>ERZ824978.2247-NODE-2247-length-17479-cov-4.326963_pt1 | contig 17479 bp, 20 predicted proteins | sample MGYA00519860_ERZ824978 | MGnify/ENA primary metagenome ERZ824978 (study PRJEB31778, sample SAMEA3449184) | human gut metagenome | biome: human gut; feature: human-associated habitat; material: faeces | place: United Kingdom | collected 2010/2012 ... | reverse complement strand
TTTAGACTGTGAGATACATAGTAAGCAGCAGATCAGCCGTCCCCCGTCAGGAGGTTTCAGTCAAGTCGATCAAAGCCGACATTCCGTCAGGGACGCTCCCATCACCGTAACCTATAACAAAGACAATCAGGCCATTTCCGAGAAAAACTCCAAAACCGGAGATAAAATAAAGTACGTCTACGACGACAACGGAAACCTGATCGAAAAAAAGACAAAAGGAAAATCCACCGTCTACAGTTACGATACCGAAAACCGACTGAGAAGCGTCACCAAAGGGGGCCAGATCCTCCTCGCAGCAACTTATGACGGAGACGGAAATAAGGTGTTCCAGATGACTAGAAAGTATGTCGATGGGACGAAACAAACCTCAAAGAAAAAGAAAGTAAAGACTGCGACGATACAAGAAGCAGACGACGACTCCGACGGGGACGGCTCGGATGAAAATGCTGAAACGAAAAAAGCAAAAGTCCCGACCGTAAAAGAAAACTTCGATCCAGATATTTTCTGGTACGGCGGAACACAAGGCGTCATGAAACTCACCGCAGGCCAGTGCCCGGCACTTCTGACTGCTATAGGCAAAGAAATCCGGGATCTCTGGCACGGATTCAAAACCTTTGTGACAGGGGACTATACCGAGATCGACATGGGCGGAAACTCCGCGAAGACCGCAGATGGGGACAGCCCTGACGCAGGCGGCGATAAACTGACCACAAACGAAATGGCAACCATCGTAGTACCCGGCACCGAACGCGCAACCCTCGTGACCTGGGACATCACCAACTACCTGAACGACACCAACTTCAACGAAAACGCACAGGTAATGTACCAGTACGATCAGGACGGAAAAGAAAAAGCAAGCTACGTTTACGGCGAGGCCGATAGTCGGATCAGCGGAGATTTGACCAAAGAAGCGGTCAAGTACACCGAGCAAAAGGCAGGAGACTATTCTTACCTGTATGATGGACAGGGGAATGTAGCGACTACGATGAGAGTTGGACAAATTTCCGACTCCTACTCCTATGACCCGTTTGGAGAGATCACGGCAGTGACCCATGACGGAACAGCCAAAACTCCTTTGGAAGCACAAAACGATAACGGACTCAGTGACAACGACGTTCTGTGGGGGTATAATGGAGAGGAATACATAGAAGAAGTGGGCCTGCAGTACCTGCGCCAGCGCCACTACAGCCCTGAAACAGGCACCTTCACCAGTCAGGATACCAACGAAGGAGACCTGACAAACCCACTCAGCCAGAACCGCTATATCTACGCCGAAAACGACCCAGTAAACGGCAACGACCCGGGAGGCGATAAGAAGAAATCCAAGAAGAGCAGCACGAAGAAGACGAGCAAAAAATCCTCGAAATCATCGAGCAAGTCTTCGAAGAAAACGAGTAAAAAGACAAATAAGAAGACGACCAGTAAGAAGAGTCCGAGTAAGAAAAAAGCTACAAGCAAGAAATCGTCATCGAAGAAATCCGGAAGTCTGTGGAACAAGCTGAAAACAAAGGCAAAGAGCAAGGTAAACAAGGCTAAGAAGGCAATCAAGAAGAAAATCAGTTCCGTTAAGGATAAAGCAAAGGCCCTGAAGAAGTCAGTGACCTGTAAGGTAAAGAAGGTTATTAAGACAGGAAAGACTCTGCTGAATAACACAAAGAAGCTGGTTCGCTTTGGAATGACGATATTTTTCACAGAACTGCGTATACATGTACGGATTATCACCGTTTGCGTAGCATTCTGCACAGTACTCACTCCAAAGGAGAGTGAGATTCACACCTTTCCTCGCAAGTTCTGTATGCATGTAAGCATAGTCAGGTTCCTTGTGAGGTATGGCAGCACCATACAGATCCGGATGGAACAGTTTGGCGATATCCTTATTCGTCACATTGTCATCGAGCGGCCATCTGATGCCAAGTTCTTTGGACAGATATTGGACGTCGCGAACAGTATTGCGCGAACAATGGATGCTGCGGGCGATATCCCGCTGTGTGTACCCAAGGTCTAATAACCTTAGGATTTCTCGATAATTTATCATAATTATCGACCTCCTTGATGATAGTCACACAGGTGTGTGCCAATATCATTATAGAGGATTTGAAATGTTGAATGGACCTCCGTCCGTGAATGTGGGGCATAACTGCCGTGACAGTGGCTCAAAACCTCCGTGAAGATGGGTCTCTGTCACCGGAATATACATTCGGTACTTTTATTATGCAACAAACACTACAAGCTGCTCATTACGGGGGAAAGCTACGATGGAGCAAAGCTGACGGAAGATATCAAAAGGCCGTCGGTACTGGCAGCATAGAATTAAAACGTTAGAGTCAAAGAATATACCTGTGACTAGAACCGGGGCTCTGCAGAAGTGAGGATTCAGTTCCGGTCACAGAAAGAGATCAGGCTCCCAAGAGGGAGAGAAGTAAGTGAGGCATGATCAGGGAACGTCCGCCGCAAGGTGCTGATGATGCGGAACTGAAGTCAGCAAACAAAGACAAAGAATGAGCCGGTAGTCAGCAGAAATAATTTCCATGGGGCATGACCCCGCAAATGAGCTAAGCTGACACCCTGGTTATGGGCAGGCGGGACGAAGGAAGTTGGGACCCTGACGGGAACGGAAGGTGATCCCAGTAGATACGGGAGGTTCGCTGCCATAGAGAGATGGGCAAACGATGGCCATGCAGAACGGAAGACGATCTGTTTCGTATACCCCAAATCCTCTATTCTTGTACCAGATACTTAGAGAAGTCCATAATCTAGGCTTATTCGATAGAGGTGCATCATTTAAAAACATTGAAATTTCAATGAGAAAATACTTGACAATATAGGAAGGTAAAAAATATCCTAAAATCTATAGATCATGGAGCGATCATTGGGCAACCCTATCGACATATTTCAAATATTCTGCGTCTGTCCGCAAACTGATATACACCAGCAATATCATAGAAGGCTTCAATCGTCAGCTCAGGAAAGTGATAAAAAGCAAGACGGTATTTTCTACAGATAACAGTCTCCTGAAAATGATGCATCTGGCTACTATAGATATCACGAAGAACTGAATCGGCCGCAGGCAGGACTGGGGCAAGATCCGATCACAGCTGGAGATATATTTTGAAGAACGATTGGATGAAAAATACTTCCAAATCCTGATATTTATTGACATAGATAAAAACTGCTGTATAATGCAGTCAAGGGGCAGAGCTTTTAAAAGCTCTGCCCCTATCGTTAAGTCAACATATCTTATGTTAGCTTTTAAGTTTACACAGACTTTGAAACGGTCTCTTTTTGGGGTATTCCCCCTATTTTAGCAATAAATATTAGTAAAATTTATTCGTTTCCATCAAGCAACTCTTTTATTCATAGCATATCCCATTTCTAAATTTTACTATCTTACCATTATCTGCTCGCTAAATAGCATTGATTATACTACATATTGTCATAATGACCATTGAAATAAATACTCCTTCAAGTAGTGGCCTTATTACTGCTCGTGTAATCTGAAGATTACGCTTTTTATTAGCACAGTATTCATATAAAGCAGCAAATCCAAATCCTACCATTACAATGACTACACACCACACCATAAAAGGAATGATACTAAGCTGCGATGCAGTTATTGAACATGTATAAATATGATACAAAACATAAATCATCAATATAATTCCTGTTAACAATTCAATATACATCGTTTTTTTTAATTGCTTATTCTTCATCACAAATATCCTCTGCAAGTATCAGCTATCCAATTGTACAATATCCATATTGGTATTTGCCTGCTTTTATAGCTTTTCCATTACCATCAACCCACATAGTGCGATATTGTGTTGCATGGTCACTCTTGTTATATTTGTTTATTCTTTCGTTATACCATAATTTCTTAGGATTCATTTTAGCTGCACTATAAATTGCCTTTGTTTGATTTGCAAATGCAGTTCCTATTGCTACTTTCATGCCAAGGGGAGACGCTATTGCAGCAAGTAATACAGCTAAAGGTAATTCTTGAATTGCACTTTTTAAAACAATATTTCCTTTTTTAACGTTCTTAATATTTTTTGTATAGTCAGACGCTTTTCCCCACAAAGGTGAAGTAGTCCATTTAATCCATCCGCCTGCTTGTGGAATTACGCTTCCAGATGAAAAATCTGGAATTGTATAATCTATTTTTTCTACTTCTCCCTCATTATATTCAACTAATTTACCATTGATATACATATCATTATTTTTTGTAATCTCCAATGTCGCATGTAGATCGCCTTCTGTTACATTATATTTTATACCACTAAAATCAGCATCCATTTTTTCATAAACAGTTTTTGTACCATCACTTAATGTAACTAAAGCCTTTTTATTATCCTGTTTCTCAAGTTTACAATTGTCTGTTTGCTGGATTAACAACAATGGATCATATGATTTTAATGGACTTGTATCTTTATAAGCTCCTGAGGTTTCAGATTGAGCATAAGCAGCAACTGAAGTTATGCAAAGTAATGCAATTACTAAAACGATTGAAAAAATGCGCTTCATCTGTTTCATATCTTTCCTCCTTACTAGTAATAAATATCAACTGCCAATACATTTTTAGTAGCGTTAGTGTATATATTTGTCAACAATCATGGCCACACCCCCTTTTCTTTTAATGCAGGATATATTCATATTTAATATATCCTGCATTATTGACTAATTATATTTTTAAAATTGCTTTAAGATAAATATAAAATATCATATTGCGGTATATATGTCAACAACATATATTGTTATAGAAGATATATGTTGTTGACATATTACTTCTCATGTGATATTATCTATATACAAATTTTAATCCTAATTAGTGTCTACTTTAACGATATAATATGTGCTTAAAACGTTGAAACTATCGCATTTATAGACGATTTATGGTATACTATAGGTGCACAAAAAACACCAAAACAATTGTAAAAGCTTGCACTTCAAGGAGCACTTTATATATATATATCAAAGATCGATTTCATCAACTTGGACTGGCTGATTTCAACCAGCCAATCGGACTCAAAATGAATCCAGAGAACCGCTGGGTAAAGAAAGCTGCGACCATTCCATGGTTTGCGATCGAAGATCGCTATGCCAGCCTATTTCCGAGCAAGACCGGGATGCCGGCTAAGCCACTACGTACCGCGCTGGGATTGCTGATCATTCAGAAGCAGTACGGCTATGCTGACAGAGAACTGCTGGAACAGATCACGGAAAATCCGTATTGCCAGTACTTCATCGGTCTTCCCGGTTATCAGCAGGAACCGCCTTTCGCACCATCGCTTCTGGTTGAGTTCCGTAAGCGGTTGACTGCAGATATCCTCGGAGAGATCAACGAGATGATCATCGAGTTCAATCATCCTGATGATCAGCCGCCTACGGATGGTGCAGATGATCCTGAAGAAGCATCATCAGAAATGACTGCTCCCACTGAGAACAAGGGAACCATGATGCTGGATGCCACATGTGCACCACAGCAGATCGCATTTCCACAGGATATCAACCTGCTGAACGAAGCCAGAGAGAATCTGGAGACGATCATCGACACGGTATGCTACGAATACAATGAACCGAAACCTCGTACCTATCGGAACCGCGAGAATCTGAAATACTGTAAGGCACAGGGAATCAGGTTCTCTGGGCTGGCACTTGGTCGACCAAAGAAGGATCCGGCTGAAAATCGAAAGATCATATACAAGGACGCTGTTGACCGCATTGAGATCGAACGAAGCTTCAGCCTGGCGAAACGTTGCTATGGTCTTGGGCTGATCTGGACGAAGCTGGACACTACGACCAAAAATTCCATTTGCCTGTCGATCATTGCGCTGAATGTCGACAGGCTGACCGCTATTTCTTTTTGCGATTTTTTGAATTTAATTTTTCAAAGTGCATGGAGAAGATATCGAGGTATGTCCATTTCCACAAATCGGCAATTAGACATCGTTACCGTTTGAGTGTAGTTGCTGAGCAGACACTAATTAGAAAGGTTTATATTGTTTATTTTGAAAAAGGAAAACTATAATACAAATAATTTTGAAGCACAATTTAAACGCTCTACCATACCACTATTAGTATTGCAACTTTTAACTGAACGTGAAATGTATGCATATGAAATAATACAGGAGACATTAAAAAGGAGTGATGGAAAATACAAAATGCCTCTACTTTATAATATTTTAAATAAGTTTAGGGACCAAGGATATATTATAGAAAGCCGTAAAGAAGTTTCAGATAGTAATCGTATAAGAATCTATTATGCTATTACGCCCTCTGGCTGTGAATATCTTTTAGCGCTAAAAAAAGAATATAGTATATTATCCGAATCAGTACGACAAATTGTTTTTAATAAATGAAAGGATTTTTAATTTGATGCAAATTATTGATATTTATATAGGCAAAGTAAAAAAAGAAATTTACAAACTTTCACCTGCTGATGACTTTCTAAATGAATTAAAAAGCAATCTGATCGAATATAGTGAGGATAATCCAAATTGCACTATGGATGATTTGATTGAACAATTCGGTATGCCGGAAGACATTGCAAAAGAATTTTTGGATAATACCGTAACCTATACACCTAAAATAATCGCAAAAAAAAGAAAAAGAAAGAAAATAATTATAGTTTTACTTTGTGTAACATTGATAATTGTAGCTATATATTGCATCATACTTTCAATGCAAACACAAAGTATGGCAACAGATGTCATTACAATTTATGAAGAATCTATACATGGAAATGAATACTTAGGAGATTGAAAATGAGAAAAATATCTATAACATTAACACTAATTTTTATAATGATACTTACTGCAGCTATCCCATGCCATGCGGCATCAATTACCGATACAAGAAATATAAATACCGAATATGAATATTATGATAATGGGTCTTACGCAATAATAAACACTACTATTATAGAATCCGATGCTACTGAAAACAAACTATTATCAACCACAAAAAGTAAGACTGCCAGTCGCACATACTCTTATTACAATCAAAATAATAAAAAAGCTTGGGCAATGACTTTAACAGCTAAATTCAGCTATAATGGTTCCAGAGCCACGGCCACCAGCTCATCTGTAAGCCATATAATTTATATTAACGGTTGGTCTTGCAGTAGTAAATCTGCGACAAAATCAGGTGCTACTGCTAAAGCTACCGGAACCTTTAAATATTCAACACTTACTAAAACAAAAACCATTGGATTAAAATGTTCCAAAACAGGAGCTATATCGGCGGTTAACTAAATACGGAGTTAAGAAATTTTGAGATTTTGAAATGAAGCCTGCAAATTAGTTTTCTATGGTATTATAGACGTGTAATAGCTAATAAGAGAAAAATGTTTAATATGATGCTTTAGAAACATCTTCTGGCAAGGAAGAACAAAGTATTTCCGTAGAATAGATACATAAAAAAGTGCAGATGCAAAAAATATATCTGTACCACAGATTCGGATCACGATGAACTGATAGCAGATAACCTGATCAACAGAGATTTTGCAGCAGCAGAGCCGGATACCAAAATGTTCAGTGATACAACGGTGATCACGACCAGACAGGGGAAGCTCTATGTAGCCGGTATTTTGGACCTATATGGAGATATGCCAGTAGGCATCGCAATGAGCACCCACAACGATAAAAAGCTTGTCATGGATGCCTTTGATGATATGATCATGAGAGGATGCGGAAAACCTGGCTGTATCATTCACTCGGATCGAGGCTCCACCTATTGTGCGAAGGAATACAGGCAGAAGATCAGTAAGCACGATTTTCTTTGCAGCATGAGCCACAAAGGAGACTGCTGGGTAATGCCCCGATGGAAAGCTTCTGGGGAAAGATGAAATCGGAATGGCTGTCTGATAAGTATGCTATGATCCAACAGACAAAACGGGATGTATATGAATATGTGTGGCATTTCTATCCGAAAGAAAGGCCACATGAAACATTCGGATATTTAACTCCTGACGAGTTCTACAGGCAGGGGAAAAACGAGGTTTGACACTCTATTTTTATGGGTGCACCTCACTTTCTGCTCAATGCAGATAGTCTGGAGTTTTAGCGCCAACGACTATATCGTTCTAGTAATGAAATTGATAGATGACCGGAATGGGATTATTACAATACAAGCTGTAAGAAACATAACAAGGGCTGAGGAAGTAGTTCCTCAGCTTTTCCTTTTTTTGAAATTTTTATTGCATGACGGTTGATTTAGTGTATAATGAATATATCGAAAGCAAGGTGCTTTCGATAGAAAAGGAGCAGATATGAGAACAAAAGATCCTGAACTTATGAAACAGATCCTCGAATATATCGAGGATTATTACATCGTCTACAATGCTTCGCCGTCAACGACACTGATAGCAGAGCGAGTGAGGATCGGCAGAGGGACCGTACATAAATATCTTGTCGAGATGGAAAAGCGGGGGATGCTTTCCTATCAGGGCAGGAAGATCACGACGGAACGGACGGAGAAGATGCACACCTCTACTTTCAAGGCGGCAGTCGTGGGAGATATATCATGCGGCCTTCCTAATATCGCAGAAGAGCATATCGAAGAGTATGTATCCCTTCCGGAGTCTATGTTCGGAAGCGGTGAGTTCTACATCCTTCGTGCACGAGGTGAGTCTATGATCGAGGCGGGGATAGATCCCGGTGATCTGGTAGTGATTCGAAAGCAGGAAACTGCTGAGAACGGTCAGATCGCAGTTGTGCTTGTGGATGATGAAGCTACACTGAAGCGATTCTATATAGAGGATAACAGAGTAAGACTGCATCCTGAAAACAGTGAAATGAAAGACATCTATGTTGATCACTGCATCATCCAGGGTGTTGCCGTAAAGGTGATAAAGGATATTCAATGATCATGGAGGTGAAGTAAGAATGGTAGACCCGATATACTATAAAGGAAAATTCGTCCCATTTTTAGATGAGTTCGTGTCGTACAAAGGCAAGCTATTTGCTATCGCAAAAGATGAGGACGGGCTGAATTACACACTGTATCAGGCTGATGAGTTCAGAAAAAGACTTGCCATCAAAATGAAAAGGAAGATCGATCTGAAACTTGCCATAGAGTCTGAGAAACTGGGGATCCAGTACATGAAAGATGATGGATCAGGAAAAGTGTTCGTACCGCTGCCCTTATAACAGAAAGTGCGGGTGTGTGATATGGGGAGATCCGCGGCATCAGAGGAAACACACGTGAGAAAAGTAAAGGAAACATTATATACCGGTCTTTGGGACAGGAGGGAAGATAATGAAAAAGCAGAAGATGATAATAGTATCATGTCCGTACTGCGGAGCTGAGATAGGCAAGAGCCTCAGTTTGGAACATACGGAGCTGACCTGTCTGCAGTGCAGAAGCAGACTGACAGTGAACTATAAGAACAATGTGCTTACGGTAAGGGAAACTATAGCTGAGTATACAGCAAAATAAAGCAGGCATATTATAATTGAGTGATGTGTACATAGCCAGTGACTTTTAGCAATAACATTAAATGCATTGATATTTACTTGAAAAGTTGGTACACTAAAGATGTAAGAAAAGTAAGGAATGCATTACTGCAAAAAGGAGGTATAAAATGGAACTGGCAAAAGTGACATCAAAAGGACAGGTCACGATACCTGTTGAGATACGAAAAAAACTTGGTATAAAAAATGGAGATAAAGTCCTGTTTATAGAGGATGCTGGAAGGATATACATGATGAATTCTTCGATGGAAGCTTTGAGAGAGGCACAAATTGCATTCAAAGGTGAAGCAGAGAGACTTGGTCTGAAAAATGATGATGATGTTATGGAGATGATAAAAGCAGAAAGAGCGGTGAAATAAATGCGTATCATGCTGGATACAAACGTCTTGATATCGGCACTGCTTTTTCCGGGAACACGAATGGATACCATGATGAATAATATATTCATGGAGCATCAGCTGGTACTGTCATCTTACGTTGTAGAAGAATTGAATAGGGTGGTGCAACGCAAATTTCCGGGGAAAGAAACTGCTGTAGGCAAGATGTTGTTAAAAATGAGTTATGAATATGTATATACACCTGAGGAATTTGATACAGAGCTTTTCCATATTCGTGACATGAAGGATTACCCTGTTTTATATACAGCAATCATAGAGGATATAGACATTTTGATTACCGGAGATAAGGATTTTTCTGATATCGAAATCGACAAGCCTGAAATAATGACCCCAGGGGAATTTATTGAAGAATTTTTATAATGATCGAATAGAAAACTGAATACATTGAGGAACAGACGGACGTCATGCCGGCAGGAGACACAAAGTCTCCGTAAGCCCCTGAAGGCGACGACTGTATCCAAGAGTTTGTTGATGGACTGGATTTGACGGGACCGAATGTGAAAGCTCACTAATAGGTCCGCCTTGCAGGGGCATGCCCTGCATAATGGAATCATCAGGAGGCCTGCAAAACATAAGCAGCTTTGAAAGATAGAAATGTCTTTTGAGTGAAATGTTTTGCAGGTCTCTTTTTTTGCATATGGACTTTCCGCTGCTTATGCGGCAGACCGGAAAGGACACATATGCTTTTTTTATTGGCAGGATGGCTGCCACAGATCGCTGAGTATCCGTGACACCTGATTTTGAAAGAACGCTAAAGCTACATTTTTCAAAATCAGGAGGACTCAGATGAGAAACAGGATATATGAACTGCATAAGAATATGATCGCTGTATCGGCAGCATGCAGCAGGAAAGAAAATACTCAGGAAACAGCGGATGACAGAAAGAATGCCACTGTCACATATAACTTTGCAACAGGAGATACAGTGACGATCGAACTGGATGAGGGAACAGAAGTGGCTGTTTATATCACAGAAAGAAAAAGGCTTGAAGAAAACGAGGCACGCAGGATCAGATATAACGAAAGATATCTTGATACAGGCTGTGATCATGGGGAATGGAACTCTTTTGTGGATCCGGAAACGGACGAGCTGTATCAGAAAGAAAAAGAAAGAAGTCTGCAGGAAGCAGAGGCAGCAAGGAAAGCCATGGATTCGCTCAGTGAAAAACAGAAAGAACTGGTGATGATGCTGTATGGTCCGAATCCGATCACCGTTTCAGCATATGCGGCAAGAGAAGGCGTATCGCAGCCAGCTATAAGCAACCGTCTGAAAAAGATCAGAAAAAAATTAAAAAAGTTTTTGTAAAAGGGGTTATATTTCGGCATGTGAATCTCCGATAAGTGAGAGGAGATATTTTTCTCTCGTGGATTTTGACAAGTGGATACACATTCATCAGGTACTTTCTTTTCGGACTGTGAAAACAGTGAGCATGTGAAACGATGCGCCATGACCTCGTCAGAGCGAGCGGTTATGTCTCGTTTCAAAAGGCAGATGGCAGCTGCAATGTGCGATGATCACCGAAGAGGATAATGATACTCCCGTCCAGTCACAGCCCTGCAGGGATGCAGGATCACGCAATGAGGGCGGCTCTGTGAGAACCACAGAGGGGTAAATACCCGTGAGACAGCTTTGCCCGCTGTCGCCTGATCGTTTCCCGGATCGGGGGTGTCGTGGACAAATGCAGATCGGATAAAAAATGGCAGCATGCCGGATCAAACATTCGTACAGTGTACAGAGTTTATAAAGCGTGCTGCCGTATACATATTCGTTTTGCATGGCTCTGATCCGGGAAACCGTGTATCTGCGGAAAGCGAGGAGGACATGAAAAAGGATATCGTAGATACCATCATAGAAGAAGATTTCGGAAGGATGATAGATCTTCTTTTGAACACAGAAGATGTGAGGAAAGCATATCAGCAGGAAGATGGGCATACATGGGCCGGCTGCATCGGAGATGAATTCCTGCAGGAAGGACTAAGGCATCTTGACGGGCAGATGCTGTCGATCATCGAGACCCTTGTTTTCGAGGACATGACCATATATGAAGTCAGTCAGCATCTGGGTATTGATACGGATTCTGTATATGAAAAGATACAGGAATCAAGAAAAGTATTGCTTAGATTTATATAGGAGGTGGTACTATGACAGACAGAAAAATAAGAAGAGGAGAAATATATTACGCAGATCTTCCGGAGACGGAAAGTGGCAGCGTGCAGGCGGGGCGCAGACCTGTCCTCATAACACAGTGTGATCGTCTCAATCGTACATCGACTACAGTGCTGGTGGCTATCGTGACCAGCAAGCTGAAACGTCCGGACGATGAGACCCATGTGGTACTCCCGATGATGAAAGGATTGCCGAAGCAGTCGATGGTGGAAGCCGAGCAGCGGAAGACGATATCAAAATCACAGCTGCTTGAGTACCGGTGCACACTGGATCATCAGACGATGAAAAGAGTGACGAGAGCACTTAGGAACAGCGAGAAAGAAGATAACACTTTTTCCCAGCGAAGACATAGAAAAAAATAGAGTTCAAGTGTGCAAATTACTTTTTTCAGTAGAGTTTGCACAATGGATTTTCGAAAGAATCAAAGATAGAATTGAGGTGCATTTCATGGAACGCAAAGAAACAAATCATATCCCGGTGTGGCAGAGATATTTGCTGACGGTGACAGAAGCAGCAGAATATTACCATATTGGAGAAAATAAGCTGAGAATGATCATAGAGGAGCATATCGATGGTGAATTCGTTCTTATGAATGGGAATCGCTATCTTCTCAAGCGAATGCGCTTTGAGAACTTCCTTGATGAATCCAGTGTGCTGTAGATATATAAAAGAAGGTGAAATTTATAATGAGTCAGAAAAGAAGAGATAGTAAGAATAGAATCCTGCGACATGGAGAATCTCAGAGACCCGATGGAAGATACCGGTTCAAATACAAAGATGTAGATGGTAAATATAAAGAAGTCTGTAGTACTCGTCTAGTGAGAACGGATCCGTATATCGATGGGAACATAAAGGAACTTTCTTTAAGGGAGAAAGAAAAAGAGATTCAGAAATATTTGATGATAGGGATGTTGAGTGATGGAGGCGGATTTACTGTGCTGGATCTAGTTGAGAGATATACATCGCTGAAAATCGGAGTCAGGCCAACGACTAGGACGGGATATCAGACGGTGATCAACCACTTGAAAAAAGATCCCTTTGGGATGAGACCAATACACAAAGTCAAAATTTCTGATGCAAAGAAATGGCTGATCGATCTTCAACAGAAGCAGGGAAAGAGCTATAGTTCGATACATAGCATACGAGGTGTTGTGAGACCTGCCTTTAAAATGGCAGTAGAGGACGATATACTGATCAAAAACCCATTTGATTTTGAGCTGAAAACGGTGATATATAATGACAGTGTTACAAGAGAGTCAATAAGTAGGGCTGATGAGAGAAGGTATTTGAAATTTATACAGGAAGACGATCACTTTTCAAAGTATTATGATGGGATCTATATTTTGTTCAATACAGGTCTTAGGATTTCTGAACTATGCGGATTGACGATTTCGGATATTGATTTTCGTAATCGGAGAATCGATGTGAATAAGCAGCTGCAGAGGACGAATCGCATGGAATATATCGTACAGGAACCTAAAACGAAAAGCGGCAGACGCTATATTCCCATGAGTGATACTTTGGCAGCATGTTTTCGTAATGTCATTTCAGAACGCAAGAAGCCAAAAGTAGAGATGATGATTGATGGCTATGGAGGATTTCTTTTCCTTGACAAAGATGGCAAGCCTATGGTAGCGCTACATTGGGAAAAGTATATGCAGCACATCAGAGAAAAGTATAATAAGAAATACAAATTGCAGCTTCCGAAGATCACACCTCATGTCTGCAGACATACATTCTGTTCCAAAATGGCAGGAGCGGGAATGAACCCAAAGAAATTGCAGTATATTATGGGGCATTCGGATATAACTGTGACGATGAACACATATACGCATATCGCATATGAAGATACTGTAAATGAATTCTTAAGATTAGTGAAATAAAATCGTGTGGCAAAATCACCTTAAAACAGGGTGATTTTACTGCTTTTTGTCAAAACATCCTTCTTTACAAAATCATCGGGTGTGAAATATAATGAACTATAGAGAAAATGATAAATTCATAGATGGATTCCCAGAAACGTGTGGTGTTAACGGTTTCAGCGTGTCCGAATGGCAGCATGCATGGCAAATCGACCTAAAGTCCATGGCAGATTGTCTTGTGGCAAACTCCGCGGGTTTTCCACAAATTTTCCACAAATGATTAGAAAAATACAAGAAAAAACGGGAAGAAATAAGAAGTTACATAGAAAACGGCAAATCAAGGAAATGTTGAAAAATCAACGGAAACGAGCATTTGGAAGGAGTTTAAAAGATATGCCAAAAGTACTGTTCATCTGCCACGGCACTCTTTGAAAGCTTCTCCCAAAAGTCAGTAAAATCAAGGTCCGGAAGGCATAGGCAGCTGAAAAATAACCCGAAAATAACCCACGGGATTTTGTGCAGGTATTACATGTAAATATAGATGATGTTTGGGACGCAACATGATAGAAAAGCTGTAAGATTTTGAAAAGAGAAATCTTATGGCTTTTTTGCATGTTTAGTATTACAAATACAGTTTTGTATAGATTGAAAAATTCACGTTTTCGTGATACTCTATTCCTATATCTGTTGGCAAAATAATGGAGGGATGACATGTCGGTCAGTTACAAAAAATTATTCCATTTACTGATAGAAAAAAATATGACGAATGCACAGTTGCAGCAGGAGGCTGGCTTCTCCGCAAATATCATCACACGGCTGAAACGTAATGGGTATATTTCCCTCGAAAGCGTAGAGAGTATATGCCGTGTTCTGAACTGTGGCGTTGACGATATTCTGGAATTTGTACCAGAGGATAACGGAGGAAAAGAGAATGGTTGATACCAAAAAGGAACAGGAACGTGATGAACTGCACCGTGCAATATGGGCAATTGCAGATGAACTGCGTGGAGCAGTCGATGGCTGGGACTTCAAAAATTATGTTCTTGGCACGATGTTCTATCGTTATATTTCCGAAAACTTGTGTAATTACATAAACAGTGGTGAGATTGATGCGGGCAACACGGATTTTGATTTTGCTAAAATGCCGGATGAGGATGCAGAAGAAGCAAGAGAAGGACTGGTAGAGGAAAAAGGATTTTTTATCCTTCCGAGTGAACTTTTCTGTAATGTCCGTGCCAATGCTGCGAATGATGAAAACTTAAATGAAACACTGGAGCGTGTGTTCCGTCACATCGAGGAATCAGCGAAAGGCAGCGAGGCAGAGAGCGACTTTGCTGGACTGTTTGATGACTATGATGTAAACAGCAATAAACTGGGTTCTACCGTTGCAAAGCGTAATGAAAAACTCGTAAAGTTACTGAATGGCGTAGGCGAAATGAATCTGGGAGATGTGAAAGATCATTCCATCGACGCCTTTGGTGATGCGTATGAGTATCTTATGACTATGTATGCATCGAATGCCGGAAAATCTGGTGGAGAGTTTTTTACTCCGGCAGATGTGTCCGAACTGCTTACACGCCTTGGTACGGTAGGAAAAACAGAAATCAATAAAGTATATGATCCAGCTTGCGGTTCGGGTTCATTGCTTCTGAAGGCTGAGAAAATTCTGGGAAAGAATGCTATCCGTAACGGTTTTTATGGACAGGAGATCAATATCACAACCTACAATCTGTGCCGTATTAATATGTTTCTGCATGATGTGGGATTTGATAAATTTGATATAGCTTGTGAAGATACATTGCTCAGTCCGCAGCACTGGGATGATGAGCCGTTTGAGCTGATTGTGTCTAATCCGCCATACTCTATCAAGTGGGCGGGAAATGATAATCCTTTGCTTATCAACGATCCACGGTTTGCACCGGCTGGAGTTCTTGCACCGAAAGGAAAGGCAGATATGGCATTTATTATGCACAGCCTGTCATGGCTTGCATCTAATGGAACTGCTGCCATCGTATGCTTTCCGGGAATTATGTATCGTGGTGGTGCAGAGCAAAAAATCCGTAAATATCTGGTGGATAATAACTATATTGACTGTATTATTCAGTTACCGAGTAACCTATTCTTTGGTACTTCGATTGCAACTTGTATCATGGTAATGAAAAAGAACAAGACAGATAACAAGACTCTGTTTATTGATGCCACAAGCGAGTGTGTGAAGGTTACCAACAACAATAAGCTGACACCAGAGAATATCGACCGTATTGTGGATGTGTTTGCTAAGCGAGAAGAGGTGGAGTATTTTGCACATCTGGCAAGCTATGAAGAAGTATCCGGCAATGATTATAATTTGTCTGTATCCACTTATGTCGAAGCCAAAGATACCAGAGAGAAAATTGACATCGTGAAGCTGAATGCAGAAATTAAGGAAATTGTTGCTCGTGAGCAAGTGCTTCGTGATGAGATTGATAAGATCATTGCAGAAATCGAGGTGTAAATGATAATTCGACTGGTTCAAGATATAAGAAAGGCATTGGAAAACGAACTATATTTTGTAGCATTAAGTTCTGCACTCACCTTGCCTGACATTTGTGGTAAGGCTGCATATCCAACTGAGCGAAGTAGCAGAAAACGATACATTTTATGGTATGACGAAGAAATAGGTAAATATGAAAAGAATCCAGAAGATAAAGATGATATGCCGTATTTGTCAGGAGAGGTAATTTATAGTTTACGCTGTTCACTGTTACACGAAGGAAATCCAAGTATGAAAAATGACAGTTTACGAACCAATCAACCTATAGATCATTTTTCGTTGGTTATTGAAAAGGCTAAACCGTTTGAGATTTATTCAGATGCCAGTACTATAACTCAATTTGGAAATGAACAGAAACGTGAATATAGGATGAATGTTAGAAGAATATGCATGATTTTATGTAATGTAGCAGAAACCTATTATAAAGAGAATAGAGATAAATTTCATTTCAATTATGAAATTATTGACTGGGATGAGGTTACCTCACATTTACCACCAATAGACATGGAGAAAGTTTTTGCAGAACTGGCTAAAAGTGATAGTGAATTTTATCAAGGAAGGAAAATGGGCGAAAATGAATAGAGTAAATGAATTAATAAAGGAATATTGCCCAGATGGTGTGGAAATACGTTGCCTTGAGGATTGTTGTAATTTGCTTGACAAAAAGCGAAAACCAATAACAAAAGCAGCTCGTGAAGCTGGAGAATATCCATATTATGGAGCTAATGGAATTCAAGATTATGTGGCAAATTATATTTTTGATGGTACATTTGTTTTAGTTGGCGAAGATGGAAGTGTTATTACTAAATCAGGCACACCAGTTGTAACATGGGCAGAAGGAAAAATATGGGTAAACAATCATGCCCATATTATTGAAGAAAAAGATGGTGTAATGCTACGCTATTTATACCATTATCTTCAGACTATAGATGTAACATCGTTGATTCATGGGAATATTCCTAAATTGACGGGAGGGGACTTTAAAGCATTGAAGATCGCCGTACCTCCTCTGGAGGTACAACGTGAAATAGTCCATATTTTGGACTCTTT
>ERZ824978.2239-NODE-2239-length-17540-cov-5.062053_pt1 | contig 17540 bp, 20 predicted proteins | sample MGYA00519860_ERZ824978 | MGnify/ENA primary metagenome ERZ824978 (study PRJEB31778, sample SAMEA3449184) | human gut metagenome | biome: human gut; feature: human-associated habitat; material: faeces | place: United Kingdom | collected 2010/2012 ... | reverse complement strand
GCCGTACTCGGTCGGCACCAGCTCCGGCAGGCCGCTGTCGATCAGCACTTCCGCCACGCCCGCCTTCAGGGCCTTCGGGACATTTTCAAAGGTCGTCTTGCCAAGGATTACCCGTTGCGCGAAAAACATAGCCATCATGAGAATACCGTCCTTTCCAAAGATGATTTTTATTGTCAGCAGCCGAACGGCTGTTGCAATCCTACTCTCCATACACCACCGCCGCCATTTCGGCAATGCAGTCCTCCACAAAGTCGTTCCGATCGGAAAGCGCCTGAATCTGCGCCTTCAGCATGGGAAGCTCTTCCTGCATGGTTTGTACCTCCTGCTGCGCTGCCGCAAGGGCGCTGACCACCTTGTTCCCGCCCCGGTAGAAGTCCTGCCCGTCGTATGTGTCGCCGATGGCAACCGGCAGCTCCCCGCAGGGCACGGCGGACGGAAAATCCGCCTCGTTCCCGGAATACAGCCAGATCAGATTGGTCACGACCCCGTTTTCAATCAATGCATAGTTCATCTTTTCCTCCGTTTATGCCGTAATGGTCAGGGTGGCAGCGTCGCTGATAAGCTGGCTGCTGCCCTTGCTAACGATGCAGCGATACTTGTACCCATTGCGATAGCTTGCGGCAACAATCGTCAGGCTTGCCGTCGTGGCCCCTTCCGCGCTGGTGTTGCTCCACCCGGTCGCGCTGTCTCCGTTCGCAGGCAAAAATTGCCACTTGTACTTTACCCCCGTGCCGCTTGCCTTTACCGTGAAAACGGCGCTTGCATCCTCGGCTACGGAAGCGTCCTGCGGCTGCTGGATAATGGCAAACCGGCTGTTGCGGATCACCGCAATGCCTGATCCGCCCTTGGTCTGCTTACTATTGTTGTTGGTTCCGCCGCCCCCGTTGCCGGTGTTGTCCGCGCCGTTGCCCACGTTATTGGTGCCGTTGTTAACGTTGTAAGAGCCGCCGGAGGCATACAACGTCCCGGTGCTTTCGCCAAATTCGCGGGTGGTGGTGCCTTGGCCTTTTCCGGCCTCGCCAACGCCGTTTGCGCCCTTTTGCCCGTCCCCGCCGTCGGTTCCGCCAAGGGTCGAGTTGGAGGATGCAGCACCCGAACCGCCGTTTCCGCCGCTGATGGATTTTCCACTCCATCCTCCTTCTACGTAGGTGTTCATGGCTGATGTCTGGCCGCCCTGCGTCTGCGTGTTACTGACGGTGGAACGCTGGCCGCCCGCACCAATGACGATCGGGTATTCCACGTTCTCCTGAACGGATACACTTCGGATGGTTTTGGTATAACCGCCGCCGCCCGGGCCGCACCAGTCGGAAATCCCGGCAGAATAGCCGCAAGCGCCTCCGCCGCCTACCAGAAACACATCAATTCCGCCCTTGGCACCGCCCAATTTTGCAAATTTCAGAATGCCGCTGGTCAGGAACTTGATCCGCCAGTCGCCTTCTCCTTCGTCGATGAGCTGATATTGGCCCGTGTAGGTAAATTCCGGCAGGCCGGTTCCTCCGCCAGCGCTTCCGCCGGGAAAATGGCTGATAATGCCCATGTCAGCCCACCTCCATTATCAGAATAGGAATCGCCGCTTCCGGCTTGTCCCCGTAGGCGCTGATGGTAATGCTGCCCGCCGCCTGTGCCGTCGCCAGCAGCATGGCAGACGCAGCCGCCTCCACCTGCTCCGCCGTAGCGGAGGGGGCAAGCCCTACGATCAGGTGTGCGTCCGCCGCAAGGCCGGAAATCGTGACGGCCTGCGTATAGGGCGCTTCGTCGCCCGTCCAGCCCGCCGCCGTCAGGGTAGCGGTTCGTTCGATGGTTTTTGCCGCCTTCTGATTGATCTGGTTCAGCAGATTCCCGGCCACGTCGCCGCTCAAGGCGTTCTGTACGTTTTCAAACCACGTCTCAAACTCGCTTTCCATTTCGGCACGCTGGGCTTCCAGCTGCTCGGAATAGCTGGAAAAATCTAACTGGTCGATCAGCCCCGTTACAATGCCGCACAGGTTGGATGAATAGCGCCGATCCGTAATGTTGCTTTGTTCAATGGCAGTAGCGCCCGCGCCGACCAGCACATCCGCAATGGCGATTTCGTAAGCGTCCGCGTCCCGCTGCAATTCCGGCGCTGCGGGCACAGCCGACGGCGTGGAGGATTTGACCGCCGCCGTGATCTTCCGTTCGGATAAGTCCCAGCGGATCACAATGCGGTCGATCCGCTGCAATACGCCGTCGGCGGTTTTCAGCGTCACCAGCAGGTCGGAGGTGTTGTAGTAAAAATAGCCGTTAATCCATGCTTTCCCCGCCTGAATCTTCACCGTCATTCCCGTCTGCGCCACGCATTGCAGCCCGGAGGATGGCACAGGAAACACGCCGTTCCCGATGAAGGAACCGAAGTATTCCGCCCAATCCTCCGCCTTGTATTTGCGATCCCCGCCGACGGAATTGAAAAAGCTCGAAAATTCCATATGCTCATCCTTTCATTGCCTGACGCAGCTTGTCGATCAGCGCCGGAAGGCTCTCCCCAAAGGTCACGTCAATATCTTCCTTTCCGGCTTGATAGGTTTCCGTCACTTCCGTAATCCGCACGTTGATTTTGATTCCCCAGCGCTTGTTGATGCAGGTAACGCGGTCGCCAACGTCATAATCCTCTCTGTATTTCAGGTTTCCGTGGGTATTGATCGTCGAGGCGAAGCCCAGCGTTTCCGCGTACTGCTGCAATTCCGTCCCGCCTCTTGCTTCCAGCGCCGCCAGATATTCCGCGTCCGTCAGGGTGATTTCGTTTCCGCTTTCCTTGTCCTTGTAGGAATGCACAATATCCGTAGCGTTCACGAAAACCTCCGCCCGGTTCAGACCGCTGTATTCGCCGCCCACCGCCGCAATCTGGCGCTGTACGCCGCTTTTTTCCTCGCCGCCCACATAGGCGGTCGTTTTCAGGTTTTCAACGCTGTTGGTATATTCCTGCTCGGTGATGTTGTCATACTCCTGCGAAAACACGCAGGGCGGCTCGGCGCTTTGGTCGATGGTCAAATTCCGGCCCTGATAAACGCTGAAGGAATGCTTCCGGGCCTTCCTGTCCGTTCGCACCCGCAGACCCAGCGCGGCGGCCTTCGCCGCATCTTCACAGGCAAGCTGCGCGTTGATGAAGGCTTCCGACGTATAGCTGATGGTTTCTGTTCCCAAAACCCCGTCCGAAGCGGAAATCAGTAGGTTTGGAATCGCTCTGCTTTCGTCTGCCGGGCTGACCGCGTTTTCCCGTACAATGCGGTATAGAATTTCCTGCGCGGTCGCCGCAGCAATGATCTGTTCCCGAACGATCCGCTTTCCCAGCCACGATAGCAGGAATTTTCCCTGCACTTCGATCTCTTCCAGCCCATTTCCGTTTTTGTTGATATGGACGTATTGAATCTGCCCGGTTTCATCGTCGCCGCGCTTCATCACCAAGCGCCCCTTCTGCAACAGGCGCACGTGGTTTTCAGTAAATGGCGCTAGCAGCTTAAATTCCCCGCAGCTCCAATACCGCCTTGTCCATACCAGAGAAGTCAGCATATCCATTACGCCCAGCAGCGTCATTTCCGTATCGTAGATGTACAGTTCCACCCTTACACCCCCAGATACAGATTGTTGTGGTAGATCGTCACTTCCAGCGATTCTGGATTCTTTTCCGCTGCATAACGGAACAGGTTATCCCCGACTTCCAGCTGAAAATAGGTGCTGTCCGTGTCCAGATAGCGGAAAGCGTCCGTTTCCACGCCGTTCCGCTTCAGGACGGCTGTTTTTTCTCCGTAGCCCGTCGAAATGGAAAGCACGTCGCCCGCCTGCATGGCAATCTCGAATTTGATAAATTCCTGCGTGTTCACATTGAGGATCGAAGGATTGTTAACCGCGCCGATCGCCTTGAAATCCACCCGGATTCCGGCGCGAACGTCCCCGCCGTTCAGCACGTTTACGATCAGGGACGGCTGCCGGGAGCCGATTTCCCATTCATTCACGCTGTCGATCTCAAGACCGCCGGTTTCCGTTGGAAATTCAAATCCGCTTGTCCACGAAGCAATTTCTTCCCGCGTCTCATTTTCTTCCCGCCAAAAGGGATTCGGGCACAAAAGCTGAACCGTAAAGTCCTGAAAAACGGCTTTCCGGCTGTAGATCGGCGCGCTGTCTACCTTGCAGTCGATCTGTCGTATGAAGTCCCCGAACTGATAGATCAGCTTTGCGGAATACTGCGGATTTAGTACCCGGTTCAAATTCCGGCGCAGCTCGTGCATATAGTCCTTGTTCCGGGTGTTGATGCTCCCCGTCAGCTCAATTTCGCGGCTTTCGATCCGATTGCCAAGATAGGTGTCGCCGTCCTGTCCCATGGAGGAAATGGAGTAAATGGCGTTTCGAACGTCTGAAAGGCCGGTCACGCTGTTCAGGTGGTACTTTGACTGGCAGGAAAATTCAATTTTTTCTCCCCGTTCGTTCACGTAGATCAATTTTTCAATTTTTCGCATCAAAGCATTACCTCCCGGGCGATCTGTCGGAAATTCTTGGCGGCCTCCCGCTGCTGTTTCGCATAGTCGGTCTCGCTTGTATAGAAATACTGATTCACTGCCACCGTCGTTCCCTGACGCTGCCTTTCCTCCCGGTAAACGGTTTCGTTCTGTCGGCTGCCGCCCGTAGCCGGAATCGTCTGGTTCACGGCCTGCGTAATCCGTTCCTGAACGCCGTCCATCTGCTTTTCAAAGCCAACGCCCAGCCCCTCCGCCATAAATGCGCCGATCTCGGCAAATACGCGGGAGGGAGACTGAATTTTCATTTCGTTTTTGACCTTCTGCACCAGCTTGCGCATATAGGACGTTACCTGCGTGTCAAGCCAGCCTTTCATATCGGCAAAGCCGTCCCAGATACCCCGGGCCATGTTCTGGCCGATATAGTAAAACTGGCTCCACTCCGCATTGAGCGCGGCAGCCATGGAACCGACGATCTGCGGCATTTTCTGCGTAATCAGTACGCTTCCGCTCACCATGCCTTCGCCAATGCTCTTGTCCATGTCGGAACCCGTCGTTTGAAGATTCGTCGCCTGCGCGGCCAGCCCCAGCGTTACGCCGTCTACGATTGCATTGATGCCGGTGTCCAGCGCGGTAATGTTCGCCAAAATTCCGGCGTTTACAGCTTCTACGGCGCTGGCCGCCGTCGCGTCGCCCGCGCCGCTGACGGCTCCCGTCATGTCGCCTTCTACGCCGCTCATTTCGTCCCCGAAGCCGGTGCCAACGCCTGCCGCCATATTGCCGCCGATCTCCGCAAACACCGTCGAGGGAGAATGAATCCCCAAAAAGTTCTTTACGCTCTCCACAATTCCGCCGAAGAACCCCGTCACATTTTCCTTCAAGGTCTCGGCCCAACTGGAAATGCCGTCCCAGATGCCGCTTACGATATTCCCGCCGATTTCGGAAAGCGACGCTAGAAAATCCGGGTTGATGCCGAAAATGGCCTTGATCGTTTCCCACGCATTTGCAAAGGCCGTTTTGGCCGTTTCCCACATTCCAGCCCAGTCGATGCTTAAAAAGGTTTCCGAAATGCCGCTCCACATTTGACCCCAGTCAAAGGCTTTGAAGGTTTCAACAATGCTGCTGATAACGGATGGAATATAGGCAATCAACGCCGCAATGATCGTCGGAAAATTCGCTATGATCCCCGCCACAATCTGAATCGCCGCCTCTACCAGCGTTGGCAGCGAAGCGACAAGCGCTTCCACGATCGCCGCAATCATCGTCGGAATGGCGGTAATCAGTTCAGGAATGGCCGCAACGATCCCGTTTGCCAGTCCCACCACCAGTTGAAGCGCCGCTTCAATCAGCAGGGGAAGATTGTCCGCGATGGTCTGGCCGATCAGAAGCAGCATATTGACAATTTGAGGCACAAGTTCCGGCAGGGCTTGACCGATACCGCCCGCCAGCGCCGCCACGATCTGCAACGCCCCGTCTGCCAGCGACGGCAGCATTTCCACAATCCCGCTTATCAGGCTTTCTACAATGCTGACGGCTGCGGCGGCAATGGCCGGAATCTGGCTCGTGATGCCCTGCACCACGGAAGAAATAATCTCCATTCCCATGCTGGCGACAATCGGCAGCATTTCCGATAAGCTGGAAAGCATTTCCGTAAACAGCGTGGTCGCCGCTGAAACCAGCTCCGGCGCGACTTCCTTCATTCCGCTCATAGCTGAACGAATCGCCGTCGGCAGGGACTTGGCAAGATTTTGAATCACCGGCGTAACATTGTGAATCACAGCCGTAAAGGCGGAAACGACGTTTGCGGCCAGATGGGCAATGTCCGCCGTGCTGTTGCCCAATCCGCCGGTCAGGGCCGTTACGGAGGCTTGCAGCATTCCGAAGGAACCTGAAATGGTTTCCGTGCTTTCACGGGCAAAATTGCCTGCATACTGTTCTGTTTTGTCAAAGAACATCTGCATGGCAAGCTCGGCCTTATCCGCCTGAGACATGCTCTGCCACATTCGGTTGGCCGCCCTCGTGTTTTTCGCCATGCCGCTGGATAGCATATAGGCTTTCAGCGTCGTATCGTTCATGGAAACGCCCAAGTTGTCCATCATGGTATAGTTGCCCTTGGCCGCGCCTGCTACCGCTTCCATGGCGCTGGAAGTTTCAATGCCCATGACGGAGGCCATATCCGCCGCACGCTGCATAGCCTGTTCCGTCAGTTCAAGGCTTCGCTGCTGCTCTACGCCGCTTCCCTGAAACAACGCTCCCATTTTGTTTGCGGTCGCCAGATATTCGCTTTGGGAAACGCCAAGGTTCTTGTATGCGTCTTCGCCCGCTCGTTGGATCGCCAGCGCATAATCTCCGAAAACTGCCTCGGAACCGCCCAAATTCTGTTCCAGTTCTCCGAAGGAACTCACTACGTCTTTTCCGACTTTGACTGCCATGGCTGCCGCAGCCGCCGTGACCGTTGCGATTCCCGTGCCGATTCCCTTGGCGACGCTGCCCACCGTTTCGCCCAATGCCGACCAGTCCAGTTTCGACTTTTTCAATGCCTCGGAATTGGCCTTCAAAGCATTCTCCGTCTTGGTCATGGCCGTTTTCGCATCGTTCAATTCAATTTGCAGGTCTTGAACGGCTTTGCTGGTCTTCTTAACGCCGTCCTTTTCATACTGCTTCATCATGGCTTCGGCGGCTTTTACCTTGTTTTTTTGCTCTTCCAGCCTTTTTTGCAGCAGCTCTTGCTGACCCTTCAACGCCTTTGTGCTTTTTTCGTTTCCCTTGTATTCAGCCGAAAGAAGCCGCATTTCGGAGGCTGTGCCCGAGAGTGCTGTATTGATCTGCGCGCAGGCCTGTTTATACTCCCGTTCGCCGCTGATCTCTACTTTGGTATTGATCGCCTTTTCTTCTTTCGCGCCCACTTACATTCCTCCCAGCGCCCGGTCAATATCTGCCATTTCTTCCGTTTCCTGCGTAAAACGATCCGGGTTGAACTCCCGGTGAAGCCGGAAAAGGGTTAAAATTTTGTAGGGTGTCATACGCCATACCTCTTTTTCAGGCCAGCGAAGCAGCGTTACCCCGATATACAGAAGGCGGGCAAGGTCTATTTTTCCTCGCCCGCCGCCGCGTTTTTTCGTTCTGCTTCGTCTTCTTCATCCTCTTCGTCTTCCATGGCAAGGGAATCGGGGTCGCCCGCATTTCCGAAGGAAAACGCCTTGAACATATCGCTTCTGATCGAAGCAAGATTGCCGGTATGAACCATCCGCCCTACCTGTTCTTCGGTCAGCGGTTCTTCTCCCTCTTCACGGCCCTCGTTAATGACCAGAGCTAGCAGCCATTTCAGATTTCGGATGCCGTTTTTTCCTTCCAGCGCCTCCGCCATTTTATCGAAGCCGCCAAATTTGTCCTGCATTTCATCCAGCACATTCAGCGAAAACAGCATATGCCGTTCCCGATCCAGTGTAATAGGGTAACGTCCGTCCTTGATAGCGCTCATAGCAAAAATAGGGGAAGCCCTGCGGCCTCCCCGTTCCTCCCTTCAAAAAGCAATCGTTTTTAGGCGGCGGCCTTCACCTTGACGGCAGTAAACCACGCCTTCGCCGTATCGTCCGTAGGCTCGGCAGTATAGTCCGCCTTCCACATTCCATCGTCCCGCTTGACGATCTTGCCGACGATCTCCGGCGTTTTGAATTCAATGCCGTTTTCTTTCGTCTGGTATTCTTCGTCCGGCGTGGAAAATTTGACCTTGTACAGCCAGATATAGCGGTAAGTGCCGCCCGGTTTTTTCGCCCGAAAGCCGATCGCCACATAAGGCGGATCATCGGTTTCCCCGGCATAAATAACGCCGTCCGCGTCCTGCGTTTGGCCGAACAGCAGCGCAACGTCGGCAGGCGCAAGGTCGTTGACGTTCAGCGTCAGTTCACCCGACACAAATTCTTTCTCGTATACGTCCACACCATCGTCGGCGTACAGGGTGCCGTCCGCATATTCGATGGACATTTTGGCGGAAATCGCCTTGGCCAGTCTTCTGGGCGTGCCGTAGGTCTCTGCGCCGCCTTCCGCCTTCGTAATGGTCGCAACGTATAAGTCCCGAAGTCCAACAGTTGCCATTTTTATACCTCCAAATACCGCGCCTCAAAAGGCACGTGATAATAACCCGTATCGTTTTCGTATATTTCCGCCTCTATGGAAATATCGAAAAAGCCCGCCTCCTTCAGCGCGCTCTTTACCTTGCGTATCAGCTCCACATGGTTTCCCTTGGAAAACAGGTCGATCGAGTAAAGCGTTTCTTCTGCCTCCGCCTCATCGTCTGAAAATTCTCTTTCCTGATGGTTCAGAAGCGAATAGACGATATACGTATCTGCCGTTCTTCCAAAGCGCAGACGCTCATAGGGCAGACCTATGGTATTCAGCGCGGCCACAATCGCCCGTTCGGATGCCGTCAGATTCATTTGTTTCCTCCGTTCCAGACTGAAAGCATGGCCTCCTGAATTTCCGGCTTGGCATTTTCGATCGCCGTTGTCAGCCATGGCCGCGCTTCCTGCTTGCTGCTTCCGTATTGAGCTACAAAGCCTTTCGTAGCGTTGCGCACGCCCTTTTTGTCCTTCCCGTGCGGGTAAACTTCGATATAGTAGCTTGAAGCCGTTTCTTTTACTTTTCCGGCTTTGACGGATTCAACCAGTGCGTGCTTGTCGATCAGCTCAAAGGCTTCAATTTGCTTTTTTTCTTCACGGGCAAGCACCTCCGCGCCTGCAAGCAGCATCTGGGCTATCGTATCGCCGATACCTTCCTGTTCCGTTCGCAAGGCTCTTTCCACGTCTTCGAAGCCTTCAAATGTCAGACGGGCCATGCTACGCGCCTTCTTTCAGATCGGAAAGCGTCAGTTCCGTTATGTCGCCCGTTCCCTTTAGATAGGTTCTCGTAACGGCGTAGCGTCTTCCATCATACTCTGCGATAACCTGACCGTCGTATTCCTCCGTGTAGACCTCTACCGTTAGAGAAACGCTGTTCCCGGCCCGCTGCGCTTCATAGAACTCGGTCATGCCCACCTTGCGAACGTTGGCAAACAGCGTCCGTTTTTCTTCGGAAGGGGGTTGAGGAAACCCGTTTGCATCAACAGGCTGTTCAGGCTGCTGGGCGACGATCAGCGTAATTTCATCATTCCAGCGCATACCGTCAGCCCCCTTCTTTCTCTGCATAATCGCTTGAAAGCACCAGAGAACATTTCAGCGCTTCATACGCCTTGCGGAATCGTTCGCAGTCTTCGTCCTCTCCATAGCCGAAGTTCGCTTTTGCATACAGAATAGCAGCCCGTTCCAAAAGCGGATCGCCCGCCGAAGGTTCTTGACCCTCGGCGGGCGATTGATTCAGGCAGCCCACCCCGGCAATTTTCAGGTCTTTCATGCAAGCGTCGATCAGCCCTTGAATTTCCCCATCAAATGCCGTGGTTTTTATCCTCACGGCGGCTTTTACTTTATCAAGAAGCACTTATGCCGCCTCCTTTTTTATCAGCCCCCGGCACCGGGAGTAGCAGCAGCCTTCTTCGCCAGCGTGACAAGGCTGTTCTTGTCCACCACCTTGCCGTCTACCAGCATGACCGCCTTCGTCACGGTGTCTTCCGTGTCGTTGTCTTCATACTTTTTAATGGTCATAGCATAGTTGGTGTTCAGCGTGTAATCCCTGAAATTGAACAGGAAGGCAAATACCTTTCCGGCAGTCAGGCTTTCGGAATAGTTGTCCACGCCGTCGTTGGCAAGGATCACCGGGCGGCCCAGAAGAACGCGCTCTACCTTGCCTTCAATGCCGTAATTGATCCGTGCGATAGGCTGACCGTTTGCATCCACCATACCGGCAAAGGCCGCAAAGGTCTTCTTCGTCATGCACCATTTTGCATTGTTCTCGTAGGCCAGCGGCAGCGCCGCTTCCGCATCGATAAGCGCCTGATAGCTGGGCTGTTCATAGCTCAACGCCTGCCCCGTGGGAGCGGTTTCCGCCAGAATCCCCTTCGGCTTGCCCGTGCCGTTGCCGCTCACGATAGCCGTTTCCAACGCCATCGTCATGGCTTCGGTGATGTTGTTTTCAATCACCATTTCAAAGGCGGAAAGAGCCATCGTTTCCATTTCCAAAGTCGCGGCAATGGCGCAGCGCAGTTTATGATAAGCAAAGGTAACGGAACCAAGCGCTTTTTTCTGCTTATCGCTGCCAGCACCTTCGTTTACCCACGTCGCCGCAGGCTTCGCGGATGCCGTCGGAATCGAAACGCCGCCCTTGTATGCCGTCCGCGTCACCTCGGTCAAAATATGGCCGTACTGCTCCATTTTTGCGACGACCCGGTTGACAATATTGGTCGGAATAACGGCCCCCGCATCACTGGTTTTGGTCGTAGCATCCGCACGAAATTCAGCGGGGATTTCTGCGCCGCGCATCACGTAATTCTGAAAGGCCCGTCGGTATTCCGGCGTTGCATACGGATCGCTTTCTTCATTGCTGCGCTGCTGCACGTCGCCGATCGTTCCAATGCTGCGCAGGACGGTTCCGGCGGTTCTCCCTTCGGCAATAGATGCAAGCAGGTTTTGCCGCTGCTCCGCCGCATTCTTCATGGCTTCCTGCTTGTCCAGCAGCTCCCGTGCTTCTTTTTCAAGGGCGGTTAGCCGTTCTTCGGTAATAGCGTCGCCAAGCTGTTCGATTTCAGCGGCAATTTCCGTCAGCCGCTTTTTGATTTCTTCCATCGTCATGGTGTCATACCTCCATTTTCAATCTGAGTAATAGCGATCTCCGCCGCAGCGCCTCCCGCTTCCTCGCTTCGGTCACTCCGCCGATAAAGGAACGGGCGGAAATCTCGGTATCGCCGTTCGCCGGATAGGAAACCGCCGAAACGTCGTAAACCTTTTTAATCTTCTGGATTGTCCGCAGGTGCTTTTCCTTGTCCCACGCTTCTTCCTGTACGGTAAAAGCCCAACTCATTTTCGTAATAAGCCCATTGCTGATTTCCTCATGCATATCCTGCGCGGCCCTGCTCTTGGACAAATCCGCAAAAGTAAAGAGGCCGTGTTCATCGGCCTCAATTCCCAAGGTGCCATTGCTTTGCCGCGCAAGCACCTTTCCTTCATGGTTGTACTGCATGATAACGTCGGAAACGTCCGCGCCTTCCAGCGCGTTCCGTGCAATCTGCTCCCAAATTTGATAGCCGTCCTCAAATTCATAAAGCAAATACGGCTGGTCGAATGTGGTTGCGTAACCTTCAACGTAATAATCGCTTTGCAGCCGTTTTTCTGCCTCTCGAACCTTAACGGCCATTGGCAGGCTCATACGCCTGTATTCACGATTCTGTACCATTGGCATTTTGATTCACCTCTGTTTCTTCTACTTTCCCAACTTCTGATACTTCGGCATATTCTTTTCTGATCCAGCGTTTATCTCCACCCGGCACATGAGCCATCTGCCATATATCCATCACTTGGTTGGTGGAAATCAAGCCCCGGTCAAAAAGCTGTGTGGAAATGCTTAGTTTGGTCGTATTGCTTGCATATTGCAATCGGTTCGCCGTCCATATATAGCTGTTTCCACAGGCAATCTGCCTTTCGGAAAAGTCCATATTCGTCATGGCAAGGGATAATTGAAGGGCAAACGGCTCGATTTTGCCTTCATAATAGGCATTCCATTGCTCTTCCGAATAGGAATTGTTCAGGATCGCCGCATTGGTGCCGAAATAGCGAAATACATTCTCGGTAATCTGCTGCATCTGCGGGGCGTTGACCAAAAACGGTTTGCTGTCAACCTGCTTCATTTCGGAGAACTTGTTATCATAGATAATCATGCCGCTTTTATTTTCAGCGGAAAGGTTATCCTCGGTAAAACGATCCCGTTCTTTCCTGATGTCCTCCGGGTTAATCATATTGCCGATTTTCGCCAGAAAACGAATGGCAGCGGAATTTTTTACTCCGTTGATGATTCCTTCGTTCTGCGTATGAATCATACGAATCGTAGGCCGCAGCGCCGCATTGCTCGAACCAAAGAAATCGTCTTCGTACTGAAACTGCGTCAGAACGCCCACACGTTTGAACTCAATCGCGGCTCGTTGACCCGTCGCAAAGGTATACCGCAAATAAGGCTCTCCGCCAACGTCCAATACTTCACAATTCTGCGGCAGCAGGGGAAAGAAACCCATCGTCTGGCCGTATTCGTTTTCCATCGGAACAATAAACGCCGTGTTGTTGACGGACAGGATGGTGGCGACCCTGTACAAAAACTGTGACGTACTCATAAACGGGTTAGCCCGGTATTGCAGCGTTTTTCCCAAAGCGGCGCGGGCTGATCCAGTCACTTCCGGCTTTAGCTTTGAACAGAACGTAGCGAACGAATGAATTGCCGCCCGCGTAATCTCCATTTCATAAATGCTTTCCGGCGCATTTGTGAAAACTGGCGTATACCCGTTGAGCATCTTAAAATAGCCCTGTGCCGCCGCGTCGGCCCTCGGCTTTGGAAACAATTTCTCAAAGATACCCATTTCTATCACCCCTTCTTTACAGCCCGTTTCCGGCGCTATGCGCCTTTTCGTTCAGCCTTGTTTTGCAGCATGATTCCAATTTCCGCATTGTATTTCTGCCGGACGGTCAGTGCGTCGATCACGGAAACAAAGCCGTCGATTCTGGCCCGCTGTTCGATCTTTACCGGGCGGAACTTTCTGGTTTCCATGTTGTGCTTGAGCGCCACATTCAGCAAATGCGCCTGTAATAAGGCGTTATCGGCGATCTTGAATTTCCGATCCTTAATGATCCCTTCAAATTCCCGAATCACCGGCGCAAGGTTTTCACCCTGAAAAACGTCGTCCGTCTGATAACCGTAGGCTTTTAGATCGTCTATCAGGTATTGAGCGGAATAGCGGTCGTAGCCGATTTTCAGCACATAGATTTCATGCACCTGCTGTAAATCAACGAAAAATTGATATACGTCCCGATAATCCACGTGATTTTCTCCCGACAGAACCAGCACGCCCTTTCTGACAAAAATATCATAAGGAACGCCGTCCGTTGCCTGCGCTTTTTCCAATCTGGATGCAGGCATGAAGAACCGCGTAAAAGCGTGAATCACACCGTCCCGTTCGATCAGGACGCTTGCCGCCGTCAGGTCGGTTGTCTGCGACAGGTCAATACCGCCGACGGCATAGCAGCCCCGGAAAGCCTCCAATGTCGCTTCTTCCTTCGCTGCATCTACAATGGCATAATCAAGCCATGCGACGCTTGAATTTTGCTTGATATTGCAATACTTGGTTAGAAATTCCACCCGCTTCGAAAGCGACATTTCCGCCACGGCAATTTCTTCCTCAAAGAAAGAAGGCTGAACAGAAACGCCCATGTTCGGATTGCTCTTTTTCAGTTCTTCAATGCTGTTCCATTTTTCCGTATCGTCGATGATGTACAGCATGGGCAGCAGCCGTCTTTCCTTGCTGTTTCCCTTGAGAAAAGAAGTCGCGCGTTTCATCAGCTCATCATAGATACCGTCGTTGATATAGCCTGCTGTGCTGATGGACAAAATCATTGGTTGGCGGCGTGAACCCAGAGCGGACTTCATCACCTCGTATTGCTTTAGGCCCGGATCGCCTACCCAGCTTGCCACTTCGTCGTTAATCACCAGATGAGGGTTGAAGCCGTCGCTTTTCTTGGCCGAAAAGGCCAGTTTCATAACGGTTGTGTTGCTTTCCTCTATGTAAATATCAGAGCGGCGTTTCTTCGCAAGCGTTCGAAGCTCCGGCTCTGCTTTTACCATTTGATAGAAGCCGTCAAAGGCTTTGTCTGCCTGATCCAGCTTCGGTGCAAGGCAATAAATTTTCGCGCCGTATTCATCATCCATATACGCCATATAGGCCATGATTGCGGATGCAAGAATGGTTTTTCCGTTTTTTCGGCCTATGACAACGAAAACCTCCCGAAACATCCGCAGGCCGTCACTATCCACGATCCCAAACATACATGACACAAGGGCCTTTTGCCATAGTTCCAGTTTCAACAGCCCTTCTCCACCCTCGAAATGGTGACAAAAGCCCTCGATAAACTGAACGGCCTTGTTTGCCTTTCTCGCATCAAAAAAGAAGGCGCTTTTTTCTAGCCCGTCTATAATCATTCGATACGCGGCCAGAATCCAACGCCCTGCCGTTATCTTTCCGCTTTTGATTGCCGCGTAATACTCAAATATATAATTGCTGTATGGCACGGCTATTCATCCCTTAGCAGTTGAAGACGGCTCTTTTGCTTTGGCGGTGCGTGCGGGGCGATTTCGGTCAACTGTTTGATGATAACCGCAAGATTCTTCGTCATGGCAATATGGGTCTTGACTGCATCAGATTGCTTTTCTCCAAATTGGTTCTCACCGTTTTTGTATTCGGAGATATACCCCTTTTCGTTGATCTCGTTTTCCAATTCTTCAAGGGAAGCCGTCAGAAAGGCCGCTCGTTCAATCAGGCTGTCAACCGTGCGGCGTTTATTTTCATCAAGGTCTTTGAAAACTCTCCGAAGTCTGGCTTTTTCTTTTTTTATCTTTTCTTCTTTGGACAAGTCAGCCTTTTTCGGCATAGGTTTTCACCGTCCTTTCTCGTACACCACACCCCTACACGGTCGCGTATAGCCCCTTCGGAGTTTTTTTAATCTCCGCCCCTCGGTGTTTCACCCCTCCTAGATCGGTGGCGAATAGGGGGGATCAGCTCGCCTTTGTCGTTAATTTCGTATCTTTTTGCCGCTTTATTGCCGTGATGTTCCCGATTATGGCACGTTTGGCACAGTGCTTCCAGATTGTCCCACGACAGAGAAATAGCCGGGTCGTGAATATTCTGCGGCGTAAGCCATATCTTGTGATGGGCGATCTTTGCTATCACAGGATCGTCCGGCTTCGAGCAGCGTTCGCAGTACACCCGCGCCGACAGAAAGGAAGCCTGTGTCTGCTTCCACTGTTTGCTTGAATAGAACCATTCCGCCCATTGCTTCACTGCCGCCCCTTCTTTCCGGCATAGAGAAGAACGCGGAAGCCGTCCGTCCCCGCGTCCTTTGTATAGCTATTCACTGTCTGTATACTACCATATTGTTTGTGCCCGCCGAAAGTGCAGAAAAATTTTCGCGTCCCGTGCATTACAAGGCTTCCACGCCGTAAAGCAATACGGCTATTTTTCTCACCAGCCGCCCGCGATTCCGGCGCACGGTGGACGGGTCGCAGGGGATCGTTTCCGCAATGCGATCATCTGTCATGCCGTCCAGAAACTTCCCCTTCACAGAAAGAAAATACGGATCGTCGGCAATGTCCTTGAGCGCCCTGCCCAGCGTTTCCACCTCGTATTCGTCCGCTGCGATCCGTGCCCGCAAATCCCGAATCATGGCTTCCAGCATTTCTTCGGGCGATACCCGCGCGCCGGAACGGGAATACCGTACCAGACTTTTGCTTCGTCCCGGCACTCCGTTCTGCTCCATGTCCAGAAGCCGCGCCTTGTCCTCTACGATCTTTTTCATCAGAAGCGGATAAGCATATAGCCGCTTCTCGGTGTCCTTGTAAGCGTCCTTCGGCTTTCGCTCCGCATAGAGAACCCCGGCTTTCAGCCCAGCGCTGACGGCCTCCTGAATCGCCGCCTTCACCGCTCTGTTCACGCCTTCCGTTTTCATCCTAAATCCCTCCCTCTTTTCATTAGGCTTTGCCGTCCAACAGCGTCGCGGCATGAAGACAAACCCTTCGCATATTGATCTCTTCGCCGTCTTCGGTTTCGCAGGACGCATCATAGGGAATCCGTTCTGCGACCGTCCGAAGCTGCTGCGCCGCCCGTTTCATGGCCGACGTTCTGCCGGAAGGAACCTCCGGCGTGATAACGAAGGCAGCTCGTTCCGGCTGACTCTGCCCTGCATTCCCGCTGACCGTTCTGCCTTCCTCGCCCTCGGCGGACTGCGGCCACGCGGCTTTCGCTTCAGGGCCTGCGCCGCCGTCCTCGCCCCTCGGCGCTTCCTTCTGCTTCTTTACGGCTTCGCAGACGAAAGCACAGGAACCGTCCTTCGCGCTGATGCAGCACTGGCAGCACCCGGCGCAGCCTTCCAGATTGCCATTCTTTACGTGGGCGGCGATCCCGGCGGCGTTTCCGCACGTCCCGCCAAACGAACAGACCCGCTTGGAAAATGCTTCCTCCACCCGTTCCCGGCAGCTTTTCCGCCTGACAGCCTGCTTCACTGCCTCCGCCCCCTGCTGCCGGTAGGCTTCCAACGTCTGCCGCTGCTGATCCTCCGGCAGGGTAGAAGCGTCGTATGCGGTGGTAATGCCGATGTTTCCGCCTTTCAGTTCTTCCTTAAATTCGGGAATCAGCCTTTCGGAAACGCTTTCCAGCCTGCCCACCTGCGCCGGAGAAACGTCCAGCACGTCCGCGACGATCTCCCGCAAACGTCCCCTGATCTCATATCCCTCCGCCCGAAGCTGCCGAAATAGTTCCTTCATCCGCTGGGTCTGTACGGTCTTTTCGTAATCGGTCAGTTCCCGGGCGGTGGCGTTGGCAAAGATCAGCTTCAGTTCCGCCAGCGCGTCGCTTTGCGCGTCCTCCACTTTTGCCGGGATTGTCTCAAAGCTCTTATTTCCGCCGTCCCGAAGCAGCTTGCAGGCGCGGTAGCGGCGCTCCCCGCTGATGATCTCATAGCGCCCGCCCTCTTTCCGCCGCACCACCAGATTGTGCAGAAGTCCCATGCTTTCAATGCTGGCCGCCAGTTCTTCAATTTCCCGGATGCCGTAAAGGTTGGCGGAGGAAGGGTCGATCCGATCCAACGGAATCGTTGTGATTTCAAAGCCGCCGTCCTTCCTGTTTTCGTTTTTGGATTGCCGGTTCAAAAGATCGTTCATGTTGAATTTCGCCATGTGGCAAAGCTCCTTTCTTTGCGGCCCGCTCCCCTTCGGGTTGCGGGCTTCGGGCCTGCGGAGCGGCTGTGCCGCTGTCCTCAGCCCTCGGTGCTGCGCACCCTTCTTTTGCGGCCTGTTCCCTCACTTTCAGTGGGTAACAGGCTTCGGGCCTGCGGAGCGGCTGCGCCGCTGTCCTCAGCCCTCGGTGCTGCGCACCCTTCTTTTGCGGCCTGTTCCCTC
>ERZ824978.2238-NODE-2238-length-17557-cov-3.924923_pt1 | contig 17557 bp, 18 predicted proteins | sample MGYA00519860_ERZ824978 | MGnify/ENA primary metagenome ERZ824978 (study PRJEB31778, sample SAMEA3449184) | human gut metagenome | biome: human gut; feature: human-associated habitat; material: faeces | place: United Kingdom | collected 2010/2012 ... | reverse complement strand
CGGAAACACGGTTTGCAGTTCCAACATTCGTGCCCATCAACAGGAGCATAACAACTGAACGACGAACTAAACGCTTCATTAATACTGCCTCCTTGAATTATATATTGCTTCAACAACTCTGTCTTAGTATATGCTTTATAATCCAAATTTATCCTGATCGTTCGTTTCTCAGTCCAATGTTGTTTCTGATAGAGATATCCGAGTAACTCCTCGTACAATTCGGCAAATACAGGTGATTTATCAAGAACCCGGTCACCGGCTGTCGCTCCCAAACAGATTTCGTCGCCATAATTCGTTGCGATACCAATCAAATACATATTTCGAAGAGGAATAATCTTATCCTCACGTTCCCATTTTGATAAATCCAACTTTTCAATAACAATATCATCCGGAAGACGCTTCATTTCTTCTTTCGAATAACGGGTATTCATATCAATATAAAGCCTTATATCCGATTTCCAGAGTTTATCAATCAACCAGCTATCCATGCCTCCTGAATACAGAAGGACTTTTTTATTATAAGTATTGTTCTGCATACCTTTGAAATTTTATCCATTCATTAAAATTGTGTCTATTCGATAAATCATGATTCTTAGCCCGCATTCCTTTTGGGGGATTACGATATACCATTTGCTTTCCATTAAAGAAATAAATTTGCCCAAATCTAGAACCAGACAACCAGGTCGTACTATCAACACTATCAAACTTCAAAAAAGGAAGAAGTGTCGTATTTGTAAATCCAAGCCCATGAATACGAGTACCGGCAGAATGAGCTTGATCGATAAACCACTTTAATATCATAGGATTCTCTCTTATCCGCCGACCTTCTTCCATTGCCGAAGTCGTACCAATCGCAACATAAGGATACTCCTCACACATCCGAATAAAATATTCCTTCCCTCGACTTGCATGCCAAACAGGAATAGGCTGCCGTCCTATACGATCTTCCAAGTATCTACGATAATATTCGACTTTCTCCAGTCCAACGACAACGTCTATATCCAGCTCAAAGAAACATTGAATGTTATTCTTTAAAACAAAGTCGGCATATTTCTTAACATAGCCATCCCAGTCAAAACTATCATTCTTCCCAGAAAAAGCAGAAAACGCCCCGCTATCAAGAATATGCTTCTCTTGACAGACATAACTACCATAATGCCCTGATTTATGCTCCCAAAAAGAACTTAAAAGATAGATATCTTTCGTGTCGAGATTCCACCGTTTGGCACAATACTTATAACCGGCAAGGTATAAAATCATAACTCTATCTCCTTCCCACAATGGGGACAAATCATAGTCTTTCTCTTATTCTCCACCTTGTCTGCTCCCTCAAAAAAACGATCCACATCTGTCGGCATATCATCAAATGGAAGCTCCAACTCCCAATCACCAAGTTCGTCAATACCAAAATCTTCAACTACAGCTGCAAAATCGAACATAGAAGTATCTGATGTATGGTTATCAGCCAGAGCCAAAAACTTTCTTTTTTCATCCTCTGTAGACAAATCCGTTCTTCTGATCGCTATCAATTCATTTCCATCAGACTCTACAATTCGGACTTTCAACCCCAGTTCTAAAGCCTGCTCATAAACGCCATTCCCGGCAATAATAACATCGTTCTTATCCAGAAGAATAGAACGACCAGTTCCACAGTCCTCCAGGCTCTTTTTAATAAGTCTTTTATTCTTATCCGTGTGGATACGATAATTCCGAGGGTCATACTTCAATTCAGCCATAACTTTTATTCTAAAATATAACAGAGAAATCTATTAACCTAAATACAGTTGCAGTTCCCGGATAGCCTGTTCCACGCTCCGAACAATCACATACTTACTACCCGCCATCTCAACCTGGCGTTGGTATTCCTTTTGCTCTGCAGACTGTTTACCTGTAGATGTCTTGAACTCTAGACAAAGAGAAGCATATCCCTTTTTCGGTATCTGAAGGATTACATCGGCCACTCCACGTTTAACGCCTTGGCGCTTCATATTAGCCGCTTCTATTTTATGCCGGCTGCCACCGTTCGGGACTGCAAAAAGAAGTCGATCCGGCAAATTAGGAAAGAATAAAGGAACCTTGCTGAAAAACTCCGACTGAATCCGAGCTTCTTCGTTATCATGGTGTTGCTTTTGTTTTGGAGGGTTCTTTTTATCAGAGTAACAGTTATAGCAGATATATCCTTCTTCTGTTTTGATCACAGAAACTGTTTCCCAGCCACAGGCTATACATTTTTGCGTTTTCATATCTTAGTTTCATATAAGATATAAAGAACAGAAAGAAAGCCCTCTGGATTACCAAGGACTTTCTTAACTCACTTCTTTCGTGATTTGAATCAAATCTGATACTTTTATGGTCATACATTTTGAATTTTATTTGGTTGGTAATTTTTAATTACCGATATTTACTTCAGCAATATCATTTTTCAACATCAAATTTCACAATTATGCTAACAATTAAATTAACAGCGACAGGAAAAGAACACAATCAAACAATTAGTCCAAGACTTTTTGAAGGATGTGGAAACACTTTAGTAAAGGTTATTTGCGAAAAACTTTACTATGGTAATCCAAATGATTTAGAAAACTCTATTTGTAGTTATATGAACTCTTTCATGGATAACAAATGTGAGGTTAAAACTAATCATGTAACAACTGATTTAAGTACAGGAAGTAATTCTAATGGGAACTACGTAAGTCAACTCACATTTCAAGTTTTTATTTAATTTATTTATGAGGGTATGCCCAAAAATGACATACCCTTATTGCTTATCTATTATCATACTTAGCTCTTTTAATTCACATTCTTTATACCAACTACAAGCCGCACAATGCACACTGTTAATCCAGTCTTTCCAAAGTATATCGGCCACACAACTATACTTATCGCTTTGGATAGTATGTATCGGTTGCCCTGATTGCTCTGATTGCTCCGCAAGAAAACCATGCAATTATCATTTTATTAATTATCTTTGCAATTTATTGTTAAAACACATATAATTATGAACACTCAGGATGCAATTCTACAGGGATTATTGAACAATACAACAGTTGGACAAACTGGTATAACCAAGCACATGCTTTTGTTATGGGCTCAAGCATTGGAACCTTCTATAAAAGACGGACTCGAAGTCGGACTTGCAATATCGCAATTAGTTTATGATGGTTATCTTGTAAAACTGAATCCAAATCAGAAGCCTATCTATTTTGAAAGAGTTCAATAATTTTTAAAATTGAATTTTCTGTTGTAGAACTTCGTCTGCATAAAACTGATCGAAACTCTTGTCGCTTATCCACCAATTGAAGCCAAATTCCGCATCGGTAAAATTGTGATTGATATATCCGGCATCAATGAGTTTTTGAATTGTTTGTACCCATTTCCTACGAACATGAGGAAACCGCTTTATATCTTTCATCTTTTGTTTTCGGTTTGCCATCGGGCAAAGAATACAACCTATTCGCTTATATCCTTCATCGTACAAAGAACAGTGTTCTATTCCATTTCCATTCAGAAAGCCCCACACATCTCTGTCTGTCCAATGGATAATCGGAGAAACAAGAATCTTGTCCTTACCTTTAACACAAGTAACCATCTTTTCTTTATGCTCAGAAAATTGGTCGAAGTTCCCGCTGAATTTACGGCCGCTAATCTCAATTTCTTCACGTTTGGAACGCTGCACACTTTCAGTTTTACGAATGCCGATCAAGGTAACTTTCCCTGCACCGGACATTTCTTTAAATTCAGCGCAACACCAGCGAAACGTCCTTGTTGGAATAAAGTGCTTCTTTAGAGCCATATCATAAACCGACATCGTTGGCTTTATCAGCTCTACATCCGGATAGTTCTGTTTCACAAACCGAATGACTTCCGGAGGGTCAACAGATGTAAGATTCATGTGAGCCTTAAACTTTACACCAGCCATCTTTGCGATGTGATAAAGTGCTTGACTATCTTTTCCACCGGAAAAGGCCAAATAAAAGCCATTCTCCGGATCATAATCAAGCGCCATCTTCTCGCACTTACGCAGCAGTGCAATGGAGTAGTTTATTTTGTCCTGTAACATTGTCTGTTTATTTGTTATGAATCAGATAAATATTTTATCAAACTCTCTTTGTCTTTAAAAAGTCTTTTATCCCATTTGGGATAATTATTTCTGGGTACACTAAGTCCATCTGACAGCTTATAAACCATAAGAAAACTATCATCAGTATAGGATATTTCGATGATTATTTTGCTTATAGTTGTATGGATAATGTCATCCCCACTCAGATAGCATACGCTATCTCCTACGTTAAATTCAGTATCTATATTCATATTTTTTAGTCATCGTCTTTTCTATGCTTATAAGCATAATAAATAGCACAGCACATATTTATAAGAGCATTGATAAGCAATAGATTTTGTACCCAAATATCAAAACTAGCTATGTGGCTAATCAGGTAGGCTATGAATGATAGCCAAAAGACAATTTCTTCATATTGATAACTTTTCATATTTACTTCTTTTTAATTATTGATGTTTTTTTAATATTTACCCCTTATATTTCCGTTCAAAATCATACTTCCTAAACTCATGGTACGCTTGTTCCAATGTTTTAGAAGTCCTATCGCCTTCCGGTATATCCCAGCTTTTGGAATTATTGATACTATCATCCATGGCCATAGCCCCCCTTTCTTTCTCATACCGGCCAAGCCATTCTAAGATAACAGCCCCGTCTATCCGATCAAAGACTTTCCCATAAATACCTTTCTTTGCGCGATTAAAACAAAGTTTAAAATCATCAGGCTTAAAGAAATAGTATTCATCAATAATCAGATCAACTGTTTGTGCGACTTGCACCGCTCCGATCGATTTTCCGACATTGAAAAAATCTATCAAATCATTCAAGACTTTTACCATAAATCCACGAAGATGCGTCTCTCCAAATTCTTTGTTCATAACCGCTATAGAGCAACTTGGGCTATCAAACACGTCATTTACTGTTTTGGGCCGCAGACTGTTGTAATATGGCATCGGCAAGGTGCCCAAGATGCTCACGCTCGCGTCTCTTGTTTTCGGCATCAGTTCCGGAGGAAGTACGCCTGTTGTTGAGTCTATCTGTGACAACAGTTGTATTGCTTGTTGTTTGTCCATCTTGATATTTTTCTAAATCACGTTTCGCCCATTTGCGGAACGTAAGGTTTGCACTAACGTACTTTTTGAGCAACTCTCGATAGTTGTGCATCGAGACAAGAGTGTCCTGGATTAACTGAAGCGGGAAATCTCGCTTTATTCGTTCGAATTGTTCTTCCGTAAACGGCTCTTTCAGTTTAGCCACATTAGGAGCATTCGCAGCAATCCATTGCTTGAACTTTTCAAAATTTTCATTCTTGGGTTTCTCCGGTTCAGGGTCAGGGTTGCGCGTGCCTGCGCGCGTATAACCCTCCTCTCCTTTACAATCCTCTCCTTTACTCTCCTTTCCAGCAGGAGTAGTTTCGAATATTCCCGACTGTTCGGGATTATTCGCGAATGTTCCCGAATTGCTTTGTTTTTTGCCCGAAAGAACGTTTTCTATTACTTCTGCAGGAATTTTTGACTTTTGCGGTTTGTCGATGCGCTCACTGGAAAAGTCCATCACGTAGTAGCTTTTGTTTTCGAATGTAAAAGGTACAAGGATAGAGTTTTCAATCAGTTCTTGCAGCCACCCAGAAACCTGCTGCTTACGAATATCTTCGCGGGCAGGAAAGACTTTCGACTTGATGATAGTTTCATTAGCTAAAATGACACCGCTATCATCAGCAAAGTTTTTCATGCCTATATAAAGCAGACAAGCCGGAAGAGATACGTTCGAAAACCTTTCATCTTCCCAAAATTCCGGTACTATAGTTCTAATTCTTGGCATATTTATACAGTCATTCTTTCAGGAATTCCCATCAAATCAAACAAAGTAGGAGCCTCGACTTCCATTTCAATCTCACGCAAATAAGTAAGGCTATCTTTCCAATAGTCATAATTAAGTTCCGTAGAAAGACCTCTACGGCCTAACTTGACAGCACAATAAGGGACGGTTCCAATACCACCAAACGGATCAAATACCAATTCGCCTTTGTTTGAATACCGTTCAATCAGCCTTTCAACGATGTCCAACTGAAGAGGGCAAATATGATTCTGTCGTTTCTTTTGCGACTGTTTGGTGTTAAGCGTTCGCATACGGACCACATCATCCCATATCCAATCCTTTTTGCTTACCGGATCAACAGCCATAAATGTTCTTGGCAGTTTCCCGTATGCTTCTAACTCTTCCGCAAAAGACACATGTTCCTCATAGTTATAGATATGTTCACGTTCGTAGTTACGGAACAAATGCCGAATCTTATCTATTCCAGCACCTTTCATATCTTCGTATGACAACAATGAATTGCCGGAAGACTTCCAACTTGCATGGGCATCGATCTGCCAACGGGCCAGCGAGTATTCGCTCTTATCCTTCTTAACAGGCCGGTCGGCATAAGCACGTGAGGTATCGGTAGGCAACTTGCGAAATAGCAATACATATTCAGGGCATCCGACTCCCATCTTGGAACCATCCTTGCACATCTCGGTATAGCCCAAACGGTAGGTCTGGTTGTTTTCCCTCACCACGTCAGTATCGACCGTAATGCGCCCCATATATCGGAAGCCATGCTTCATGTAATGAAATACTGTCATTTCGCTGAACGGGTCAATAGTTGGCATACCGTCCCCCGTGGCGTTGCCGAACAAAACACGATCTTTCACATGGATGCAGGCCAACCGACCCGGTTTCAAAATGCGCATTAACTCTGGTGTAAGATAATCCATCTGTTCAAAGAACTTATCGTTATCTTCATTGTGCCCAAAGTCATTGTATGTAGGCGTGTATTCGTAATGATTTGAGAACGGGATACTGGTTACGATCAGATCTACAGAGTTACTTTCCATCTTCTGACATTCCAATACATTATCGTTATTGATTGCTTTCCACAACTTGCCGGATTTTTCTTCCCGACTGGCGAACATCCAGCGCATCATCTTTTCCTCGGCCTGCAAACCGAACAAACCGTTATGCCGGACAATTTCAGTCATATTTGCGACCATTTCCCGGTGTTGTGCCCATTTCTGCATGAAGCTCTTAAATATTTCACCCTCGCTTTCGGCATAGACCAGATAGAGATCAACAGGATGCTGCTGCATAAAGCGGTATATACGGGCTATCGCTTGGAACTTATCGTTGAAGCGGTAGTCAATGAACATGATTGCTTTATGACAATGATACTGGAAGTTCAGACCTTCACCAAGCATCTCCGGTTTAGCTGCAAGGTATTTCAGCCGGCCATCTTTGAAGTCGGATATTACCTTGTCGGCTTCTTCATCGTCTTGTGAACCATAGACAGCCTTACAACCTGGAATCGCTTTGCATAGTTCCAGCCGTTCAGCTTCCAAGTCATGCCATAAAAGGAAATGGTCGTCCTTGTTTTCCGGACGATTGATTATCTCTACCACATGGGCAATCTTTTCCTGCATGTTATCTCGGCGTTCTTTTGCCGCGTCAGCAAGTCCGAGAGCAGCCTCACGAAACATTTTCACCTGTCCGTCACGATCAGCTCCAGCCGTAGAATTGTCCACATTCACAATCTCTTCATGTACGCGGAGTTCAGGCAACTCATAGCCAGTATCCGGATAACCGAGGTCGGAAGGCTTGGTTAGGAACAACGCCCATGTAGATACCCACAACCAAAACTCTTTTTCCTTATGCGGATAAAGTGTCAAGTTATTCGCCTTCGTGCTGTCTCGCTGAAAGAATCGAGTAAGAGCCTGTCCGGTGTCCATCACACCAAGATAACCAGCATAATGTATAAGTTCCTTGTATCTGTTTGGCGAAGGTGTAGCCGTAGCAACAAACCTGTAAGGGACACCCGAGAACAACGGTAGAAACTCCTGATAGGTCTTGGTGCCGAATCCGCGCAACACGCTGGCTTCATCCAATGAAGTTGCAGTAAAATAGGACGGATCTATTCTCACTCCATCCTCACCATCACGCACACGTTCGTAGTTTGTTACCATGATGTCGGTAGGACATATCATCACATCTGCCATAGTTCGGACATAGGTTACTTTCATGTGCAAGTGTTGTTCCGCTTGTGTTAGGAACTCGACTACCACACGCTTAGGGCAAACGATCAATCCCTTGCCTCCTTTATGGTTCAAGATTACCCGAAGTATTTCCAGCTGGGTGACTGTCTTTTGCATACCGAAGCTGGAGAATATAGCACGGCATCCACCGGCAACCGCCCAACGAACGGTATCTTTTACATGAGGATATAATGTCGGGGTAATTTCTTCCGAATTAATTTCAAATCCTGTTTGATGGCTGATAGCCATCTTATTTCTTAGAAATTCTATATATTCCATTCAACTAAATCTTTTATGCTATCAATTTCTGACGAATCAGGTTCATATTCTTCTTCACCAGCTTTACTATCTGGTCGTGATACTCGCTTACGCCGTTACAGAAGGATCGGGACTGGACGATATCCAGTGTCTTCAAGTTTACCTCTATCGTCTCCAATCGCTTTCCAGCCGTGTCCTTTGCCGACAATATCAGGCATTCCGGCCGTCTGTAGTATCCGCTCTGATATACGCAATGGTGCATGACCTTACCTTCCTGATAAAACTGGGTGACACTTTCCAAAGGGCGGATGATTATATCCTCTTCTTCGATTCTCAATCCGAAGAACTTTTCCATCCGCTCGTAAAAGCCGGCTATATCCTTCATTAACTTTTCGCGCTTACTGATAGCTTGTGCTCGATTCCTTTCCTGTCTCAACTTGGCTTCACGTTCCTGTTTTATCTTTAGTAGTTTATCATGTACAGTCTTCAGGTTCTTAGGGCAGACATAGTGGGCGTTACGCATATCTTTACCAAAGTAAGACAGCAAAGACATATAATCTTCCCACATAGAAGCGTCCTTAATGATGTAATGGTTGCGGTTGCAGATGTTGAACGACGGTTTATAGCGAAGTTGGGAGAAGCCAGTTTTATACATGTGTTTCAACATGGATATTTGCCCGGTCTTGAGACATAGTTCCACATCGTTTCCGCCTTTCAAGAGATCACGTATTAGCTTCGAAGGATTGACATCCGGGAACCGTCTATTCAGTCCCCGTTTCTTCAATTCAGGTAACAGCTCTTTCTTTGGACATAGTCCTCCCCATATCGCATATATATCACCACGATAATTCCAATAGCTACTACCATATTCGCTTTTAATACTGAGAGGTTTACCATATATCCATCCGTTACATCCCGTGTTCATCGGTCGGGCCATGATCGTACGTTTACCGTCCTCACAGATCCACTCCTGCGCCATTTCGATGAAATTATAATTCACAGGATGACAGTCTGGCTGTCCAATCAGAGAAGTTGCCTTCCTGGCATTTTTCCAACATAGTATATGCCGGATCACCTGAAAACCTCCTTTCACTTGCAAGACAGACATATATGTTTCTTCATGATTCTTCTGCTTTCGGCTAACCTTTACGTCCAATTGATGGTGGCAATAAGGGCATTCGATTTTGTCACCCAATTTATCTTTACTCGTATTGACCCACATCTTACCACATTCGGAACACCATAGCTCATCCTTACATTTGTAGGCAAAATGGTCAAACAGATGCTTTTTGGCCCAGTCTTTCTGTTCCTTCGTGATGGCAGGCAGCTTTCCACTTAACTCCGTCACCCGTTTTTCCAATTTCGTTCTCGGCTTCATATTAAAACAGACTCATTTGTTGGACATTTACATCTGCTTTTTTCTTTGCAGGCTTCTTTTTGAGCAATCGGTATTGCTCTTCGGCCAACCGTTTGATAGCCGCTTCACGGGCCGCATTCTTATCCTCCTCCGTCAACTCTACCTTTTGATTAGAAGAAATAGAGCAACCGGCAGAAACTTTTTCTATCTTGATATTCTCTTCGTCATAATAATGTACGGCCATCCCAAAGACTTCTGCATCACTCATTACGACGGAAGTTCCCCGTTTACGGGCTTCTCCTAAAATGTAACGACAGCATTCATCTATATTCTTTTTAGGATTTTCAAACTTGGGAGCAAACAAGGGATCTTCTGCAACTCGTTGATCCAAATATTTCTGTATTGTATCTTTGAACTCTTTCATAACTTACTGGATTGTCATAGGCATTAATAAATAGGTAAGTTCTTCGCCCTCGGCTTGCTTCTCTGGGGCAATGAGAATAGCGGTACTGGGAGTGCCGAAAGAAAGTATCGAACGATCGCCGTCAATACAAGAAATCATATCTTGTATCAAAGTCGCTTTCACACCGATAATAAACTCCCTTTCTCCAAATTCTACCGGAATGGTTTCTTCCGCAGAAGTGGAATAATCCAAGTCCTGGGCCGATACAACAAGCTTATCATAACGGGCACTCAACTTTATAAGGCATGATACTTTACTTGAAAATACAGAAGTGCGCTTTATGGCTCCCAATAGTAATTTGGTATCCGTTTTCAGTTCAAGATTGTTGGATTTCGGAACAACAGCCCGCCAATTGGGATAACGACCTTCCACATTACGAAAAGAAATTTCGTAATCCTCGAAAGAGATTTCCGACCAATCGCTTCCTACTTTAATTGTTAGTTCTTCTTCAGATAACGGAATCAGCCCTTTCAAAACAGATGCGATCTGTCGGCTGATGATTACCGAACAGGTCTCTGTGCAACATTGTTTTTTTCTCTTAAACAAACCAAGCCCATGTCCATTAGAAGAAACAAAGATGATTTCTCCCAGAGCCGTTTCAATAGATACGGAGTTCATAATAGGGCGCAGTTCGTCTGCAGCTGCAAAATTGATCACTTTGGAGATACCGTTATTGAATTCTTCCGCCGTAGTCCGGATTTCGTCAAGAATCTCCTATATTTTTCTGGCATTTCCCACTGTAGTGTGCTAAATTAAAAAGAAAAGCGGTGTCGCGGACGACCTCGAATTTACCTCCATAATATTTAATAAGAATCGATTTATTGTCCGGATTGATATAAATATCAAGAGGCTGCTCCGGCAATGTTTTCAGCCCATCAAGAATGGAGGCAGGAACACAGATTGAAAGATCTTCCTCTGCCATACATTCCAAACTGGCCGTAATCCTGCCTTCGTCATTGGCAGTCGTAATAAACAACCGTCCATCTTTTATTTCGAACAGGTAGTTGCATACTATCGGAGTCGTAGATTTCGACGGAATTATTCGAGAAAGTTGCTGCAATTTCGCAAGCAATATATTTTTTGAAACAGATATTGTCATTGTGCCTAATTTTATGGAAGGCACCAGGTAAGTGGTTATTTATCGGATATTTACAAGAAAGTTTAAGACAATATATATAAACACAAAAAGTTGGATCTCAAACTTTCGTTCAAAATCCAACTCGCTATTTCAACCGCAAATATAGAGGCTTTTTCTTAATCTACAAATTATTTCCGCCTTTTTTTATTTTTTCTTCAAAGACATACCTCAGTATCTTAATATTTAAACGATCAATGATACTAAAGTCTGTTTTTACATAACCAGCCGTAACCCGGAGCGGAGACGCATGATTTAGACATAACCCAACAACATCTAACCCAGCTTCAAAAACAACCTGAGCTATTGTAGCCCAAGAATGCCGGAATGAATATGTAGAAACAGGAGGTAAACCACCCAATCTCACAATATCCTTTATTCCTCTATTCACGCAATCATTAAAAGTTTTATCCGAAGCATATATTTCATTGAAATTAAACAGCCAGTCCCCTCTTCCTTGATATTTAAGAAACAAAGGTTTTACTAAATCCGGAACCTCTATCTCAATATAGGCCTCATCAGCTCTCCGCCCCTTTGTCTTCATTCTATTATAGCAGAGTTTTCCATCCTTATAACAACCTTTACCCAAATTGTAAAGATCCACCGTATTTATTCCAACCAGGCAAAACACCAACAATGATACATCTTTGGCGATATATGCTCTTGGTGGCATACCTCGCTTACTTGGTTTCAAAGAGGTAATATCAACATCAAAAAAACGCCTGAGAACATCTACCGGCAGCGCCTTCTTGTCTGCAATATTCTTAGGAGGTATCTTTACCACACGAAACGGATCATGCCTGATGCGCATCTCACCGATATCGTAGTCATTATATTTATCGCATCCGGCCCTAAACATGGTTTTCACGCAATTCGGATAGGCATTCTTTTTCTGTCTGCTGTTTTTCATAGAAGAAATCCAATCCTTCAGAAAAAAGGACGTTATATCGGAAAAAGATATATTTTGGTTACCAAAGTAACTCTCCATGCTCTTAAGAGCTAACAGATAGTTTTTCGCACTTCTTCCCCGGCCTTCATTCTCCATTTTCAAGATAAACTCTCGGCCAAAGTCAGAAAACGAAATAGAGTCCCGGTCATTCTTAAGAAAATTCATAACCCTCTCCAAATTCCATCCTTCCGTATTGACACGATTCAAACGATCCAAATAAGTTTCTATTTGGACATACACATCTTTAATGATATAAGGGTCTGCTATATCACCATTCCGGACAAACTTAGCTTTGCATACCTTATTTGTCTTGATATATCCTACTTGACGAAGGTGAGTTACCCTGATATAAATAGGATATGTATTATCTTTTCTTTTCCCCCTGACACAAACTTTGAAATAAGCCATCACTGTAAACTATTTGTAAACGGAGCCTTTTATTCTGGCAAGACTTCCATGTTAAACCAGCAATGTAAGGAGGTAAAAACTGGTCAAATAGTCCTAAGTCATTATATCTCAAACAGCCACAATAACCTTTTTAATAATCAGTTATGGGAAATCAGCATTACAAAGAATATGCTTCAGTTAACAATACTGTCTGACATAATCCACTGTTTAATTGAAAAATGAGAATTGAGAATTGAAAATGAGAAGATCCTGCTCATTTCAATTGACAACCCAAGCGCGAAGGTAGATATTTTCATTGGTTTTAGGAAGATTATTGTAACATTTTCCGTAATTTTGCGCATATATAATTATCAATTTTCAATTCATCCGTTGGAGGTACAAGATTTACTAAAACAATATGCCGCCCATCCGCAAGTGGCGGCATTAAATACCCTGTTAAAAAACAAAACGTCCCGCAATATATTTCTGAAAGGACTGAACGGTTCAGGGGCCGCAATGATAATAGCTTCTCTTTTTTCAAAAAGAAGAGGAAGTTATGTGTGTGTGTTGAATGACCTAGAGGATGCCGGCTACTTTTATCACGATCTGGTGCAACTCACAGGAGGTGACGGAATCTATTTCTTTCCTTCCGCTTACCGACGTGCTATCAAGTACGGACATGTGGATCCAGCCAACGAAATCCTGCGGACAGAAGTTCTCAGCACGCTGCAGGATCCGACTGCTCCCTTCATCATTGTCACCTATCCGGAAGCATTGGCGGAGAAAGTAATTTCACGGGAGATCTTGAAAGAAAACACGCTGAAGATCAGTGTCAGCGAAAGGTTGGACAATATGTTTGTTTCTGACGTACTGGACGAATACGGCTTCGAGCAGGTAGATTATGTTTATGAGCCAGGGCAGTATGCGATGCGCGGCAGTATCTTAGATGTGTTCTCGTTCTCGTATGAATTTCCCTATCGTATCGACTTCTTTGGAAACGAAGTAGAGACGATCCGTTCGTTCGATGTGGAAACACAGCTATCCAAAGAAAAACTGGACAGCATCTATATCGTGCCCGAAATGACAAAAGGAAACCGGACCAACTCATCCTTACTAGATTCATTGCCATCCGAGACACTGCTCGCTAGCAAAGACATGGCATGGGTAAAAGAACGTATCGGCAGTATCTGGAATGAAGAACCAATCACCGGGGACGAAGAATCGTTTGCCAACATCGAGCAACTGCGGGCCAAATTAATTACCGGAGAGGATTTTCTACATGCGGCACTTGGTTTCTGCCGGCTCCATTTTGGTACGCGGCCTACAGGAGTAGCCGATGCCACCCTGACTTTCTCAATGGAAGCACAACCGATCTATCATAAAAATTTCGATTTGGTAAGCGAGTCTTTCCATAAATATTTAGAAGACGGCTATACATTATATATACTGAGCGATGTAGAAAAGCAAGCAACCCGTATCAGGGCCATTTTTGAGGATCGGGGAGACGACATACCTTTTACCTCCGTCAACAAGACCATCCATGAAGGTTTTGCCGACGAGACCTTGCGTGTCTGCCTTTTCACGGATCACCAGTTGTTCGACCGCTTTCATAAATTCAACTTGAAAAGCGATAAAGCAAGAAGTGGAAAACTCTCTCTGTCGTTGAAGGAGTTGAACCAATTCACGACCGGCGATTATATCGTACATATCGATCATGGTATCGGACAATTCGGCGGGCTAGTCCGTACGGAAGTAAACGGAAAAATGCAGGAAGCCATCAGACTGATCTACCAGAACAACGACATTATATTCGTCAGCATTCACTCTCTCCATAAGCTATCCAAGTATAAAGGCAAGGACAGTGGGGAACCGCCCAAGCTGAGTAAACTCGGAACAGGAGCCTGGGAGAAGATGAAAGAACGCACCAAGTCAAAAGTAAAAGATATCGCCCGCGATTTGATTCTCCTCTACTCCAAACGAAAACAGGAAAAAGGTTTCGCTTACAGTCCAGACAGTTTCATGCAGCACGAACTGGAAGCCAGCTTTATCTACGAAGATACCCCTGACCAGATGAAAGCAACAGTCGATGTCAAAGCCGATATGGAGAACGACCGTCCGATGGACCGACTGATTTGCGGAGATGTAGGCTTCGGGAAAACGGAGGTAGCCATTCGTGCCGCTTTCAAAGCCGTTTCGGACAACAAGCAAGTTGCCGTGCTGGTCCCGACTACAGTATTAGCATTCCAGCACTATCAAACATTTTCCGAACGGTTGAAAGATTTTCCCTGCCGAATCGAATATATCAGCCGGGCACGTACGGCGAAAGAGATAAGGGAAACTTTGAAAGACTTGAAAGAAGGAAATATCAACATTATCATCGGCACCCATCGAATCGTCGGAAAAGATGTCACATTCAAAGATCTCGGTCTGCTGATTATCGACGAGGAACAGAAATTCGGCGTATCCGTCAAAGAGAAGCTACGCCAGCTGAAAGCCAACGTCGACACGCTCACCATGACCGCCACTCCGATTCCTCGTACCCTGCAATTCTCGTTGATGGGAGCCCGTGACTTGTCGAGCATCACGACTCCCCCACCCAACCGCTATCCGGTTCAAACAGAGGTAGAACGTTTTAACCCGGACATCATCCGAGAAGCCATCAATTTCGAGATGAGCCGTAACGGACAGGTTTTTTTCATCAACAATCGCATCCAAAATATTTATGAAATGGAAGCGCTTGTCAAACGTGAAGTGCCGGATGCCCGTATCGCTGTCGGTCACGGGCAGATGGAACCGGAGAAGCTGGAAAAGATCATTCTGGATTTCGTCAATTACGAATACGATGTACTGATCGCCACGAGCATTGTGGAGAGTGGCATCGACGTACCGAATGCAAATACGATCATCATCAATAATGCACAACAGTTCGGATTGTCCGATCTGCATCAACTACGCGGTCGTGTCGGGCGAAGTAACCGGAAAGCCTTCTGTTATCTCCTCTCTCCCCTTGTCAAGTCTTACGCAGGAAGCACGCCGCCGTCTGCAGGCGATCGAGAATTTTTCAGAGTTGGGAAGCGGCATCCATATCGCCATGCAGGACCTTGACATCCGGGGTGCCGGTAATATGTTAGGTGCCGAACAAAGCGGTTTCATCGCCGACTTGGGCTACGAAACGTACCAGAAAATCCTGGAAGAAGCCGTTGACGAACTGAAAGCGGAAGAATTTGCCGACCTGTATTCCAACGCTACCGAAAATCGCCCCGACACCGGTAGCGAATATGTCCGTGAAACCTATATCGAAAGCGATTTGGAACTGATGTTCCCTCCGACCTACATCCCGAATGACTCCGAACGTGTCTCCCTCTATCGTGAACTGGACAAGATGGAGGAAGAGCGTGATATACTTGCTTTTACCGAGCGTCTGAAAGACCGTTTCGGAAAAGTGCCGAAAGAAGGGAAAGAACTGATCCGTGTCGTTCGCCTTCGCCGTATGGCAAAGACGTTAGGTATGGAAAAAGTAATTCTGAAAAAAGGACAGATGAGCATTTTTCTCGTCACTAATCCCGAAAGTCCTTACTACGAAAGCGAGGCCTTCGACAAGCTGCTCGGCTTCATCCAAAAGCATCCACGCGAATGCACGCTTCGCGAACAGAACGGAAAACGCAGTATCGTGATCAAGAATGTACCAACGGTAGAGGTGGCTTGTAATTACCTGGATGAAATCGGGAAAGTACAAATACAAAAATAAATAATATGAAGAAGACAATTATAGACCTTTTCGAAAATTCGGTAAAACAATATCCCGACAATCCCTTCCTGTGGGAAAAAACCAGGGATGCCTTCGAACCGACCACTTATAAAGAAGTTCAGCAACAAGTCTACGCTGCCGGTGCCGGACTGATAGCTCTCGGAGTGAAGAAGGGCGACAATATGGCGCTCCTTTCGGAAGGCCGTAATGCTTGGATCATCGGCGAACTGGCCATGTTCTATGCCGGCGCGACCAACGTCCCGCTTTCCATCAAGCTCGAAGAAGCGAACGACCTGCTGTTCCGTCTTGTGCATGCCGATGTGAAATATATCCTGGTTTCCGGCAACCAACTCAAAAAGATACGGGCTATCATGGATAAATTGCCTTTAGTCGAAAAAATAATTGTGATAGACGAACTGCCGGAATATAAAGAAAAAGAAATATCCTGGTCCGAAGTATTCCGGATGGGGAAAGAATATCTGGCATCTCATTCTCTGGAAGACTTCCTTGCTGTTGGACAATCCTTACAGAATAACGACTATGCGACGATTACCTATACCTCAGGCACGACGGCCGACCCGAAAGGTGTCATCCTGACGCACCGTAACTATACGGCGAACGTGGAGCAAGCCCTATCTTGTGTCGATATCGACGATACATGGCGCACATTAATAATCCTCCCACTCGACCATTGTTTCGCGCATGTGGTCGGTTTCTATATCTTCATGTCGAAAGGAGCATCCGTAGCAACAGTACAAGTCGGACGGACAGGGCTGGAAACATTAAAGAACATTCCGGTCAACATCAAAGAGTTCAAGCCCTACTTGATCCTGAGCGTCCCGGCACTGGCCAAGAATTTCAAAAAGAATATCGAACAAGGTATCCGTGCCCAGGGCAAGAATATAACCCGTTTGTTCGACTTTGCCCTCAAAGTGGCTTACATCTATAACGGAGACGGCAGAGAAGACAAGGGACGTGGTGTCCGATTCCTGCTGAAACCGCTCGTGAGCCTGTTCGACCACATGCTTTTCACGAAAGTCCGTGAAAACTTCGGCGGACAATTGAAGTTTTTCATCGGCGGTGGCGCACTGCTCGATAAAGACTTGCAAAAGTTCTACTACGCAATCGGACTT
>ERZ824978.2236-NODE-2236-length-17565-cov-3.318675_pt1 | contig 17565 bp, 10 predicted proteins | sample MGYA00519860_ERZ824978 | MGnify/ENA primary metagenome ERZ824978 (study PRJEB31778, sample SAMEA3449184) | human gut metagenome | biome: human gut; feature: human-associated habitat; material: faeces | place: United Kingdom | collected 2010/2012 ... | reverse complement strand
GCCACACGATAAACGTGATGGAAGCGATAATCGTCGAACGCCTTCGTGACATCATCGAGCATGGCGGCAGTTTTTACCATCATATACTGATCGATGGGCTCAAGCTCATCCCAGGCAACGCAGTCGGTCTGATCGTCGAAATTGTCCAAATTACCAAGCAGGAAGCGGAAGGTATTGCGGAATTTGCGATAGGTCTCAGAAGTTCGCTGAAGGATCTCATCGCCAATGGACACATCTTGGCCATAATCAATCGAGCTAGTCCACAAGCGAAGCACTTCAGCGCCCAAGGTCTTGTTCACGTCACTGGGGTCGATGGTATTGCCCAGAGACTTGGACATCTTTTTACCATCTTTATCGAGCGTGAAACCGCAGCTAATAACGTTCTTGTAGGGCGGAATACCGTATGCCGCAATGCTTGTAAGCAAAGAAGACTGGAACCAGCCGCGATGCTGATCGGAGCCTTCCAGATACACATCGGCGGGACGATGGAGATTCTCACGGGCTTCGCAGACGGAAGTATGGCTTACACCAGACTCCCACCAAACGTCCAAAACGTCTTTATCGGATTCCAGGTGATCAACACCGGCACCGCAGTTAGGACAGCAGGTATCTGCCGGCAAGAATTCAGCGGGCGTCTTGCGATACCACGCATCGGCACCTTCGGTCTTGAAGAGATCGATAACCGCATCGAATGTTGCTTCGGTTGCTACGGTTTCACCGCAGGAATCGCAGGTAAATACTGGAATCGGAACGCCCCAATAGCGCTGACGGCTGATGCACCAATCAGGACGATCGGCGACCATAGCGCCAATGCGATTAGAAGCCCAGGAAGGATACCAGGTAACGTCTTCCTTGATGGCATTAGATGCCTTTTCGCGAATACCAGTCCTATCCATGGAAACAAACCACTGGGTGGTTGCACGGAAAATAACGGGCTCGTGGCAGCGCCAACAGTGGGGGTAGCTATGATCGATATCCTCGTGAAGGATAAGGAGACCCTTTTCATCGAGCCACTTAATGATCTCGGGGTTGGCCTCATTGACATCCATTCCACCCCAAGGGCCACCATAACCGATGCCCTCGCCAACATAGAATTTGCCGTCATCGTCAACAGGCATAACAACGGGGATATCGAATTTCATGCCAGCGTTGTAGTCGTCGACACCATGGCCAGGAGCGCCATGTACAATGCCCGTACCATCTTCGAGCGTTACGTAGTCGGCATAGATAAATTTACCGATTTCGCCCTGGTCGGCAAAAATAGGTTGCTTGTACTCATTGCCAGCAAGGTCTGCGCCAGTCATAGACCATTCGCTACCGTCAGCGCAACAAGCAAGTTCGTTGTTCCAGCCAAAACGCTCGCAACATTTCTCAACCAAATCACGTGCGACAATGGTGGCGCGACCATCGACAACAACAGCTACGTATTCTGCCGCTGGGTGAAGAATGACACATTGGTCTGCAGGAAGCGTCCATGGCGTAGTGGTCCAAATGGCTACATCCATCTTGCCTTCGTAAGACTCAAGACCAGCAGGAGTAGTCGTCATTTCAAAGCGGACGAAGATAGCGGGGCTTACTTCGTTGCTGTATTCAATTTCAGCTTCAGCAAGTGCTGTGTGACAATGGCTGCACCAATGAATGGGCTTGCGGCCACGATACACACTACCATCAAGGTAGAGTTTCTTGAAAATCTCAATGTTACCTGCTTCATATTCGGGCAAGTAGGTGAGGTAAGGATTATCCCACTCTCCACGCACGCCAAGGCGCTTGAAGCCCTCGCGCTGGCCGTCAAGCTGCTTAGTGGCGTATTCGCGACAGATCTTACGGAACGTAGCCGTATCAATCTTGGCCATCTTCTCTTCGCCGAGCTGCTCTTCAACCTTGTTTTCAATAGGCAGGCCATGACAATCCCAGCCAGGAACATAGGGTGCGTAGAAGCCGCGCATAGACTTGTACTTAACGATGAAGTCTTTAAGGATCTTATTGAAGGCATGACCGATATGAATAGGGCCATTTGCATACGGAGGACCATCGTGCAGGACGAAGGGTGCATTATCCTTGTTCTTTTCAAGCACCTTTGCGTAAATGTCGATGTCATTCCAATACTCAAGGCGCTTAGGTTCGTTTTCAGGCAAGTTCGCACGCATCGCGAAGTCGGTGCGCGGCAGATTCATGGTTTGCTTGTAGGTGTTGGCCACGATGCACCCTTTCTTCATCCTTGTATTTGTATAACCATGAAATTATACCGAACTTAGCCAAATAGCGAAGCGGCTGAATTGTGAAGCAGCCCATCGACCTTAAATCATCACGTTTCGGCTGCATAACAAACCTGCAAGTTACATAAACAGCAACACTACACACAGTCCGTTATGCCGAGTCGCAATCTTGAAGACAAACAGTAGAAAACACTTCTCAAAACGATGGAAAGACCAAGAGCGCCGCAGGCCTCTATACCCGTGTCGATCTTGACGAGGTTCTTTATACTGACAATTTCTCAGTATGCAAAAACTGCATTGGCTGCGGCAAATGCAGCCAAATTTGCCCCGCCGAAGCAATTAAGATGAAAGATGAGCACCCCGTCTGGATAAAAGAAACGTGTCTAATGTGCTTCGGCTGCCTAAGGCTCTGCCCCACTGCCGCCATTCGTTACGGCGACATCGAGCAATCAAAATGCGCTATCGCAAAGGTCTCATAAGCTAAAGCACAGCAAGCAACCGCAAAACGCTTACCGAAGCCCAAAACGACAGTGCCTTATTGTCTCGAGATGACTTAGGTTGCCCAAGTCTCCCAAAACACAAATAGACCCCGCTAAAACCAGCGAGGTCTATACTGGGTCGAAGCCTATGAACTGCAACCCTAAACGTTCCTGTCTTCAGTGCAGCCCCTAATTGGTTCCGAGTTTGATTTAAGGCTGCAACCAAAAACTTACGCAACAGAAGCTTGCTGACCGCGTATGCCAACCGTAGATGAAACCTTAACACCAAGTTCCGACAAATCAGCTCGAGGCTCCGAACGGGTAAATGCCCCATGTTCAGGACAAACGCCATGGTATAGAACTTCTTCAGGGGCAACTTCGACGGTAAGATCCAATAGGATTCCGCATTTCGGACAAGTTCCCATAGTTTCAACACTTGGAATCTTACTCATGGCAATACCGCCTCTCCATGCACGGGCTAACCCCGCTTTATTGCCGTTTCTTTAATAACAGCAAATTTGAACGTGTTCACAATTACTACGACCCCACTATAGCGCTTTCCCAATTAAGAATGAACACGTTCACATAGAGAATACGCCATCGTAAATCAATCAATACGCCAACTAGTCCCGGTTCGGAAGCAGACTTCAAGTCACAGAATCTAAAGCGATAAAAGATGCAGAATGAAGAGCCTTGAGACGCCGATTTCCGTAAGAGAACAGCTACTACACCATCGATCACTCGTGAAATAGCGCGCAGAAGGCAGCTTGATCAAAGCACCTGTTTTCTTCAAGCCGCCCAATTGGCTCTATGCCATAAAATCCCAAACAACTTTCGCGAAGAAAATCAACAATACCGCTATTGTAATGGGGCGCGCGATAGCACCCCCGTTCTTGGTAAAACTATGAGACCCCAGATAGTTGCCGATCATATTAAACAAGCCAGCCAAAAGGCCGAGAAGGATAACTACTTGGCCATGGATCAAAAACACGATCAACGCCGCTAAATTGGTAGTGAGATTGATCGATTTCGTAACGCCTGCCGCAGAGTCCAAACGCAAATGGGCCAATCCGGTAAGCATTAGCATCAAAAACGTTCCCGTTCCCGGACCGTAGAAGCCGTCATAAACACCAACCGCGAAGGCAATTCCCATACAGAGCAAAGTGGTCTTACGAAGTGAAAACGATTGAAGACCCGCTGCGTCAAAACTTTTGGACTTCATTACATAAATCGCCGTTACCGGAAGCACCACCAAAAGAAATAGGCGCAAAAATCCGTCATCAACGAGCAGCAATACGTTGGAGCCGCAAAACGACCCCAAGAAAGCAAAGACGATGCTTGGCAACGCAAGGCGCGCATTAATGAAACCCGATTTGGCATAGTGAAACGTTGCCACGGTAGTCCCCATACAGGAACTGAGCTTATTTGTGGCTATGGCAGCATGAGTCGGAACACCGGCAATAAGATAAGCGGGCAAGGAAATTAGCCCACCTCCCCCAGCGATAGCATCGACATAGCCGGCCAAAAAAACAAGCCCACAGACAATTGCTAAACCTAGAGGCTCGATTCCAAAAAAGTTAGAGATCAATTCAAATATCATATCCATAGCGTATGGATTCTACACCGTACTAAAGCGATTCCGAAAAAAGAAAGCGGCAAAAAGGAAACAAAACCTTTTTGCCGCTTTAAAGAACCCTCAGATTGAAGGGTCAGCCAAAGAGCGTCATAAGCGAAACATGAGCACTATGCGCGCGTAGTTTCCACTTCGCTTTCGGTATGGAACTCGGTTGTACTTCCCTCTTCCGAGTGCTGCTGCTCGGCCTTGAGCTCTTCAGCGAGGTTCGCCTTAGCAACCGAAATCATCAGCTTGATACGATTGAGTTGGTTAACCTCGGAAGCACCAGGGTCATAATCGACCGCAACGATATTAGTGCCCTTATAGCGACGACGCAGCTCCTTAATAACCGCCTTGCCAACAACGTGGTTGGGCAAGCATGCGAAGGGCTGGGCACACACGATATTCGGAGCACCGTTGCGAATGAGCTCGCACATTTCAGCAGTAAGAAGCCAGCCTTCACCCATCGAATTGCACAGAGACAAGATCTCTTCTGCATAGCTTGCCAGCTCAAAGATATCCGTGGGCGGCTCGAAGCGCGTAGATTTCGCCAAGGCATCGTTCATGGGTTTGCGCAGCTTCGCAATGGCAGCCAAGCCTGCCTTTGCACCCATCGCACCCTTCTTCGACTTGCCTACACCTTCCTGCTGGAAGATGGAACCAGCAATACCGAACAAGAAGAAGTCAACCAATCCAGGCACAACCGCTTCGCAGCCTTCCGCCTCGATGACATCGACCACCTGATTGTTTGCTGTGGGGTGGAACTTAACCAAAATCTCGCCAACAACGCCAACGCGCGGCTTGGTTCCCTCACCCTGCAGCGGCAAGTTGTCGAAGTCGTCTACGATGGCACGAACCGTCTTCTTATAACGACCGAATTTCTCGCCTTCAGCGATTTGCAGCTTGCACTTTTCCATCCAGTAATCGAACAACTGCTCTGCCGCACCCTTTTCGATTTCATACGGGCGCGTACGGTACAGGCACTGCATAAGCAAGTCGCCATAGAACAACGCGAATATCGCGTTGTACAGCATAGTGGCCGTCGCCTTGAAGCCAGGATTAGATTCATCCAACTTCTTGAATGCGAGCGAGATAACAGGAATATGGCCCAGACCCGCAGCCTTCAACGCCTTGCGAATGAGGCTGATGTAGTTGGTTGCACGACAGCCGCCACCTGTTTGGGTAATGATCACAGCAAGTTTATCGGTGTCATAGCGGCCAGATGTAACCGCTTCCATGATCTGACCAGTAACCAGGATGGATGGGTAGCAAATATCGTTGTTCACATACTTCAGACCGGCATCCACCGCTCCATGGTCAACCGCTGGCAACAATTCAAGGTTATATCCATTTGAGCGGAAAATCGGCACGAGCAAGTCGAAATGGATAGGAGCCATCTGGGGACAAAGAATCGTGTACCCAGCATCTTTCATTTCTTGAGTGAACTGAACCTTCGGGAATGCAGTGGATTCAGCTTCACGAATATGAGGGCCATCATGCTCATCAATCGTCCCGCATGAACAGGTGTTTCCCTTGCCGTTGGCAATCTCTGCGGCAACCACAGCGCCAGCCTCAGCTTCGCGAGCACCGGTCTTGGCATTAATAACGGCCTCGCGTGCAGCAACATCGGCCTCGAGCTTATCAGCGTCAATGCCACAAACAGGACAGCCACCCTCAATTGCATTCTGCTCAGCGCGATCATCGGATTGGTCTTTCAACGCAGCCAGCAAAGAGCGAACTCGAATACGAGCAGCACCCAAGTTGGAAACCTCGTCGATCTTCAAGACGGTGTAGATCTTGCCCGAACCTTCCAAGATTTCCTGGACCTGATCGGTGGTAACAGCGTCCAGACCACATCCGAAACTGTTCAATTGAATTAGATCGAGATCATCACGCTGGGTTACCACCTTTGCGGCACGGTACAAGCGCGTATGATACATCCACTGATCAACAGCGCGAAGAGGACGTTCGACCTGACCCAAATGAGCAATTGAATCTTCGGTAAACACTGCCAGGCCGAAACTGGTAAGCAATTCTGGGATTGCGTGATTGATTTCGGGATCGTCGTGATATGGACGACCAGCCAACACGATACCGTGCACCCCATGCTCTTCTATCCATTTCAGGGTTTCCATACCCTTGTTGTGGATGTCTTCGTGAAGCTGCTCGTCTTCAGCCCATGCGGCATCTACCGCAGCATCAATTTCAGCCTGCGTGGGAGCAGGGCCGGAGCCCATAAGCTCGGGGTGTTTCTCAACAAGCTCAACATACAAGCGCTCCTTCAGTTTGTCCTTCATGTGATAGGGAACAAAAGGATTAAGGAACTGGATATCGGTCTCGTTCAATGCATCGACATTGAGCTTCAACGCCTCGGAATAGCTCATTACGATAGGACAATTGAAATGATTGCCTGCGGTCTCGTCTTCCTGACGCTCATACTTAGCACACGGCATCCAAATAAAATCGATGTCTTTTTCGAGCAAGTTCATGATATGACCGTGAGATAGCTTGGCTGGGTAGCACACGCTCTCGGAAGGCATAGACTCAATACCCGCTTCGTATGTTTTCTTGGTTGAAGGGTCAGAGAGCTCAACACGGAAACCAAGTTTGGTAAAAAACGTAAACCAGAACGGATAGTTTTCGTACATGTTCAAGGCACGAGGAATACCAACCGTGGAACGAGTTGCCTCTTCCTTGGATAGGGGCTGATAATGATCGAATAGGCGATGGGTCTTATATTCGAACAAGTTTGGAACCTTGGCAGCTTCTTCAGCCAGTCCCGCGCCCTTTTCACAACGATTACCCGTGATAAAGCGACGGTGCTTACCCGTCTCCTCATCAATGCCAAAATCGTTAATAGTGAGCAGGCAGTGATTCGAGCATGCTTTACAGCGCACGTTTCGATGCGTAGGCTCAAGCGCACGTAAGGCATCCAATCCAAGCATAGTCGTTTGAGCAGGAACGCCCAAAGCTGCTTCCTTGGCATGAGCACGATCGCGCGCCAACAAGGCAGCACCATATGCGCCCATGTTTCCTGCAATATCGGGACGAACTGCATTGGTTTCAGCCAATTGCTCGAATGCGCGCAAAACGGCATCGTTCAAGAACGTACCGCCCTGAACGATAACCTTAGTGCCCACTTCGTGGGGGTCGCGAATTTTGATTACCTTGAACAAGGCATTTTTAATAACAGAAAGAGCCAAACCGGCAGCGATGTCACCAACCGTGGCACCTTCCTTCTGAGCCTGCTTAACGCGACTGTTCATGAACACCGTACAACGGCTGCCCAAATCAACAGGATTTTCGGCCTTGATAGCGCTCTGAGCGAATTCAGATACATCAAGATTCAAGCCCGATGCAAAGCTTTCAATAAACGAACCGCAGCCAGAGGAGCACGCCTCGTTCAGCATGATGTGGTCAATCACGCCGTCCTTAACGCGCAGACACTTCATGTCCTGACCACCAATATCCAAAATAAACTCAACGCCTGGAAGCATTTCCTGAGAGCCACGGAGATGCGCAACCGTTTCAATCTCACCGGAATCCACACGCAAAGCTTCGAGCAACAACGCCTCACCATAGCCGGTAACCGTAACATGGGCGATGTTCACCTTGGGCTTGCCCGATTCATCGACAGGAAGTTGCTGATACAGCTCGGCAACAGCACGCTTCGCGCACCCTAAAACGTCGCCTTTGTTGTTGACGTAACTGCTCCACAAAAGACTGCCATCTTCACCGATAAGGGCACTCTTGAATGTGGTCGAACCAGCATCGATGCCAAGAAAAGCCGCCCCCTCATAGGCTGAAAGGTCAGCACGACGAACCTTTTCGCTATCATGGCGCTGCTTGAATTCGCGATAATCGGCCTCGTCTTTAAATAAGGGAGGAAGACGAACCACTTCGCTGCCCTGAACATCGCCCAGATTTTCAAGACGCTCAACAACGTCAGAAAGCAACTCAGCTTTAGCTTCAGAACCAGCCAACGCGCAACCACTCGCCACAAAAAGATGAGCATTATCAGGAACAATAATATGTTCGTCATCAAGCTCGAGCGTTTCATAGAAGCGCTTGCGAAGTTCAGGCAAGTACTGCAGCGGACCACCGAGGAACGCAACATGGCCGCGAATCGGACGACCGCATGCCAAGCCGGAAATGGTTTGCGTAACAACGCTCTGAAAAATAGATGCAGCAATGTCTTCTTTTTTAGCTCCCTCGTTCAAAAGGGGTTGTACGTCGGTCTTGGCGAATACGCCACAACGGCTTGCAATCGGATACAGCACCGTATGATGCTGAGCAAGCTCATTGAGCCCCGTAGCATCGGTGTCCAAAAGCGCGGCCATCTGATCGATGAATGCGCCGGTACCGCCAGCGCACGTACCATTCATGCGCTGCTCGATACCATTATCGAAGTAGATGATCTTAGCGTCTTCGCCGCCAAGCTCGATAGCGACATCGGTCTTGGGGATAAACGTTTCAACTGCCGTTTTGGAAGCAATTACTTCCTGAACGAATTCGATACCGAGCCACTGGGAAAGCAGCAGACCGCCGGAGCCGGTAATGGCAACCGTAACCTCTTTATCAGGAAACTGCGCTGCCGCTTCCTGCAATACCTCCAACACCGTCGCACGCACATCAGCGTGGTGGCGCCGATATACCGAATAGACGATCTGATCGTCTTCGTCCAAAACTGCAACTTTTACCGTGGTTGATCCCACGTCGATACCCAGATGGAGTTTAAATACTCCAGCTTCGGTTGCCATGGTGAATCTCCTCACATTCGAATAGGTTCCCCCGGTCTGATGAAAAGCAAACGCATGGCAATAAGCGCCATTTCCTCTGAGCTTTCCTTCATTCCGGTTTCAATCCAATGGGTTATAACGCCTAAATACGCTGAAGCATAGAAGGCAAGATAGTAATCAACAAATGCACTGGGGTCATTGCGGTACTGCTCGTGAAGCACGCTCTGAATAAGGTGAGCGCATACCGAATCTCGCAAGCGGGGACCAAAACGAATATCGCCCCCGGGACCCAATACTGCATGCAGGAAAGCGCCTTGTTTGCTCAGGTATTCGAAGAGGTCCACCAAAAAAGGAAGCGGACGCTTTGTAAATCGCGCCGCAACTACCTCTTTTATATCGATAGATTCCATCTGAGCCTGAATAGCGACTAAATCTCGCATCACTTCATCTTCGAACGATTCAAGCAAATGTTCTTTATCGCGAAAGTGATTGTAGAAGGTACCGCGATTAAGGTCAGCCGCAGAGCACAAGTCGTTGACCGTGATGGAGTCAAACCCCTTTTCCTCCATCAGGGTGATGAGCGCACCGCGCAGTGCTTTCTTGCTGCGCGTAATACGACGATCCTCAAAGCAAGGCCCGATGGCTAAAATTGCGTTTTCACAACGTGAGTGCATACTGACACCAGCTGGCACGTTAGCCCCTTCCCCTTGTACGATCGCAAATAACTTCCCTGCAGTTACATTAATCACACTGATCATTAATGAACACAGTGTGCAATAACATAGTACCAAGGGGCTGTGACTCGGGCAAGAAATGGATCCAAAAACAGCAATATAGCAACAACTAAAGAATCACAAAGCAAGTAGGTCCCATCGGCGCTCGAGAGCCCATTTCGAAAATCAAAATAAGAATCGAGCATCTTCAAACCACGAAGCTGCTCGATTCCCGACGAATAGCGCAATATCTAGCTTATTCCATAGCCTCTGCTGTAGCTTTTTCCACAATACGCTGGCGAGCCAAATCTTGACCTTCGATCGCTTCGGTAAGACGCCTGCGATAATAGGTTGCCCCCTTGGAGATATCTATACGCAACCCAATTTCGGCCTGCTGAAACAAAGACAGCGCACGGAGGGGGTCGTATTCTTCTCCCCACTCTTCGCATGAGGGGTTGACGATTGCCTTAGCGATTCGCACAGATGGCTGAGCTGCTTCGACGACGCTCCCAGCAAGTTCGAGACTGCGCTCCCACAGCTGACAAGCCTTCCCCATGCTAGATGGCACAGCCTCACCACGAGAATACATATCTCCCAGCTTATATACCGCCTCACAAGACGGCTGCAAAGCGGAAGCCAATGCGTAACACTGATACGCCTTTTGGTGGTCGGCTTCACCTGCGCGACCATATTCGTATATATAGCCCAAATTGATAATCGACTGGAAGCAGCCATGGTCCATTGCTTGCTCGTAGAGCTTTGCGGCCCGTGCATAGTCCTGAGGAACTAGCTCTCCCATGTAATACAACGCACCAAGGTCATTCATGCAGGCAGCACTACCTACCGAAATGCCCAGCTCATAGCCCATTACCAGTACAGTGTAGACCTCTTCGCTTCTCAATGCCGCAGCCCTAATGGCAACCATGTTTTCCGCAACATAGCAGGCGAAGCCATCGCCTCTATCGGACAATGCAGCTTCAGCAAGCATTGCAACCATATTCGGATTACCAATTGGTGCAAGATCCGCCAATGCCTTTTGATTGGCTGCGAAAGAAGCTGCAAAATCCGCAATGCGCTTTGCCAAACCATCTTCGGTTAAAGTAGATTCCTCCGTCATGACAACCTCCCACTTAGTCCATGTCAGATAGTCATTCTACTGAATTTGGCCTTCTGAAGAGTACACGGCAATGGACAGGCGGTAATTCCATTCGCGCTTCTCAAGACTACCCTGAATAGCAGCTCGCAGAGAATCACACCGTAAATTCCAAGGTAAAACGAACAATGAACTCATTAACCGAAGGAAGAGCATGGCAATAATTCCATCCGTGCCCCATACACCTTGCAGTAGCCGTGTTTCTATATCGAAGGGCACGCGTTCGCAACTCAACCCGCATTTAGCAGTGATAAAATTACCAAATTGATGAAACCGCAATGAAAGGGATCGTTTCCATGCAGATCACCCCGGAAGAGATCGCTGAAACGCTTGCAATGGTAAGCAAGCAGCACCTCGATATTCGTACCATTACACTCGGTTTGAACCTGCGCGGCTGCACTCACGAAGATGTGAACGTTATGGCCCGCAAGGTATACGATCGCATGACTACCGCTGCCGAAAAGCTTGTTCCTACCGCTGAACAGCTCGAACGCGAATACGGCATTCCTATCGTAAATAAACGCATTTCCGTGACGCCCATCGCCGAAATCTGCGCTGCAACCCAAGCTACCGACCTTTCCCCTATTGCTATCGCGATGGACAAAGCCGGCAAAGAAGTTGGAGTCGATTTTGTAGGCGGTTTTTCTGCACTTGTGCACAAGGGCGCCTCACGCGCAGACAACAACCTGATGGAATCAATTCCTGCCGCCCTTGCCGCAACAGATAATGTATGCGCATCGGTAAACGTTGGATCAACACGCGCCGGCATCAACATGGATGCCGCGTTCAAAATGGCCGGCATCATCAAACAGGCCGCAGAGGCAACCAAAGACAAACAGTGCATTGGCGCAGGCAAATTGGTTGTATTCTGCAACGCCGTCGAAGATAACCCCTTCATGGCTGGCGCATTCCATGGCTCGGGTGAGGCCGATGCAGTAGTCAACGTTGGTGTATCGGGGCCCGGCGTTGTGAACAATGTCCTGCGCAACATGCCCAAAGATGCCGATATGACCTCCATTGCTGAAGCAATTAAGGCAACCGCCTTCAAGATCACTCGCGCAGGCGAACTTATGAGCCGCGAAGCCAGTCGACGTCTGGGCGTACAGAAAGGCATCTTGGACCTCTCTCTTGCACCCACGCCCGCCGAAGGCGACTCGGTAGCCGAAATCCTGGAAGCTATTGGCGTTGGCCAATGCGGCGGCCCAGGCACTACTGCAGCTCTCGCCATGCTCAACGACGCAGTCAAGAAGGGCGGCGTTATGGCAAGCAGCAGCGTTGGAGGTCTTTCTGGTGCCTTTATCCCCGTATCCGAAGATGCCGGCATGATTCGCGCAGCAGAATCCGGTGCGCTCCGTCTGGAGAAGCTTGAAGCCATGACCTGCGTTTGTTCCGTTGGCCTCGACATGATCGCCATCCCAGGAGATACCAGCGTCGAAGCCATCTTTGGCATCATTGCCGATGAATGCGCCATTGGCATGATCAACAACAAAACCACCGCAGTTCGCCTTATTCCCGCTATCGGCAAGAAGGTTGGCGACAAGCTCGACTTCGGAGGCCTGCTTGGTTATGCGCCGGTCATGCCGGTAAACGAATATGCTGGCACGGTGTTCGCTCATCGCGGCGGCCGCATGCCTGCACCGCTGAATTCTCTGAAAAACTAGCGGCAACTTCGCTCCAGAAACAGCACGGGCCCCAATGATGGGGCCCGTGCTGTTTCTGGTCGATGAAAACCTCGTTGATGCCTTAATGGTTAAAAGGAAAATGGGCGAATGCCTCTTGTTGCAATATCTTTCACACCGAAGAAGCTACGCAGATCAAAATAAACTTCATCATCGATTTCCAATCCTTTTTCCAAAACAAGCATCTCGCCAAAAGGTGCCTCAAACACACCACAGTTTCTTGCTTTCAGCCGAGGCACGTCTTTATCGCGCACAAAACGTGAATGGAGCTCGGTCATATCTGCGCAACAGCCCTTTGGACTAATAGGCTCAACAGCGATGCAGTGATATCCTTTGCGATCCATATACTCCAGGAGCTTTTCAGAAGCGCTGATTTCAATATGTCTCATGCTTCGCTTCCTAGGAACGTAGCATGAACAAGGTATTCTACATTTCCTTCTGCGCCCTTGATCGAGCTTTCCACTACCCCGTTCACTCTAAATCCCACCTCGCGCAACGCCTGGGTGACTTCATCAACCACACGCTGACGAACCGCTTCGCTTCGGACAATGCCATGATCGGTTTCTTCGTGCTGGCTTTCAAACTGTGGTTTGATAAGCCCCAAAAAGATGCTGCCCTCTTCACAAAGATTGGCGAACACATCAGCTAGCTGGGCCAATCCGATAAAACTTAAGTCGCATACCACCATATCAAATGGAGCACCAAGACTCTCGGGGCTCGCTAAACGAATGTTGGTGCGCTCGAACACACTCACACGAGGATCTTGACGCAAACTCCAAGCGAGCTGGCCGTAGTTGACATCTACGCATGCCACACTGGCAGCCCCCGCCTGAAGCAGGCAATCCGAAAACCCGCCCGTAGAAGACCCAACATCAACGCAACGAAAACCCGCAACATCCTGTCGAAAGTGATCAAGCGCGCCCTGAAGCTTATGCCCACCACGGGAAACGAATTTCTTGGTATTTTTGACGAAAAGACCAGCATCGGGACGAACTTTTAAAGCAGCGCTCGACACATACACATCGTCTACTCGCACCTCACGCGCTATAACCGCACGCAAAGCCGCATCCCTATCAGCAAAATAACCCTGCTCGACAAGCAGATCATCTACGCGAATCTTTGCCATTATCAGTCCGTTTCGTTCGGTGCAGGAGCAGCCACATCCTGACGCTCGGTCTCTTCGATAGAGGCACTGGCTGCAAACAAGCCCGTTTCTCTTCCGCGTTCTTCAGCAGCTGGGATCAACCCGGTTTTGATCAATTCCAGAAAATCCCGCTCTGTCAAAATAGGAACTCCCAGACTTTCAGCTTTGGAGCGTTTAGACCCTGCAGCCTCACCGCAAATAACGTAGCTGGTCTTTTTAGAAACGCTTCCAGAAATCTTTGCTCCGTACTCTTTCAGCTTATTGCCGGCTTCGGTACGCGTCATACCCGATTCAACTAAACTGCCAGTAAGCACAAACGTCAGACCCGCAAGGGTTTGGGGCAATGTGTTTTCATGGAGCGCTTCTTCCATGGTTACGCCCGCAGCAGCCAAACGCTCAACTACCTTTACATTATCTTCGGTTGCAAAGAAATCAAAAATACTCTGCGCAATAATCGAGCCAACGCCATCGATTGCCGCCAGGTCGTCAACCTTTGCGCCACGAAGCAAGTTCATAGAAGGATACACTTTCGCAATAGCCTCTGCCGTGGTTTTGCCAACGTGACGAATACCCAATCCGAAAAGAACACGTGCCAGCGAACGCTTCTTGCTTTCGTTAATTGAAAGCATAAGCTTTGATGCCACCACAGGGCCCAGCTCAATCCGCTCGCCCTTGGTGGTGGTCCGACCAGTATCCAAATGCTCCAACGTATCCTGCGAAAGATCGTAATAATCGGCAACATCGGTTAAATTGCCCGACTCAATGAGACGAGCAACGATCTCATTGCCCATACCTTCAATATCGAGCGCACCTCGACTTGCCCAATGAGTTAATCGCTCATGAGCCTGAGCCGGACAGTCGATAGATACGCATCGATAAGCCGCTTCACCCTTCTCTCGAACAATAGGAGAGCCACAACTGGGGCAAGCCTTCGGCATAACCCAAGGCTGAGAATCCCCAGGGCGCAACGAAAGGATAGGGCCCAGAACCTCAGGAATAACATCGCCGGCTTTTCGGACGATAACGGTATCGCCAATACGCACATCCTTACGCAAAACCTCGTCTTCGTTATGGAGGGTAGCTCGAGCAACCGTAGAGCCAGCAACCAGAACCGGATCAAGCTCGGCAACAGGCGTGCACGCGCCTGTTCGCCCAACCTGAATAGTGATATCACGCAAGATAGTGGTTTTTTCTTCTGGAGGGAATTTGTAAGCAATGGCCCAGCGAGGAGCACGTGCTGTGAAGCCAAGCTCATGTTGCAAGGCAAAAGAATCCACCTTCACAACCACACCGTCGATTTCATAGGGCAGATCGGCACGCTTCTCCAGGCAATCGCGGCAGAACCTTCGCACCTCTTCGCGCGTGACGCAGCGCTTAACATCGGGGTTTACGTGAAAGCCGCAACTACGGAGCCACTGCAGCAACTCCCACTGCCCTGAAGCTTTGATGGATTGATCGCGCGCAATCGCATACATGAAAGTTGACAACTCACGCTCACGCGTAACAGAGGGATCTTTCTGTCGAAGGGATCCAGCGGCGGCATTACGGGGATTGGCGAACGTGCGATTCCCCACTGCCTCAGCCTGCTCGTTGAGCGCCTCGAAGCTTGCCTTCGACATGTATATTTCGCCACGGACCTCAACCGAGGAAACGCCTTCGACTACATCCCCAGCACCTTCATCCCACAGGCGCAAAGGAATATCGTTAACCGTACGTACATTAACCGTAACGTCTTCGCCCGTGGTGCCATCACCGCGAGTGGCAGCACGAACCAGCTTGCCGTCTTCGTAGGTAAGCGCCAGCGAAGAGCCATCTATCTTGAGTTCGCAGACCAAAGGAGGAAGCGCACCCAAGGCTTCTTCGGTTCGATCCATCCATGCATCAAGCTCGTCCAAATCCATCGCGTTGTCGAGAGAATACATGCGCTGTTCGTGAACTACGGGGGAAAATTGATTGCCTACAGCTCCGCCAACGCGCTGGGTTGGAGACGAAGGGTCTTGCAATGCAGGATATTCATTCTCCAAGTCACGAAGCTCGCGCATAAGGGAGTCGAACGCAGCATCTGATATTTCGGGGTCATCGAGGACATAATAACGATGCGTGTGATATTCGATTTCGCGACGCAGACGTAAAACACGCTCTGCCAGTGTTTCTTCGGGCACGGAACCCTGTTCGTTAGACATGAAAGAAATCCTCTCGTTTACCCTCAACGTTGATGCACTGCAAGCCAATCAGCTAACGCGACATAGACCTAGCAGTAACTCAACAAAGCAAAAGCCAGCATCAGATGCATCACACCAAGACAGCAGCAATAGAGCTTATCTTGTTCTATTTGCCTATACGCATAAAGGCCTCAGGCACAGCATCAAGCACGTCTTCGGCGCAGGTGCTAACAACGCCTTTGCGCTCGGCCGCAATATTACCTGCTTCTGCATGTATATATACCCCCAGATGGGCAGCATCGAAAGCACTCATACCCTGAGCAAGCAAGCCACCAATTACCCCAGCAAGCACATCGCCCGTACCAGCTTTTGCAAGCGCAGCGGAACCATTCGTTACCCTGCAGCTATGCTCTACCGAAGCGATTACCGTATCGGGCCCTTTGAGAACAACGACGGCACCATAAGCCAATGCAAGAGAATAGGCTGCTTCTTCTTGCAGCATATTATCTAAGTTCAGTCCAAAAGGAGCACCAAGACGCGCTGCTTCACCCTTGTGCGGAGTTAGGACGGTTACACTCCCCTGTTCATTGCGACGACGCAACACTTTGCGCATTTTCAGCGAGGGCATGAACGCGAGAGCACCGCCATCAACCAACACCGGTGCCGAGGCCTGCTTCAGAACACGGCGAGCCACATTTTCAGCATCAGCATCCGAGGAATCAAACCCCGGACCAACCACAAAGGCGCCAGGATGCTGCGCAGGAAGAGCAGAGGCGACATCCAATGAGGCGAAAGAGCCAACCATCAGTGAAGGGCGAAACGCCTGGATCAGCGCCATGTTGCTTTTTGCTGTGAAAACCTGCGTATAGCCCGCACCAGCTAGCTGCGTCGCGCAAGACGACAGGCATGCAGCACCCGGATAAGCGGCAGAGCCAGCGACAACTATCGCTTTACCTCGAGAATATTTATGGGCATCAGCAGGGGGAATAGGCACAAGCGACGCATAATCCGTCTTGCTATCCATGGGTTTACGCACCTTCTTTCCCATCAGCAGCCGGCAGGTCATCCAAAAGGGAACGAGCCTCTTTGAATTGACGCGACAAATCTTGAGCTGATGTAGTAACGCGCACCTTTGCCTTCGTATGAGAATCCTCAGTCAAGGCAAGTGCACAAGCAACCGCTTCGTTGTGGGTATATGAGAGCGAAAGCGGAATCTCTTCGATACTTAAATGAGCGGCGATCTTCGCAGCGGCTCTATGGAGCCGAACGCGAGGCTTGCCTTTGGCATTGAGGTACACCTCAATATCATTAGGCCTGATACCGTGCCTAAAACCCGTGCCTAAGGCCTTAACCACAGCCTCTTTTGCAGCAAAGCGCGTAGCATAATGAAACTCAGGTGAAGCTGTTGCATCACAGTAGGCTCGTTCTTCGCACGAAAACGAGCGCTCAATGAATGCGGGCGAGCGCTTCATGATTGCACGCATACGTGCAACCTCAACAATGTCTACGCCCATTGATACCGATTCGGGTAGAATGCCCGCTTTCTGCGCATCTTGAGTAGCTTCACGCATAGCGGAAGTCGCCGACGTTTCATTGAGAGCGGCAGAAGAAACGGCACCGCCCTTATGAGCAGTGCCGTCTTCAACCATCTCTCGATTTCCCATC
>ERZ824978.2233-NODE-2233-length-17586-cov-15.003936_pt1 | contig 17586 bp, 16 predicted proteins | sample MGYA00519860_ERZ824978 | MGnify/ENA primary metagenome ERZ824978 (study PRJEB31778, sample SAMEA3449184) | human gut metagenome | biome: human gut; feature: human-associated habitat; material: faeces | place: United Kingdom | collected 2010/2012 ... | reverse complement strand
GGGGCTTGTCGGCCACCAGGGACTCGGTGGTCAGCACCATGCCGGACACGCTGGCCGCATTCTCCAAAGCGCTGCGGGTCACCTTGGCGGGATCGACGATGCCGCTGGCGATCATGTCGCAGTACTCCTCCTTATAGGCGTCGAAGCCGTAGCCGTTCTTGCCGGAGCTGCGTACCTTCTCCAGCACCACGCTGCCGTCGATACCGGCGTTGGCCGCGATCTGGCGGATAGGCGCTTCCAGTGCCTTGGCCACCAGCTGCACGCCCACGCGCTCGTCGCCCTCGGTGGTGTTCAGCAGCGCGGTGACGGCGGGGATAACGTTGACATAGATCGTGCCGCCGCCGGCCACGATGCCCTCCTCCACGGCGGCCTTCGTGGCGTTCAGCGCGTCCTCAATGCGCAGCTTCTTCTCCTTCATCTCCGTCTCGGTGGCAGCACCCACCTTGATGACAGCCACACCGCCGGCCAGCTTGGCCAGGCGCTCCTGCAGCTTCTCCTTGTCATACTCGCTGGTGGTCACGCCGATCTGGGCGCGAATCTGGGAGACACGATCCTTGATGGCCTGAGGATCGCCCATGCCGTCCACGATGATGGTGTTCTCCTTGGTGACCTTGATCTGACGGGCGCGGCCCAGCATATCAATGGTGGTGTCCTTCAGAGCCAGACCGAACTCCTCGCTGACGACCTGACCGCCGGTCAGCACGGCGATATCCTGCAGCATCTCCTTGCGGCGGTCACCAAAGCCGGGGGCCTTGACGCACACCACGTTCAGAACGCCCTTCAGACGGTTGACCAGCAGAGTGCTGAGGGCCTCGCCCTCCACGTCCTCCGCGATGATGAACAGCTTCTTGCCGCTCTGGAGCATCTGCTCCAGCAGGGGCAGGATGTCGCTGATGACGGAGATCTTCTTGTCGGTGATGAGAATATAGGGATCGTCCACCACAGCCTCCATCTTCTCCATATCGGTGGCCATGTAGGGGGTGATATAGCCCCGGTCAAACATCATGCCCTCCACGACCTCGGAATAGGTCTCGGCGGTCTTGGATTCCTCAATGGTGATAACACCGTCGGCGGAGACCTTCTCCATAGCCTCGGCAATGAGCTTGCCGATGGTCTCATCGCTGGAGGAGACAGTACCCACGCGGGCGATATCGTCGGTGCCGTTGACCTTCTGGCTCTGCTCCTTGATGGCGCTGACAGCGGCCTCCACAGCCTTGGCCATGCCCTTCTTCATGACGATGGGGTTGGCGCCTGCGGCCAGGTTCTTCAGACCCTCGTGGATCATGGCCTGAGCCAGCAGGGTAGCGGTGGTGGTGCCGTCACCGGCCACATCGTTGGTCTTGGTGGACACCTCGCGCACCAGCTGTGCGCCCATGTTCTCAAAGGGATCGTCCAGCTGAATCTCCTTGGCGATGGTCACGCCGTCATTGGTGATGAGGGGAGAGCCAAACTTCTTATCCAGCACCACATTGCGGCCCTTGGGGCCCAGGGTGACTTTTACGGTATCGGCCAGCTGGTTAACGCCGGACTCCAGCGCCTTGCGGGCTTCGTCGCCGCGCTTAATGATCTTAGACATAAAACATTGCCTCCATAGTTTCAATTAAAAGGGGTGCAGGGGATTTTCCCCTGCTTTGCCGCCTGCGGCGGCAAACGATTTTGATTATTTTTCCGGCGGCGTGTACGTCGGAAAAATACCCCGGCTCAGTCGCCCGGGGCGACGACACCAGTGACCGATGTCAACTGGTGAGGGGGATATATAAGGGGGATTTCATCCCCCTTATAAGAATCACTCCACGATCGCCAGAATGTCGCCCTGCTTGACGATGATGTACTCCACCTCGTCCAGCATAACCTTGGTTCCGGCATACTTGTCGGTAATGACCTTGTCGCCGGGCTTCACGGACATGGTAACGGTCTTGCCGTCCACGGTGCCGCCGGGGCCCACGGCGATCACCTCTGCCACAGAGGGCTTCTCCTTGGCGCTTCCGGTCAGGATGATGCCACCCTTGGTGGTCTCCTCGGCCTCGGTCATCTTCAGCACCACACGGTCAGCAAGCGGTGTCAGCTTCATAGTTGGTTGCCTCCTTATATGTTTTATTTCATTACGAAAACAGATTCAGCGTTAGCACTCGATTCCTTTGAGTGCTAACGCTGATTATCATACCACACTTTTCCTGAATTTCAAGGGGGAAAATGCAAATATCATAAAAAATTCACAAACGAACTGCCGCGCTACGAAAGGCCCCCCTGTGTAAAGGGGGCTGTCGAGCGCAAGCGAGACTGGGGGATTGTCGTCCAACGGACAACCCCTCCGTCAAAAATCAAAGATTTTTGCCACCTCCCCTTACACAGGGGAGGCAAGGGCGATGCCAGCTATCTCGCCGTGGCGTTGCAGGAGCAGCCCTCCGGGCCGAAGAAATTCAGCTTCTTGTCGCACAGGCGGATGGTCACGTCGCTGCCGGTGATGCACTCGCCGTCCAGGCAGGTGACGATATCCGGCTTTTCCGAGTGGATGCGGATCACCTTCGGCGTGGAGCAATGGGCATAGGCGGGGAATTTGGCGTACTCGCCCCGGGAATACGGCCCCACGAACTTGGCAAAGGTGACGCGGCTGACCTTCTTCACCACCAGCGTGTTCAGCACGCCGTCGTCCATCCGGGCCTCGGCCACCGGCATGAAGCCGCCGCCGTAGTACCGGCCATTGCACACCGCCACCAGCGAATAGTCGCCCTCCACGGCCACGCCGTCCAGCTCCACCGTCCAGTGGGAGCCGATGCCCTTGAACAGGAAGTTCACCGCCAGCGAGGCGATGTAGCTGGCCTTGCCGTCCAGCAGCGGACTTTCGCTGTATTTATGTACGTCGGCAGCCACGCGGGCATCGATGCCGGAGCAGGCGATGGTCAGCGCCACACGGCCGTTCACGTCGATGGCGTCCATGGGGAACTGCGGGCTGTCCCACAGGTTCTCCGCATCCTCGAACTGGGCGGCGGCGCTGCCGAAGTTCTTCAGGAAGTCGTTGCCGGTGCCCACGGGGATCACGGTCATCGCGGCGTTGTCATAGCCGATGACGCCGTTGGCCACCTCGTTGGCGGTGCCGTCGCCGCCGCAGGCATAGAACCGCAGGTCGTCGCCGGTCTGGCACAGCTTGCGGGCCAACTCGGTGGCGTGGCCCTGATTCTTGGTGAGGATGCACTGCACCTCCTGCCCGTGCTTCTCCCGCAGGGCTTCCGCCATGTCGTAGATGCGCTGCCGGCTGTCATGCTTTCCGGCATTGGGATTGATAATAAATACGTGCTTCACAATAGCATCCCCTCCGCAGAGTGTTTTTTTATATTGTATCAGCGCTGTGGGAAATTGGATGAACAAAGGTTGAATTTTGCGGCGTTCAAAAGCCTCGCAGAGTTCGCCGCCCGCAGGCGGCGAATCATTTTAATCATTTTTCCGGCGGCGTGTACGTCGGAAAAATTCTTCTCGGCCGCCAGTGTGCCCGAAGGGCGCGCGCAGTCGGCCGCAATCCTCTTGGCAGCAAAATCGCCAGATTTTGCGCCAGTCCCGTTATACTTTATTCCCGTACATGAATACATCGCATTTGATCATGCCGTTGTACAGCTTTCTCTTTTTGGCGGCCTGCTGGCCGAAGGTGCGCTCGAACTCCGTGTGGCTGGAAAGCACCAGCGTGCGCCAGCCCTCCGGCAAACGCCGCCACACCTTGCCGAACTCCCGGTACAGCTCCTCCGCTTCCTGCTTTTCCATCAGGCGCTGGCCGTAGGGCGGGTTGGTCACCAGCTGGCCGTAGGGGCTGGCCCGGTGGAAGGTGCGCATGTCCGCCACCTCGAAGCGGATATCCTCCGCCACACCGGCCTTGTGGGCGTTTGAGCGGGCGATGGCCACGGCCTGGGGATCCACGTCGCCGCCCCAGATGTCATAGCTGCCGTGGAACTCCTTGTCCCGTGCCTCGTTCTTGGCCTGCTGCCAGCTATTGCCGGGCACAAACCCCCACTGCTCCGCGTCAAAGGCACGGTTCAGACCCGGCGCGCGGTTGCGGGCGATCAGCGCCGCTTCGATGGGGATGGTGCCGCTGCCGCAGAAGGGGTCGCAGAAGGGGTCGCGGCCCCGATAGCGGCTCAGCTGCACCAGCGCCGCCGCCAGTGTCTCCCGCAGGGGCGCTTCCACGCCTACGGCCCGGTAGCCCCGCTTGAACAAGCCCTCGCCGCTGGCGTCCAGCGTCAGCAGCACCTGATCCTTGAAGATGGCGAAGCGCACCTGATACTTGGTGCCGGTCTCCGGAAACTGCTCCAGATGATAGGCGGACTTCATCCGCTCCACCATGGCCTTTTTGATGATGCTCTGGCAGGCGGGGACGGCGTGGAGCTGGGAGGAGATGGAGTACCCCTTCACCGGGAAGGCCGCGTCACGGGGCAGATAGTCCTCCCACGCCACGGCGCGGGTGCCCTGAAACAGCTCCTCGAAGCTGCGAGCGGGGAAATCCGCCAGCACCAGCATCACCCGTGCGCCGCAGCGCAGGTTGATGTTCAGCCGGGCGCAGTCGGCCAGCGTGCCGCGGCACAGGACGCGGCCGTTCTCCGCCTTCACGTCCTGCAAGCCGAGGCGCTTGCACTCGTCGCTTACCAGCTTTTCCAGTCCCAGCAGACAGGGGATCACATATGTATACATGGTCATACCTCGAAAAATGTCAGTTATAAATATACAGTATACCGAAATCTTTCCCAAAGCGCAAGGCAAACGGCAAAAAAATAACAGTGGAAGAATCGCCGCCCATCGTGTATAATAGAAAGTACCCCGAAACCACGGCCTTACAGGCCATGTAAACTTCAGGTTGCGCGAAAATTCCGGGCAAAACGGAAAACGCAACTTGAAGTTGATAGACATTTCCGGAATCTATGGTACGCTATTGGCAGAAAGAAACGGAGGAAGCAGAGAATGTCCTTTGGAGAGCAGCTACAGGAGGTGCGGCGGAGCAACGGCATGACGCAGGAGCAGTTTGCCGAGGCGTTACAGGTGTCCCGTCAGGCGGTGAGCCGGTGGGAGTCGGGCCGCAGCTACCCGGAGGTGGATAAGATCCTCTATATCTGCAACCGCTACGGCGTGTCCATCGGCACGCTGTTTGCCGAGGAGAATCCCACTCCCGACAGCGGCAGACCCCAGCCGCCTCAGACGGCGGCCCAGCCGCCCAAGGACAGCCTGTTCACCTCGCTGGATTCTTTCATCACCAACTTATCCCCCAAGAGCAAGTGGATCGGCATGGGTATTCTGGTGGGCGTGGCGCTGCTGGCGCTGCTGATTGGCCTGTGCCTGAAAGGAGGAAGCGGAGACATGTCAACGATCATATGGATCGCCGCCATCGTCATCTTTGGCGTGGTGGAGGCGGCCACGGTAGGACTGGTGTCCATCTGGTTCGTCATCGGCAGTGCGGCAGGCCTGATTGCCGCCGTGCTGGACGCGCCCATCTGGCTTCAGGTGGTGGTGTTCTTCATCGTGTCCATTGCGGCGCTGATCGCCACGCGGCCGCTGGTGAGGAAGCTGGGCAGCAAGGGCGGCACCGCTACCAACGCCGACCGGGTGCTGGGCGGCACCGCCCGCGTTACCGAGACCATCGACAACACCATCCCCTCCGGCGAGGTGTACATCGACGGCAAAACATGGACGGCCCGCAGCGAATCCGGCGCGGTCATCGCCCCGGAGACGCTGGTAAAGGTCATCCGTCTGGAGGGCGTGAAGCTGTATGTGGACGTTCCCCATAACGTGTAAGCAAGCAGAAATCTGTACATTATTTTAAGAAATAGGAGGAAAAGAAAATGGGAGGCTATATTGCAATCGGCGTACTGGTGGTTCTGATCCTGATCCTTGTGGTCAGCAGCATCCACGTGGTGCAGCAGTCCAAGGCATTTGTGGTGGAGCGTCTGGGCTCCTTCAGCGCGGTGTGGGGCAACGGCCTCCACTGGAAGTGGCCCTTCATCGAGCGCGTGGTGAAGAAGATCAGCCTGAAGGAGCAGGTGGCGGACTTCGATCCCCAGCCGGTCATCACCAAGGACAACGTGACCATGCAGATCGACACCGTCATCTATTTCCAGATCACGGACCCCAAGCTGTACACCTACGGCGTGGAGTACCCCATGAGTGCCATCGAAAACCTGACGGCCACCACCCTACGCAACATCATCGGCGAGCTGGAGCTGGACCAGTCCCTGACCAGCCGCGACACCATCAACGCCAAGATGCGCTCCATTCTGGACGAGGCCACCGACCCCTGGGGCATCAAGGTGAACCGGGTGGAGCTGAAGAACATCCTGCCGCCCCGTGAGATCCAGAACGCCATGGAGAAGCAGATGAAGGCCGAGCGGGAGCGCCGGGAGTCCATTTTGCAGGCTGAGGGCGAAAAGGCCAGCAAGGTGCTCATCGCCGAGGGCGAGAAGCAGTCGGTGCTGCTGCAGGCGGACGCCGCCAAGCAGGCCAAGATCATGGCCGCCGAGGCCGAGGCCACGTCCATCCTAAAGGTGCAGCAGGCGCTGGCGGACTCCATGCGCATGCTGAACGAGAACGCCCCCAACGACCAGGTCATCAAGCTCAAGGCGCTGGAGGCGCTGGAGAAGGTGGCGGACGGCAAGGCCACGAAGATCATCATCCCCAGCGAGATCCAGGGGCTGGCAGGTCTGGCCGCCAGCACCAAGGCGCTGGTGGAGGGCGACAAGGCGGAGTAAGCTATGGCCAAAAAAGAACAGCGATTTATCAAGGTCATGGAGGACAGCGGCTTTATCAGCAGCAGCGAGGTGCTGGTGGACACCCAGACCGGCGTGCAGTATCTCTATCACGCCGTGGGCAACTCCGGCGGACTGACGCTGCTGGTGGACGCGGAGGGCAAGCCCCTGTTGTATCATAAGACCCCGGACGCACCGGAGTTCTGAATTAGGAGGGATCGCTATGATCATTACCACCACCCCCACCGTAGAGGGTCGCCGCATCACGGAGTATAAGGGGATCGTATTCGGCGAGGTCATTGCCGGCGTTAACGTGGTCAAGGACATTGCCGCCAGCTTCAGCAACTTTTTCGGCGGGCGCTCCGGCACCTATGAAAACGAGCTGATCAGCGCGCGGGAGCAGGCGATCCATGAACTGGAGCAGCGCGCCCTCCAGCTGAACGCGGACGCTGTGGTGGCCGTGGATGTGGACTATGAGGTGCTGGGCGCGGACAACGGCATGCTGATGGTCACCGCCAGCGGCACCGCCGTCAGACTGGATTGATGCGTGCTGACAGAACCGCCATGGAAGAACGCAGACGTTCCTGCCCCTTCTGCGGGGCGAAAATGACGCCGCCCCGCTGCGCCAGCTATCTGACCACGGTGGATGACCCAACCCTGCCCCTTATGGAGCGGCACATGAAGGTGCTGATCTACACCTGCGAGGCGTGCCGGTACGTGGCCATGTTCGCGCCGCCGTCACCGGTGGAGGAATTTGAGAAGCGGCAGACGGAGGAGCAGGCCATCACCGACCCGGTGGAGAAGTTCATGTATAACTTCCGGGACTACCCCGACGAAAAGCTGCAAAGGGTCGCCGACGGCAAGGGCTACACCCCGGAGGCCAAAAAAGCCGCCCGCAATCTGCTGTACCGCCGGAAATACGGAGAATAACGCAAAAAAAGCACCCCTTTTGGGGTGCTTTTTTGCGTCTTATTCAGGACTCGTCCTGCGCGGGCTGGAACACCAGCGCCGCCATGTCGGACAACGCGTCCTCCGACGCGCCGCTGTCGGTGGTCAGGCTGTAGACAAGACCGGGAGCCATGTCCCGCCAGATGATGCAGCCCGCGCCGCCCTCATCCCAGCGCAGCAGTGCGGTGCACCAGCGCACGGTGCTCTCCGCCGTCAGGCTGCCGCCGGTGAACTCCGAAATGTCCGGGATCGTCTCCGACACATCGTCGGTGGGCGCCATGCGATACTGCCAGGTGATGCCGTTCAGGGTGAAGCGCACCTGGGTGACGGTCTCGCCGTCCAGATCGAAAAGGTCGTAGCCCTGCACCGCCGCGCCCTCCGGCGCGGTGGGCACGGTGTAGGACTGGGCATCCATCAGGGCGAAGGCCGTGACCAGCGGCTGCCCGCCGTCCCATGCCACGCAGTACCACTGGATGCCCGCGGCGGCGTCGTACCAGCCCACGGCGCCGTCTGCGTACAGCAGCAGCGTCAGGCCACCCACCTGCCATGTGACCTCCGGCAAATTGCCGTCCGGGGCGGGCATGGGTGCGTCGGCGTACACCGCGCTGTAGTCGTAATCATGTCCGCCCAGCACGATGGTGCAGGCGGCGGACTCCGGTACGTCGGCGGAGGGCTCGTCGGTACGGGAGGTGGGCTGTATTTCGCCGGGCGCCAGCTCCGCACCCTCCGGCAGCACCAGCGTGGCGCTGAGGGCTTCCGGCGCGGCGGAAGCGGAAAAGCTCTTATAGACGGCGGAGCCATCCGGCGCTGCGCCGCAGTCCTCCGTTTCCGCCGCGCCGTGCCCCGGCAGCGCCAGTACCAGCGCCAGCGCCGCCGCGCACAGGCAGGCGGCCAGGCCGCCCCAGCGCAGCGCTGTATTTCCGCGGGGCAGGGGACGCTGGGCTTCCTCCAGCAGGTCGTCGTCAATGGACGCCTGCCAGCGCTTTATTTCTTCTTCGCGGTTCACAGCATCCCCTCCTTTTCCAAAGCTGCCCGCAGCCGCTGCCGCGTGCGGAACAGGGAGGACTTTACCTTTTCCTCCCCGGCACCGCAGCTGTCGGCGATCTCGCGGATGCTCTCGCCGTACCAGTAACGGCGAATGAAATATGTCCGGCTCTGCCGGGTGAGCTTGCGCAGGAAGCCGTTGAGCACCCGGCGGAAGTCCGCCTGCTCCAGCGCCAGCACCGCGCTGTCCTCGGTGGACAGGCAGCCCTCCAGCTCCTCGAAGGCCACTGTCAGGTCGCTGCGGCGCTGGGCTGCCCGGTTGTAGTCGCACTTATCCAGCGCCACCCGGCGGGTGACGGTGGTGATGTACGCTGCCAGCGAGCGGGGACGCTCCGGCGGTATGGCGTTCCACAGGCGGAGCCACACGTCGCTGACGCACTCCTCCGCGTCCCTGCGGTCGGGCAGGATATGTCCGGCGGCGGCCAGACAGCGTTTTTCGTATTTTTCCTGTACGGCGGTGATAGCCTCCGGGTCACGGCGGAAAAATCCGTCGATGATCTGGGCGTCCTCCATAGGGCACTCCCCTTTCCGTGTATCTGCCCGGACATCATACCACACGGAAAGCGAAAGCGCCATAGGGAATCAGAATTTTGCCAGAAATGCGTCGGGCACGGTGCAGCCCTCCGGCAGCACCTCCAGCACCACATAGTTGCCGTTGACGCTGACGGTGGCGTTGTTCTTCCACATGCCGGCCTCCTCGGGATAGGTGGTGTCGTTGGCCATGCTGTCCACGCGAGCCTGGAAGCTCTGGCGGACGATCTCGGCGTCGGCGGCGCTCTCCGCCTCCACCATGGACACCTCGCAGGAGGTGGCGGTGGGCGAGATGAAGAACACGGACTGCTTCAGCTTGGCGTTCTCCAGACCGGGGTAGTAGCTGTTCAGGATCTCCACAGCCGTCTCCTCCAGCAGCACAGGCGCGTTGTCGCCCAGCTCCTCCTGCACCTGCTTGATACCGGCCTCGTACGCCGCCCGCAGGTCAACGGTCTGGCCGTCGGTCTGCGTCTGGTCGTCCTTCGTCTCGCCGCCGCTGTTGTCCTCCTTCTGGCCGCAGGCCACCAAAGCCAGCGCCATCACCAGCGCCAGCAGCAATGCAAATGTCTTTTTCATGATGTAAACACTCCTTTCGGGCGCGGGGCAGGACCCCGCGCACTTTACCGTTTCCGGAAGGACGGAAGCGTCCTCCGGCGGACAGCGAAACGCCGCCCTCTGCCAATACTGACGGCGGAGAACAGCGTTTGGTTTCGCTTTTTCGTTTATCGCTCATGGGGCTTGGGGGCGTTCCAGCCCTCGGGGAAATTTTGCAGCACCCAGTGCCGGGCGTGGTCGATGAAGGCGCGGGTGGAGTGGGAGAGGGCGTTCTTGTCCTTGACACAGATGCCGATGTCCCGGTGGAACACCTTGGGCAGGGTGCTGGCAGCCAGCGGATAGGCGCACTTGTAGAGCATCAGCTCCTCCATGACGCTGATGCCCAGGCCGCCGGAGACCATGGCCAGAATGGTCTGGTCCTGCTGAACGGTATATTGGATCCGGGGCCGGACCTTGTAGTGATCGAAAATGGCCTGGATCTCATAATCGTCGCCCTCATCCAGCAGGATGAGGGGGTACTGCTCCAGGGCCTCCGGCGGGAAGGGCTGGCGGCCCGCCAGCGGGTGGTCGCAGGGCAGGATGACCTTCCACTGGTCCCGCTGGAGCAGCCAGTAGTCCAGATACTTCTCCGCCGGGGTGGGCAGGGAGATAAAGCCGCAGTCCGCCTGACCGTGGAGGACCCAGTCGGAGATCTCGTTGTTGAAGTTGGAGGGCAGAAGCTCGAACTCGATGCGGGGGTACTTTTCCTGAAAGGTCTTGAGCATACCGGGCAGCCACTTTTCCGACACACTGGTGAAGGTTGCCACGCGGATAAGACCGGTATCCAGCCCCCGCAGGTCCTCGGCGTGCTGCTCCAGACGGTGGGACAGGGCGCACATCTCCTGAAAATATGGTGCCAGGGCGCGGCCATCCGCCGTGGGGGTGACACCGCCGTGGCTGCGGACCAGCAGCGTGACGCCCAGCTCCTCCTCCAGCGAGCCGATGGCGTGGCTGACGCCGGACTGGGTGAAATTCAGGGCGCGGGCGGCGGCGGTAAAGCTGCCCAGCTCCACGGTCTTGAGGTATATCTGGTATTTGGTGACGGACATGGGGACACCTCCTTCAGGTCCAGTATAGCATATCTCGCCATGTGCGCAAAGTATTTTTCATGGTTTTGATGATAATCATGCGTTTTACAAATTGCTTGTCCTGTGCTATGCTAAAGATACGTTAAGAAGCCCAAACGAAAGGAGGCGCTGAGCATGGTGCTGAACCTCATTCTGGCCAGCCTGGTGGCGGTCCTGGTGGTTACGGGTATCGTGTCCAAGGCAACGGACAAGTAACCCAACACCCTTTGTTTTCTATCCTTAATTTTTCTCCCTATTCCCCTTCAAATTGGTAAATGCCGGCGCGCCCTCCCAACGTGCCGGTGAAAGGACGCCGCCCCCTTCGGGCGGCGCCCTTTTTGCTCCGGACGCAGCGCGGGAGGTGATCGCTTTTCCTTGCTATTTCATGCGGCGTATGGTATGATACCGGCGTTAAAGAGAAAGAGGTATTGCCTATGAACCAGAAAAAACTGCATATTCTGTCGCTGCTGGCGGCGCTGACCGCGGCCACCATCTTCGGCATGAGCTTTATGTTCTCAAAAATGGCGCTGGTCACGGCGGCGCCCACAGTGCTGCTGGCCTTCCGGTTCACGGTGGCGGTGGCGGCCATGTCGCTGGTCATCGCGCTGAACGCGTTGGTGGGCAAAGCACGCGGAAAGCCGCTGTTTGCCTTCTCTCTGAAGGGAAAGCCGGTGGGAAAGCTGCTGCTGCTGGGCATCGTGCAGCCGGTGGCGTACTTCATCTTCGAAAACTACGGCATCCTGTACACCTCCGCCGCTGTGGCGGGGACCATCATCGCGGCGGTGCCGGTGTGCTGCATACTGATGGACGTGCTGGTTCTGCATGAGCGCGTCACCCGGCGGCAGGTGCTGTGCGCCCTGGGCGCGATCGGCGGCGTAGCGCTGATCTCCGTGGGCGGGGCGGTGATGATCTCGGCGCTGGGCCTGCTGTTCCTGTTGCTGACCATGCTCAGCGACACGGTGTACTATGGGCTGAGCCACGATGCCGCCAAGCGCTTCACCCCCTTTGAGATGACCTATGTGATGTTTGTGGTGGGCATGGCGGTGTTTATTCCGGTGGCGCTGATACAGGCCGGCGGGATAAGCAGCGAGCTGATCACCGCGCCGGCGCAAAGCGGCAGCTTCTGGCTGGCGGTGCTGTATCTGGGCATACTGTCCTCCGGCGTGGCCTACGGACTGCTGAACTTCGCCAACAGTCACCTGACGGTCTCAGAGAGTTCCCTGTTCTCCAACGTGACCACGGTGGTATCGGTGCTGGCGGGCGTGCTCTTCCTGAAGGAGGATTTCAGCCTGTGGCAGGCTCTTGGCGTAGTCATCATTCTGGTGTGCGTGTTCGTGGCCAACGTGTCCGGCGGCGAAAAGAAATAAAAAGATCTCCCCCGACCGGGGGAGATCTTTTTATTTGCGGATGAGGGTCCCAGCCTTCACGCCGGTCATTTCTCCGTTCTTCACGGCCAGCCGGCCGGCCACCAGCACGGCGTCCATACCCAGGGCCGTTTGGCAGGGGTCCTGATAGGTACCGCGCTCGGTGAGGGCGGCGGGGTCGAACACACACAAGTCCGCGTCCGCACCCACGGCGATAACGCCCTTACCCGCAAGGCGAAGGGCCTGTGCCGGGGCCTGGGTCAGCTTGTGAACGCCCTGCTCCAGCGTCAGCACACCCTGTTCCCGGACGAAGTGCTGCAGCAGGCGGGTACAGCTGCCGTAGACCCGTGGATGGGGCATCCCCTCGGTGGGGTAGGTGGCGTCAGAGATCAGGCAACTGAGGGGACTGCGGAGGATAGCGGCGATGTCTTCCTCCGCGGCCATGAAGTCGATCATAGTCACCTGGCAGTGCTCGCGGATCAGCAGGTCGCAGCAGGCGTCCAGCGGGGATTTGTGCTCCAGAACCGCCTCCTGGGCAATGCTTTTGCCCAGCAGCGGCGCGTCCTCCGGGCAGTGAAGACTGCTGAGGAAGATGCCGTCCCAGCCGGCCAGCTTGGCGATGTCGTCAAACCCGCCGCCGTCTTCAATACGGTGAGCCAGCGTCTCGCGTTCGTGGGGGTCGGCCAGGCGGCGGACAACGGCGTCCATACCGCCCTCCAGAAACTCCGGCGGCAGGATATGCAGCAGCTGGGTGGAGCCGGCGGTGTAGGGGTACACGTCGCAGCCCACGTCCAGGCCCTCCTCCTTCGCCCGGTGCAGCAGCTCCAGGGCCCGGGGTATTTTTTTGCCCCAGTTGTCCCGGCCCATGGCTTTCAGGTGGCTGATATGCAGAGGGGCCCGCAGTTCCCGGGCCACCAGCAGCATCTCCTCGATGGAATCGCAGACACCCGCGCCCTCCTGCCGCATATGGACGGTGAGTGGGATATCCTGCCCCGCGATGGGTGAGAGCGCACGGATCAGCTCCGCCGTGGTATAGAAGCACTCCGGGGCGTAACCCAGGCCCAGAGAAACGCCCAGCGCGCCGTCGGCCAGAGCCTGCTCCAGGGCGCGGTGCAGGGCGCGGTAGTGGCGGTCCTCCAGGTGCTCCAGCTCGTAGCCGGCCGCGTCCGCCCGAAGGACGCCGGCACCGGCCAGCATACCCACATGGACGGGGATATTCGGCACAGAGGCGAAATAGCCGGAGAGGGTTTCCGTCACCAGATCCGGCGGCAGGGCCCCTGTAATGGGCCGCAGGTAGTCCCGGATGGCGTCGCTATGGGCGGGGCCGAAGGGGGCGGCGCTGAGGCCGCAGTTGCCGTTGACGATGGTGGTAAGGCCCTGACACAGCTCCGCCGCGCCGAAGCCCGGGCGGAACAGCGCCGCGTCGGCGTGGCGATGGATGTCAATAAAGCCGGGGGTAACGGTCCTGCCGGCGGCGTCGATTACATGAGCGGCGGACGCTGCGGACAGATCGCCGATGGCGGCGATCCTGCCGCCGGAAACGGCCACATCGGCCGCAAATACGGGGCGGCCCGTGCCGTCAACAACGGCGCCGCCCCGGATAAGGGTATCAAACATGGTCTGTGCCTCTCTCCTGCTTCCCTGCCGTCAGGGGCAGGGAGATACTAAAGGTGGTCACGCCGCCGCTGCTGTCACAGCGGAGGACGCCCCGGTGGGCATCCACGATGGCTTTGGCAATGGGCAGGCCCAGGCCGAAGCTGTCGCCGTCGGTACGGGCGTCGTCGGCGCGGTAAAAGCGGTCAAAAATGCGGGGGAGCTTGTCCGAAGGGATATCCGGCCCCTGATCGGTCACGGACACCACAGCGCGGCTGCCCTGCCGGACGGCGGTCAGGCGGATGGGCGTACCGGGTGCGGCGTATTTGACGGCGTTGTCCAGCAGCACCGCCAGGGCCTGGCCCAGCTTGGCGCCGTCGCCCCGGACAGGAAGAGACGTCGCAATATCGTAATCCAGCACATGGCCGGCCTCAAAGGCCACCGGCTCAAACCGCAGGGCGGCAGTCACCGCCGCCTCCGACAGGTCGGTGACGGTGTCCGGCGGGCTGCCGGCGTTCTTCTGGGCGCGGAAGAGGGTGAGCATATCCTCCACCAGAGCCTTCATGCGGCGGCCCTCCGCCCGGATATTGTCCACGTAGACCGCCTGCTCCGGCGAAGCGCTCTGCTCCAGCAGCTCGGCGGAGGAAAGGATAACCGTCAGAGGGGTCTTCAACTCATGGCTGGCGTCGGAGAGGAACTGCTCCTGCTGGGCCCAGGCGGCACCTACAGGCTTGGTAACCACACCGGAGAGCAGGTAGCTGCACAGAAACAGCACCACCAGTGCGCCGCAGCCCACCAGAGAGCAGGCCTTCAGCAGTGTGTGCAGGGAGGTGTATTCCAGATAGGTATCGGTAAACGCAATGGCAGTAGTGGTGTAGCCCCGCTGGCGCAGATAGCGCAGATGAAATTCGTCCAACGTGCCGGCGTCCTCGTCCGCCGCCAGGGCGGCAGTGACGATCTCCGCCATGCGGGTCTCGTCGCTGAGGTCATAGTAGCTGTTGCCGGCCACGCGGACGGTGCCGCTGCCATAGACCTCGGCCACAAAGCAGGGGATGCTGTCCATGCCGGGCTGGCTGCGGCCATAGTCGCCCTGCTCCAGCGCCTGGTACAGCTGCTGCTGCACATTCTTGTGATAGTTGCCCCGGGAGATGAAGTACACCGCCGCGAACACCGCCAGCAGCACCAGCGAGATCAGCAGCATATTGGTGGCCACCACCTTCCAGCGAAGGTGCCGGATCATGCCTCCACCTCCAGACAATAACCCACCATACGGAGGGTCTTGATCTTCACAGTGGATTGCAGATGGGTGAGCTTGCGGCGAAGGAAGGAGATATAGACCTCCACGTTGTTGTCCTCGGCGGCGGAGTCGTAGCCCCAGACCTTCAGGATCAGCTGCTCCTTGGAGACGATCTGACTGCCGTTCCGCATCAGCAGCTCCATCAGGTCGTACTCCCGGCGGCTGAGGCGAACGCTTCGCGGGCCGCATTCCAGCAGGAATGTGCCCATGTGCAGCGTCAGGTCGCCGAAGGCCGTCACCTCCGGGTCGGCAGCGGCGTCCTCACCGCCACGGCGCAGCAGGGACCGGATACAGGCAAGCAGCTCCTCCGGCTCGAAGGGTTTGGTCAGGTAGTAGTCCGCACCGGCGTCCAGGCCGCGGACGCGGTCATTCAGCTCACTGCGGGCGGTGAGCATCAGCACCGGCAGGCGGCTGCCGCCGCCGCGCAGCTGGCGCAGCAGGGCGAAGCCATCCATGCCGGGAAGCATGGCGTCCAGCACCAGCAGGTCGTAGATATCGCTGCGGGCGTTGTCCAGGCCGGAGATGCCGTCATAACACACGTCGGCGGTATAGCCCTGGCGGCGCAGCAGGTCCTGCAGGGTGCCCGCCAGGCGCTTTTCATCCTCCACGATCAGTATACGCATAGCCGCGCCTCCCTTTTCATGGCTTACAGCCCCGTCTCGGACAGGGTCAGGATCTGGGTCAGGGACGACCCCTCCATCCGATAGATGGTGGTGTCACCGTCCAGGGCCACATAGCGGCCGCCGTCGCCGGTGGACAGGCCGACGGCAAGGATCAGCGTCCGCTCGGCGCTGTTGTCAGCCAGGTAGTTCACCGTCAGCGTGACCTCCGGCGTGTCCAGGCCGCAGACGGCAGCCGCACCCTCCGCCGGGTCGTAGTCCACGCAGGCGGTGAGCGTCAGGGCAGCGATCTCATCAGCCAGGGCGGCGGTCTTTTCCGTGACGTCCCGGTTGGCGCTGCGGCGGGTACCGTCCTCGGCGGTGTAGAAGGAGACGGCGGCGGTGCCGTCGGCGCGCAGCAGACTTACGCTCACCAGCCTGTCCGGCTCGATGACCGGCAGAACGGGCAGGACCGCCATGGCGTAGATGCTGCGGCTGAGCAACATCTTATTTTCGTCAGAGGTATAGCGCACCGTACCGGCAGGGGTGAGCACGTACCAACGGCCATCCGCGGCCTGGTCGCCGAGATAATAGACGACGTCCACGCCGTCGGAGGTGACGGTGATGTACTTCTTGGGAGTCTCCAGGCCATAGACGGCCAGCTCCTGCACATCGGCCACCGTTTCGCCGCTGTCCAGGGCGGCGGGCAGGGCCAGCAGGTCCTCCAGCGCCGTCTGGTCCAGGGGGAAGGCGGGGTCGTCAAACCAGGTCCAGGCGCCGGTTTCGTCCTTTTCAAAACGGAGGGTCACATCGCCGTCGCACAGGGCCAGGGCGGTGACGCCTTCTACGGGCGGGGCGGTCTGGGTGGAGGCGTCCACCAGCTCTTTATTCGCCGTATTGCCGCAGGCGGACAGCAGCAGCGTCAACCCCAGCAAAAACGCCGTCAGGCGCAGAATTCGCTTCATCATGGCTTCGGTTTTCTCCTTTACTTTCGTTTACTTTCCGTTGCTTTTGCTGTATACATTCGCGTTCGCTATATGTTACCTTCGCTTTCAGTATAGCAACTTTTCAGGAAAAAGAAAAGTACATTCCGTGAATTCTCCCGTTCCCGGCGGCGCGGACGGACGAAGCGCAAAAAAGGCCGGCTTGCGCCGGTCTTTTTTTGTCGTTACCCACAGAGATGCGGCAGGTGTGCTGTAATGGCCGAGACGGCAGTTCCGCGCCGGTCTTTTTCTTAGCGTTACTTGCAGAGATAGCTGAACCAGCCCTCACTGCTGCGCTGCTCGAACACATCCCAGCCGTCGGCCTTCAGCTTTTCCAGCACCTCCGCCGCCCGGTCGTCGATGATACCGGAGCAGAGGAAGAGGCCGCCGGGCTTCAGGAAGGGACGGACGTGGGGGCTGAGGCCCATGATGACATCCGCCACGATGTTGGCCACCACGATATCATAGCCGGCGCCCATCTCCTGCCGCAGGGCGGCGTCGGTGAGCACATTGCCCCAGCGGACGGTGTAGCGGTCCTTTCCAATGCCGTTCAGGGCGGCGTTCTCATAGGCCACATCCACGCATTTCTCGTCGATATCGCAGGCGAAGGCGCTCTCCGCGCCCAGGCGCAGGGCGGCGATGGACAGGATGCCGCTGCCGCAGCCCAAGTCCAGGACACGCTCGCCGCCGTGGATGTGGGTGTCCAGCGCCTGCAGGCACAGGCGGGTGGTGGCGTGGCTGCCGGTGCCGAAGGTCAGGCCGGGGTTCAGCACCAGCTTCACCCGCGTGGGGTCGGCGGCCTCCTCCCACTCCGGCACCACCAGCAGGCGGCTGCCGATCTCCATGGGCT
>ERZ824978.2232-NODE-2232-length-17590-cov-3.128429_pt1 | contig 17590 bp, 10 predicted proteins | sample MGYA00519860_ERZ824978 | MGnify/ENA primary metagenome ERZ824978 (study PRJEB31778, sample SAMEA3449184) | human gut metagenome | biome: human gut; feature: human-associated habitat; material: faeces | place: United Kingdom | collected 2010/2012 ... | reverse complement strand
GGCTGTGTATTTCGTGATGACTGCGTAAATGAATTTGTGGAAAAAGCAAAAGAAGCAGATGGCTTTGTATTTGGCACACCAGTTTATTATGCGCATCCAAGCGGCCGCATCATGTCATTTTTAGACCGTGCCTTTTACAGTGGCGGTGCTGCATTTCGTTTTAAACCAGGCATGGCAGTTGCCTCTGCAAGAAGAGCTGGTACAACTGCGTCATTAGATGCCATTAATAAGTATTTTGGCATTAACCAGATGCCAACAGTAGGTTCTACCTATTGGAACATGGTTCATGGAAATTGTCCAGAAGAGGTTCGTCAGGATTTAGAGGGCTTGCAGACCATGCGCAATGCAGCAAAATGCATGGCATGGATGCTAAAATGCTTTGAGGCTGGAAAGGCACAGGGAATTGCACTTCCAGATACAAAAAAGGAAGTTTCTACTAATTTTATCAGGTAAATTATTGCATTTCAGAAAGGGAGATTGTGATGCCGGCATTTTATGCACATTATAAATTTGGACATATGGTTAAAGAAAAGCTGCCAGCAAAATATCAAAGACTGTTGGAGGATTATCAGGATCTGTATGAGATTGGTCTGCATGGACCAGATATTTTGTTTTTTTATCATCCAATTATTCGTCACCCGATCACACAGATTGGCGTTGTTATTCATCATGAGACGGGGCGAGTGTTTTTTGAACATGCGCTGACCCAGATGCATCGCTCGGCAGCAGAGGGAGACAAAATGCAAAAAGCATTATGGGCATATGCGCTTGGCGTTGTGTGTCATTTTGCGCTAGATGCATCATGTCATACCTATATCAACCATTTCGAAAAGACAAGACGTATTTCTCATCATGAAATCGAAAAAGAATTTGAAAAATATTTAATGAAAAAGGATGGATTAGATCCGTTTAATTGGGATTTTAGACAGGCCTTATCCACAAATTTTCGCTGGGCAAAGCCTATTGCACTGTTTTATGGTCTGCAGCCAGTTCAAATTCATCAGTCAATCAAAGGCTTTTTGTGGTTCTCACGTTTGTTCTTTACGACAAGTAAGGCAAAACGTCATGCCATTTTTGCCGGAATGCGTATTGCGCGTGTATATGGTGAGATTCATGGCTTTTTTGCCAATGAGAAAGACAATCCAAGATGTCGCTACAGCAATGAAAAGTTAGAACTTCTTATGAAGAAAAGTGTGCAGGATGCCATAAAAATGACAGAGGAGTTAGAAAAGGCATATCGAGGAGAAATGCGTCTTGGTAAAATTTTTGATCAAACCTTTTCCGGGAAGGAAGAAGCATGACATTACAACAGTTACAATATGCCGTCACCGTCGCTTCTGCGGGAACAATCACAGAGGCGGCTGAGCGGCTTTACATCACACAGCCGAGTCTGACAACTGCAATTCGGGAGTTGGAAAAGGAGATGAATCTGACGATTTTTATCCGTTCCAACAGAGGCGTGGCAGTATCAAAGGAGGGTGAAGTTTTCCTTGGATATGCCAGACAAATCCTAGAGCAGACAGAATTGCTGAAAGAAAAATATACAAATGAGCGCCAGTGGGGGCGAAATTTTTGCGTTTCCACGCAACATTACTCGTTTGCGGTAAATGCCTTTGTAGAGCTGATTCAAAAGTATGCAGGTGAAGAATACGACTTTAATCTTCGAGAGACGCAGACATACGAGATCATTGAAGATGTTGCGCTTATGAAAAGCGAGCTTGGTATTTTATATCTTGACGATGAAAATAAAAATGTTATCACAAGAGCGCTTCGCGAAAAGGAGCTTGTATTTACACCACTTTTTGAAGCAAAACCGCATGTATTTATAAGCAGTGCACATCCGCTTGCCACAAAAAAGACAGTAGACTGGGATGATCTTGCGCCATATCCATATCTGTCATTTGAGCAGGGAGAGCATAATTCCTTTTATTATGCGGAAGAACGCTACAGCCGTGTATTACGCAAAAAAAATATTCGCGTGCGTGACCGTGCAACATTATTTAATCTTCTGATTGGACTAAATGGATATACGATATGCAGTGGTGTAATTGATGAAAACTTAAATGGAGAAAACATTATAGCAGTTCCATTAAAGGAACAAGGTCTGATGCAGATTGGCTATATTCATCACAAGAAAGCCGTGCTTGGAAAGCTAGCGCAGGCTTACATAGAGGCCATCGGGGACAGGTACGGTGGCCAAATATCTGTCCCTGGTGGCTCAAAGAAAGGTGGGAAATAAATGAATAACTTTGATTATTATGCACCGACAAAGGTTGTATTTGGAAAAGATACAGAAAAAGAGACGGGACGTCTCGTAAAGGAGCAGGGCGCATCAAGCGTACTTGTTCATTTTGGAGGAAAGAGCGCGATTGCTTCTGGTTTGCTTGATCGTGTGTGCCAGTCATTAAAAGAAGAGGGCATTGCTTATGAGACACTTGGAGGAGTTGTTCCAAATCCACGTCTGTCAAAGGTAAGAGAGGGCATTGCACTGTGCAGGGAAAAGAAGATTGATTTTATTCTGGCAGTTGGCGGCGGAAGTGTTATTGACTCTGCAAAGGCAATTGGATATGGTGTTGCAAATGAAGGTGATGTGTGGGATTTCTACGCAAAAAAGCGTGTGCCGACCGCATGCCTTCCGATTGGTGCAGTGCTTACCATTGCAGCAGCAGGAAGTGAGATGAGCAATTCTTCGGTTATCACAAATGAGGATGGCGGATTAAAGCGTGGCTGCAATACTGATCTTTGCCGTTGCCGTTTTGCTGTGATGAATCCTGAGCTGACATACACACTGCCAGATTATCAGACACAGTGCGGCTGTACCGATATTATGATGCACACGATGGAACGTTATTTTAATATGAGTGAAAACATGGAGCTGACCGATGGCATTAGTGAGGCACTAATAAAGACTGTAATGAAGCACTCCAAGATTTTAAAGGAGCATCCAGACTGCTACGAATCACGTGCAGAGGTGATGTGGGCTTCTAGTCTTTCACACAATGGCCTGACTGGATGTGGAACAGATGGAGGCGACTGGGCTTGCCATCAGCTAGAGCATGAGATAGGCGGTATGTTTGATGTGGCACATGGAGCAGGACTTGTAGCAGTGTGGGGAAGCTGGGCACGTTATGTCTACAAGGCACGTCCAGAGCGTTTTGCAAAATTTGCCAGAAATATTTTTGATATTCAGGAAACTGATGATGAAAAGGCAGCAGTAGCAGGCATCGAGGCAATGGAAGATTACTATCGAAGCGTCGGTATGCCAACTAATCTTTGTGAACTTGGCATTGATGCGACCGAGGAGCAGATCAAAGAAATGGCCGACAAATGCAGCTTTTATGGAAAGCGCACAGTAGGTGTGATGAAGAAGATTGGAGCACCAGAGGCAGCAGAAATTTACCGCATGTCAAATGATAAGAGTATTCCGCTGTACTCAAGATAAGAATTTCAAAAAAAGAATAGACGAATGATAGGGCAGATCAAAACGGTCTGCCCGTTTTTTGTGCAGCTAATTCAGGCTATGATATTGTCTTGCGGATTGCAGAAAAAGAATTGACGAATCGCTTTTTACATTATATAATATAATACAAGAATAAGTACAGAAAACTGTACGCAATAAGTTGGAAGGAGATGAATCATATGTTAGCAGTTAATTATACAAATTTGAGAGATAACATGAAACGCTACATGGATCAGGTCACAGATGATTATGAAACCATGATTGTTACGAGAAAGAATAATAAAAATGTTGTCATCCTGTCAGAAGAAACCTACAACAATCTCATGGAAAATGTGTACGTAATGGGAAACAAGGCAAATTATGACTGGTTAATTGAGTCTAAGGCACAGTTGGAAAATGGACATTGTGCTACACATGAGCTTATTGAGGTGGAGGATGAATAAAGTTTTTACAGAAAATGGTTGGGCGGATTATACATTTTGGGAGACGGAAGATCGAAAAACGTTAAAGAAGATTAATAAGCTGATAGAAGATATTTGCCGAAATGGAAATGAAGGAATCGGAAAGCCGGAAGCGCTGAGTGGAAATCTTGCTGGGTATTGGAGCAGGCGCATTAACGATAAGGATAGGCTTATCTATAAAATTGATGAAAATAATGTTTTTATATTGGCTTGTCGATATCATTATAGTGATAAGTAAAAAATTTAATTAGCAAGCTTCGTTTCAGAGAGGAAGGGTAACATTATGGAGTCAAAGCAAACAATTAAATTGCATTGCCTGGAAAGCAGGACCGCATCTGGTTATGTGACATTTGGAAGCTATTGGGAAAAAGGTACATTGGTCATTCCAAATTTTAAGAATGATGGGATGGATTCTTTTGTATTACAAAATGAAAATAAAGAATCCATTCCAGTGCAGTCACGTATCACGGCATGGTGGCCAGATGGAAGTATCAAGTGGGTAGCCCATACGGCAGATGCATCGAAGATGGGGCAAGAGGCTGCACTGACAGCACAAATCAAATCAGGAGAAGTTAGTGAAGAAACGGCTGAGCTAGTTTCCATGATTATCCGAAGAGACGATAACTGGCTGTACATAGACAATGGCGTCCTTTCTTTGAAAGTCCCAACAGGGAAATACAAGGCAGATACTTTGGCAGAGGATATTTTCTTAAATGGAAAGCTGCGCGTAAAAAAGGCATTACCAGTTCTTTATCTTGAAGAACAAGGCAATGAAAATAGTACAAATTTTGATCTTGACGGTCAGATAAAGGTGACGAGAACCTATAAAGCAGCAATCAAAGCTGTAACAATAGAAGAAGATGGTCCACTTGCGTTAACGATAAAGGCAGAGGGTAGCTATCAGCATCAAAATCAAAATAAAATGAAATTCTGTATTCGCATGTACATCAATAAAGATAGCAGCGATATTCGCTTTGTTCATACCTTTTTCTTTGATGGAGACGAGCAAACAGATTTCTTAAAAGGACTTGGCATACGCTTTGATACTGTGCTGGAAGGGCGCCCTTATGAGCATCATATCCGCTTTGCAGGTGAATTGCCATTTAAAGAGGCTGCAATTTTATTAAACAGTTCTTATCCTCGTTTGCAGCCATCTGTCTTAAAAAAACAGCTTGACGGAAAAACGTGGGGCTACCCGGCAGACAGTGATGTCGAAAAGGCAGCAGCCGATCTTCCAGTATGGAACCGATATTTTCTTTATCAGGACAGTGCTGATCATTACAGAATCGGTAAGCAGACAAAGCCGCAGTGCTGTGTGCTTAGTGCCGCAGAAGGCAGACGTGCGCATGGAGCAATGGAGGTATGTGGTGAAAATGGAGGCATCCTTCTTGGTATCCGTGATTTCTGGCAGAAATATCCGTCTGGTCTTGAGGTGACAAATCTTGCTGATGACAACGCATCCTGCACGGCATGGTTTTATTCGCCAGAGGCCAAAAGCTTTGATTTTCGTCATTATGACACGAGAAGCTACCAGATGACATCATACGAAGGATTTCCTTGGCTTGGTGCAAGCCCAGAAGGAATAGCAGTTACAAGTGAGTGCACGCTCTCTGTGAGATCATCTTTAACTGAGGAAAATGAATTAAATACATTTGCGAATCGCGTAAATAAGCCGCCTGTTTATGTTGAATCACCAATAGCTTACCACGAAAAGCGAGCATTTGGCTACTGGAGTCTGTCAGAAAGAAAAACAGAGTCAGAAGCCTTCTTAGAGAATCAGCTTGATCAGCTATTTGATTTTTATAAAAATGAGATCGAGGCAAGAAAATGGTATGGTTTGTTTGATTATGGTGATGTTATGCATACGTATGATCCGATTCGTCATTGCTGGCGCTATGACATGGGCGGTTTTGCATGGCAGAACACGGAGCTTGTTCCGACCTATTGGCTGTGGCTGTATTTTCTTCGCACAGGAAGAGAAGATGTATTTACAGTGGCAGAGGCAATGAGCCGTCACTGTTCAGAAGTGGATTTTTACCACTTTGGACCGATGGCAGGTATCGGATCACGTCATAATGTGCGTCACTGGGGCTGCTCCTGCAAGGAACCGCGCGTTTCTATGGCAGGCCATCACCGCGTTTACTATTATTTGACAGGAGATGCGCGTATTGGAGATGCAATGGCAGATGCCAAAGATGCCGATTTGTCTTTGAAAAATGTCACCTACTTCAAACAAAACGATGAAAAAGGAGGCCATGTTGTTATTCGAAGTGGCCCAGATTGGACTTCATTTTTGTCAAACTGGATGACGCAGTATGAGCGCACATTAGAGCCTTATTATCTGGAAAAGATTCGTCAGGGCATTAAGGACGTGAGTGAGATGCCGTTTGGACTGGCATCAGGTCCGTCCTATCGCTACGAAGAAAATGGCCATCTGATTTACGAGGGCGAGGACGAGAAGAGTCCAAATATGCACCTTCAGATTTGCATGGGTGGCCCGGAAGTTTGGTGGGAGCTAGCAGATATGCTTGGCGATGAGACACTGAGAAAGCTTCTTTCTGTCTACGGCGGATTTTATTATCTGACGCCAGAGCAGAAAAAAGAGAAGACGCATGGCTTAATTGAGAAACGTCCATTTGCATTCCCTTGGTTTGCATCCGATATCGGTGCCTATGCTGCGTTTTTCACAAAAGATAAGTCACTTGCCAAAACGGTTTGGAAAAATTTGTTGAATGCATTGATTAAAATAGGTGACGAAGCTGGCTTCACACCAGTTTGCTACGCAACCGACGACCAAAAGAAAGCACATATGGAAATTTTGTGGATCAAGACAAACTTCGCAGCGCAGTGGGGCTTAAATACAATCACCACACTTGAACTGCTTCGCGATGCGCTTCCAGATACGATGGACGGTGTTCGTGAGCTCATAGAAGAAATGCCGGGAAATGAATTTCATCGGGCATAAGTCAGGAAAGAAAAAGACCGACATTGCTGCCGGTCTTTTTTGATACTTATTTTTTGTAAACTTTATGGGTTAAGCCAGAACCTTCTCGATGTAAGCCTTGATTTCTGGGCACTTGCAGCTTTCAAAGAATAACTCCTTGAACTTTGCACCGCTTACAGTTGCCTTTAAGAAATCCTGATCAATATTCTTTAAGATAGTCATCATATCAGTATGAGTGATCTTCTTTACACCGTCAAGGATCTTCTTATTGCGCTGCTCCGGAACAACTCTTTCCGGTGGATATCCGCCGCCTGGCTCAGTGCAGAACAGCTTCTCGAAGCAGTACTGTAAATTCAGCTCAGCGCCCCAGCCAAAGCCCTTTGCAAATGGGAATGCAGCAGCATTTCCAGCGTTGATCTGGGAGAACATGTAAGCGTCAGACGGATCAACAACATGTCCGCAAAGAACGCCTGGGAAGGAGTTGCATGCAAGCATAGCGCCCTCACCTGTACCACATCCTGTGATAACAAAATCAGCAGCGCCGCTGTTTAAAAGAATAGCGGTCAGAAGACCAACCTGTACATAAGTCAGCTGAGCCTCATCATCAGCAGCGTACATGCCGTAATTTACAACCTCGTGACCCATTGGTGTAACAACTTCCTTTAAAACAGACTCAATCATGCTATTCTTTGCAGCCTGGCTGTTTTCATTGATTAATGCAATTTTCATTTTTGTAACCTTTCCTATGCCGTTTTGCCAAGGATAGTTCGCCACGGCACAATTTTGTTAAAACTATCTAATAAGATAATAGGTGAGAAAAGTGATTTTGTCAACTTGAAACAGAGAAATGGTTAAAAAACCTTGTTGAAAAGAAAAAACAACAAAAATAAGAAAATGTATTTAAAAATATAAACAAAATAAAAAACTGAAATAGTGAGAAATAATTTAAAAAATTAACAAAAATATAACGACCTACAAAATAAAGTAAAATTATCTGAAAATTTATCAAAAAGTCTTTCTTTACAAAATGAATAAGATGCTGTATAGTAGGCACAAACAAAGAAAGAAAAAGCCAGAGAGGGCACGGACTGCAAAGACGCAGAACACCTCTCTGGCTTTCTTTGAAAGAAAACAGGAGGACCAGCATGGAACAGACTAGCAAAACACCTTGGGGAACTACAGAAGGTCTGTATGATCCCAGTTTTGAACATGACAACTGTGGTATTGGTGCAATTGTCAATATTAAAGGAACAAAAACGCATCAGACAGTAGAGGATGCATTAAAGATCGTTGAAAATCTTGAGCATCGTGCCGGTAAAGATGCAGAGGGAAAAACAGGAGATGGTGTCGGTATTTTACTTCAGATTTCTCACCCGTTTTTCAAAGGTGTCTGTAAAGAACTCGGATACGACATTGGTGATGAGAGGGACTATGGTATTGGAATGTTTTTCCTGCCTCAGAATGAGACTGACCGCCGCATGTCAATGAAGATGTTCGAGATCATTGCAAAGAAGGAAGGCGTAACGGTACTTGGCTGGAGAATGGTTCCTGTCACACCGGGTATCTTAGGCTCAAAGGCACTTGACTGTATGCCATGCATCATGCAGTGCTTTTTAAAAAGACCAGCTCGTATTGCAAAGGGACTTGAGTTTGACCGCAAGCTCTATGTCATTCGCCGTATTTTCGAACAGTCAAATGACAATACATATGTTGTTTCACTTTCAAGCAGAACTATCGTTTACAAAGGAATGTTCCTTGTTGGACAGCTTCGCAATTTCTACAACGATTTACAGGATGAAGCCTATGTTTCTGCAATTGCGTTGGTTCACTCCCGTTTCTCCACGAATACAAACCCAAGTTGGCAGCGTGCTCATCCGAACCGCTACATGGTACATAACGGTGAGATCAATACTATCCGCGGTAATGTAGATAAGATGTTAGCCCGTGAGGAGAAGATGGAGTCTGAGGAACTCAAAAACGAGATCTCCAAGGTACTTCCAGTTGTCGACGATTCCGGTTCAGACTCCGCAATGATGGACAACGTGCTGGAATTCTTGATCATGAGCGGCATGCCAATGGCACTTGCTGTCATGATTCTGATCCCAGAGCCATGGATCAATGATAAGTCCATGTCACAGAAGAAGAAGGATTTCTATCAATATTATGCAACTATGATGGAGCCATGGGATGGACCGGCTGCCATCGTATTCTCCGATGGTGATCAGCTTGGCGCTGTATTAGACAGAAATGGTCTTCGTCCGAGCCGCTACATCATTACATCTGATGACCGTATGATCTTAACATCTGAGATGGGTACACTTGACATTGATCCGTCAATCATCGTAAAGAAAGAGCGTCTTCGCCCAGGCCGTATGCTGTTAGTAGATACAGTGAAGGGACGCGTGATTGATGATGAAGAGCTTAAGGGTTATTATGCAGCACGCCAGCCATATGGTGAGTGGCTTGATTCCAATATGGTTCAACTGCGCGATTTAAAGATTCCGAATGTGCGCGTACCAGAGTTTACAAGAGAAGAGATGCTTCGCTTAATGAAGAACTTTGGCTATACATTTGAGCAGCTTCGAAGCATCGTTTTGCCGATGGCAAAGACAGGAACAGAGCCGACAGCTGCAATGGGTCATGATACTCCATTAGCTGTGCTTTCAAAGCAGCATCAGCCGCTGTTTTCATACTTTAAGCAGCGTTTCGCACAGGTTACAAACCCGCCGATTGACTCCATCCGTGAGGAGATCGTCACTTCAACTAATCTGTATATTGGATGCGCAGGAAACATCTTAAAGGATACACCTGAAAACTGCAAGATTCTTCGTATCAATGATCCGATCTTAACAGACACTGATTTGCTTAAGATTCGCAACATGAACATCGAAGGCTTCAAGGTAGCGACAGTTCCGATTACTTATTATCGCAGTACTTCCTTAAATAAGGCAATTGATCGCCTATTCATTGATGTTGACCGCGCTCACCACAACGGAGCGAATATTATTATTCTTTCCGACCGTGGCGTAGATGAGAATAGAATTGCAATTCCGTCTCTTTTAGCAGTCTCTGCGCTTAACCATCATCTTGTTGTTACAAAGCAGCGTACCTCTATGTCTGTTATTTTAGAGACAGGAGAGCCAAGAGAAGTTCATCATTTTGCAACACTTCTTGGATTTGGTGCAAGTGCAGTCAATCCGTATCTGGCACATGAGGGAATCAAGTATCTTGTTTCCAGCCATATGCTTGACAAGGATCCTTATGCAGCAATCGACGATTACAACAAGGCTGTTTTAAATGGTATTGTAAAGATTGCAGCAAAGATGGGTATTTCCACTATTCAGTCATATATCAGCTCCAAGATTTTTGAGGCAATTGGTCTTGATAAGGATCTGGTAGACAAGTATTTCCCGGGAACAATTTCTCGTATCGAAGGCATCAGCTTAAAGGATATTGAGGATGATATTGAGAGCTGGCATGCAACAGCATTTGATCCGCTTGGACTTGGCGTAGATCTGACACTTGACAGCGTTGGTGCTCATAAGGAAAGAAGCGGTAAGGAGGAGCATCTGTATAATCCGCTTACTATTCATATGCTGCAGGAAGCAACAAGAACAGGAAATTATGAACTGTTTAAAAAATACTCAGAGAGTCTTCGCGATGATGGAAATCCGATGAGTCTTAGAAGTCTTATGGAATTTAAATTCCCTGAGGACGGAGGCATTCCGATTGAGGAGGTTGAGGGTGTTGACAGCATCGTAAGACGTTTCAAGACAGGTGCTATGTCCTATGGTTCTATCTCTCAGGAGGCACATGAGACACTTGCAATCGCAATGAATACTCTTCATGGAAAGAGCAACAGCGGTGAAGGCGGTGAGGCGTTAGAGCGTCTTACAATCGGCAAGGACGGACTGAATCGTTCATCAGCAATCAAGCAGGTTGCTTCAGGCCGTTTTGGCGTTACAAGCCGCTATCTGACGAGCGCAAAGGAAATTCAGATTAAAATGGCACAGGGCGCAAAGCCTGGCGAGGGTGGTCATCTGCCGGCAGGAAAGGTGTATCCGTGGATTGCAAAGACAAGACATTCAACACCTGGAGTTGCACTTATTTCTCCGCCGCCGCATCATGATATTTATTCAATCGAGGATTTGGCACAGCTGATCTATGATTTAAAGAATGCAAATGATCAGGCACGAATTTCAGTAAAGCTTGTATCAGAGGCAGGTGTTGGAACTGTTGCAGCAGGTGTGGCAAAGGCAGGTGCACAGGTTATTCTTGTGTCAGGCTATGACGGTGGAACAGGAGCCGCACCGAGAAACTCAATCCATGATGCTGGTCTTCCTTGGGAGCTTGGTGTAGCAGAAACACATCAGTCCTTAATAATGAATGGTCTTCGTGACCGTGTTATCTTAGAGACAGATGGAAAGCTTATGAATGGTCATGATGTAGTAGTTGCTGCTCTTCTCGGTGCAGAAGAGTATGGCTTTGCAACAGCACCGCTTGTTACAATGGGCTGTGTCATGATGCGTGTCTGCAACCTTGATACCTGTCCTGTTGGTGTGGCTACACAAAATCCAGAGTTAAGAAAAAACTTCCGTGGAAAGCCAGAGTATGTAATCAACTTTATGCGTTTCGTTGCTCAGGAAATGCGTGAATATATGGCAAAACTTGGTGTGCGCACTGTTGATGAGCTGATTGGTCGTACTGATCTTTTATACCAGAGAAAGGATTTTACAAATAAGAGAGCAAATGAGGTTGATCTGCACCGCATCCTTGATAATCCGTACAGTGATGCATCAGTAGCAGGCTATTATCATAAGAATGTATATGATTTTGAGTTGGAAAAAACACTTGATAAGAGTGTACTGATTAAAAAGCTTATGCCGTCTGTAAAGAGCAGCCACGCAAAGACACTTGATATTCATGTAGGCAATGTAAATCGTGCATTTGGTACTCAGCTTGGTGCTGAGATAACAAGACTTCATCCAGACGGACTGCCAGAGGATACAATTACTGTTCATGCACAGGGAAGTGGCGGACAAAGCTTTGGTGCATTTATACCTAAGGGTCTTACAATGACACTTGAAGGAGACAGCAATGACTACTTTGGCAAAGGACTTTCAGGTGGAAAGCTTGTAGTATTCCCACCAAATAAGGCAGCCTTCAAGCCAGATGAAAACATCATTATTGGAAATGTTGCGCTTTATGGTGCGACAAGCGGAAAAGCCTTTATTGAAGGTGTGCGTTTTGCTGTAAGAAACTCTGGTGCAATTGCTGTTGTTGAAGGTGTGGGTGATCATGGCTGTGAATATATGACAGGCGGACGCGTTGCCATTCTTGGACCGACGGGAAAGAACTTTGCAGCTGGTATGAGCGGCGGTATTGCTTATGTGCTTGATGAGCACAATGATCTCTACACAAGACTGAATAAGTCACTGATCAGTATTGAGGAGCTTACAAATAAATACGATGTACAGGAATTAAAGGAGATGATCACAGAGCATGCAAAGACAACAGGCTCTGCAAAAGGAAAGTATATCCTGGAACACTTCTCCGAGTATCTGCCGAAGTTTAAGAAGATTATCCCGAATGATTATAAGCGTATGCTTAATGCCATCGTTCAGATGGAGGAGAAGGGCTTAAGCAGCGAGCAGGCACAGATCGAGGCATTCTATGCAAATGCCGGAAGAAAATAAAGGAGGAGAAGACAATGGGAAAGCCAACAGGATTTATGGAATATGCCAGAGAAGATGCCCCGGCTTCTTCACCAAAGGCAAGAATCCAAAACTATAATGAATTTCACGAGGAGCTGTCTGAGACTGAGAGAAAACAGCAGGCAGCCAGATGTATGGACTGCGGTGTGCCGTTTTGTCAGTATGGAAAAATGATTTCTGGTATGGCAAGCGGCTGCCCACTTAACAATCTAATTCCAGAGTGGAATGATCTTTTATATACTGGAAATATGGTACAGGCATTTAATCGCCTGACAAAGACAAATTGCTTCCCGGAGTTTACGGGAAGAGTTTGTCCGGCACTATGCGAGGCAGCCTGCACATGTAACTTAAATGGAAAGCCAGTTACAACAAAGGCGAACGAGCTGTCCATCATTGAGAATGCATATGAAAGCGGATATCTGGCGCCAAATCCGCCAAAGACACGCACAGGAAAGCGCGTTGCAGTTGTAGGCTCTGGTCCATCTGGTCTGTCAGCTGCCTACTGGTTAAATAAGAGAGGCCATGAAGTTACTGTGTATGAGCGTTCAGATCGTCCAGGCGGTCTTTTGATGTACGGAATCCCAAATATGAAGCTGGAAAAGCGTTTTGTAAAGCGCCGCGTGGAGCTTATGAAGGCAGAAGGCATTCATTTTCTGACTGGTGTGAATGTAGGAAAGGATATAAGTGCAGAGGATCTTAAATCACAATACGACAGCGTGATTTTAGCGTGTGGTGCATCAAATCCAAGAGATATTCAGGCAGAGGGAAGAGATGCAGAGGGTATTTATTTTGCAGTTTATTATCTGTCACGCACGACAAAGAGTTTGCTTGATTCTAATCTTACAGATGGAAATTATATCTCTGCAAAGGATAAGCATGTCGTTGTCATCGGAGGCGGTGATACTGGAAATGACTGCGTAGGAACTGCAATTCGTCAGGGCTGTGCATCTGTTACACAGTTAGAGATGATGCCGCAGCCTCCGCTCACACGTGCCGCAAATAATCCGTGGCCAGAGTGGCCAAGAGTCTGCAAGACAGATTATGGTCAGGAAGAAGCAATTGCCGTATTTGGTTCAGATCCTCGTATTTACAAGACAACCGTAAAGGAGTTTGTAAAAGATGCAGACGGAAAGCTTTGCGGACTGATCTGCGTGAAACTCGAATCAAAAAAGGATGAAGCAACAGGACGCATGATGATGGTGCCTGTAGAGGGCAGTGAATTTGCACTCGAAGCCGAGCTAGTACTGATCGCAGCAGGCTTCCTTGGCTGCCAGAGCTATGTATCAGATGCATTTGGGGTTGAGCTGACACCAAGAACCAATGTAAAGACTGCACCAGATTGCTATGAAACTTCAGAGCCAGGCGTCTTCACAGCAGGTGATATGCACCGTGGACAATCGCTTGTTGTATGGGCAATTCGCGAGGGCAGAGAAGCAGCGAGGGCAGTCGACGAGAGCCTAATGGGATATACCAATCTTGAGTAAAGTGCATGTGTCTCGTCACCATTACGTAATAATGACAATTATATAGCTCTTGTATTAAGGGTAGACCTAATTAAGGGTCTGCCCTTATTGTAGTATTTTTTGTCTTTCACTTGTAATTGTTTTTTAGATGCGTTACAATAGCAAATATTGAGTGTAAATTATTCATTTAAGTAGAAAACAGCAAAAAAACGGAGGAATAATGCATGTCAAAAGTAATTATGATTCAAGGCACGATGTCAAATGCAGGAAAAAGTCTGCTTGCGGCAGGACTTTGCCGTATTTTTAAGCAGGATGGCTATCGGGTGGCACCGTTTAAGTCACAAAACATGGCATTAAACTCCTTTATTACAAAGGATGGCTTTGAGATGGGACGTGCCCAGGTAGTTCAGGCAAGAGCAGCAGGGATAGAGCCATCCGTTTATATGAATCCGATTTTATTAAAGCCAGTAAGTGACATGGGGTCACAGGTCATTGTAAACGGAAAGCCAGTCTCAAATATGCCGGCACGAAAATATTTTGCCTACAAAAAACAGCTGATTCCCGATATTATTCATGCTTTTAAGAAGCTAGAGGAACAGGCAGATATTATCGTAATCGAGGGTGCAGGAAGTCCGGCTGAGATTAATTTAAAGGCAGATGATATAGTCAATATGGGTTTAGCAAAGCTTGTAGGTGCACCTGTGCTGTTAGCTGGTGATATCGACAGAGGCGGAGTGTTTGCTCAGCTTCTTGGTACTCTTATGCTTCTTGAGCCAGATGAAAAAGAGCTGGTAAAGGGTCTTATTATAAATAAATTCAGAGGAGATAAGACAATTTTAGATCCAGGTATTGTGATGCTTGAAGAGCGTGGTCATGTGCCAGTGGCAGGTGTCATTCCATATATGAAGGTGGCAATCGAAGAGGAAGACAGCCTAAGTGAAAAGCTAGAGCACAGCCAAAAAGGTCTTATTGATCTTGCAGTAATTCGTATTCCGCGAATGTCAAATTATACTGATTTTGATGTGTTTGAGCAGCTTTCGGGAGTAAGCGTGCGCTACGTACATAATGTAAGAGAGCTAGAAACACCAGACTGCATTTTCCTTCCAGGAAGCAAAAATACAGTCGGTGATCTTTTGTGGATGCGTCAAAGCGGAATAGAGGCAGCAGTTAAAAAGCTTTCAAAAACGACACCAGTGATTGGTATATGCGGAGGATTTCAGATGCTGGGCGAGTCGATTGCTGATCCATTTGGCATCGAGCAGGGAATGGATGCGCCGGGAATGGGACTTCTTCCGATTCAGACGACTCTCACAAAAGAAAAGACGAGATTACAGGTGACAGGAACAATTGATCATTTGAGTGGAGTCTGGTCCTGCCTAAATGGCAGTCCATATGAAGGCTATGAGATTCATATGGGAAAGTCAACAGCCGTCAATGCTACAAGCTCAAAAGAGAAAAAAGTAGGTCAGTCCCAAAAGCAGCCATCTAGTGATCTTCCAACTGTGGTATGCAGCGAGAATGGTATGGTGTGCGGCAGCTATGTTCATGGTCTGTTTGATGAAGGCGATCTTGCATGGAAGCTTGTAAAGATGCTTGCAGACAAAAAGAATGTGACATTAGAGGCACTGCAGAGTGGCTTTGATTATAAAAAGTTTCAGGAGTCACAATATGATTTATTGGCAGACACCATTCGCCAGCATATGGACATGGATTTTGTGTACAGCATTTTACGGGAAGCAAAAATTTAACTTGTGCTGAAAGAAAGGATTAAAGTCATCTATATATGGAAGCAATTCAGTTTTTAAGAGAAAAATATAAAATCACACCGCCAGATCAATCAATGTATGATGCAGTAAAAGCAAACTGGGATGGAGTGGCAAAGCCGCTTGACGGATTAGGCTGGTTTGAGCATGTTACATCACAGATTGGTGCTATAGAGGACAACACAAATGTAGGTATTTCTAAGAGGGCAGTTATTGTGATGTGTGCTGATAATGGCATTGTTAAGGAAGGTATCAGTCAGTCAGGGCAGGAAGTTACGCTTGCCGTTGCACAGTCGATGGGAAGGCATGAATCGAGCGTTTGCCGTATGGCATCAGCATCACATACAGATGTTATTCCAGTAGATATTGGAATAGCCGCTTCATGTAAAATAGATGGTGTGTTAGATGAAAAAATTGCCTGTGGTACGCGAAATTTTGCAAAAGAGCCTGCCATGACAGAAAAAGAGACATTAGATGCGATTGATACAGGTGTGCGCCTTGTAAAGCAGTGTAAGGAAAATGGCTATCAGATACTCGCAACAGGAGAGATGGGTATAGGAAATACGACAACAAGCAGTGCAGTGACAGCAGCACTTCTTCACAGGTTAGCCAGTGAGACAGCAGGAAGAGGAGCTGGATTAAACGATAAGGGGCTAAGCAGAAAAAAACAGGTCATTCAAGAGGCAATTGACAGATACGATCTATATAAGGCAGATGCATTTACTGTGCTTCAGACTGTTGGCGGCTTTGATATTGCAGGTTTGACAGGAGTTTTTATAGGAGGTGCAATGTATCATGTGCCTATTGTTTTGGACGGTCTAATAAGCGGTGCAGCAGCACTTCTTGCAAAGCGTATTATTCCTGGTACAGAGCATTTTATGATAGCATCTCATCTGGGAAAAGAACCGGCGGCAAAGGCAATTTTAAAAGAAATAGGGATCAAGCCAGTCATCCATGGAGATCTGGCGCTTGGCGAAGGAACAGGTGCAGTTATGGTATTTTCGCTTCTTGATCTTGCAATGTCAGTATATAATGGTCATACAGATTTTTCACGTCTGGAGATGGCACCATATGAACGTCTTAGTTAAAAAGGAAAGGCAAATAAAATGATTTATCTTGTGACAGGCGGAAGCGGCAGCGGAAAATCAGCCTATGCAGAGTTATTGCTGTCTGGGTTTGAAAATATCAGAAGCCGCTATTATATTGCCACGATGCAGGTATATGGAGAAGAAGGCAAAAAAAGGGTAGAGCGCCATAGAAGGCTGCGTGCAGGAAAAGGGTTTATTACATCAGAGCAGACGGTGCAGATTGAACAGGCATTGAAAAAATTTAAAGACAGTGATAAGATGTCATATGCAGCACTTGTTGAATGTGGGTCTAATCTTACTGCCAATGAAATGTTCGATGAAAATGGACAGCGAAGCGAGGACGAAGTTGTAAGGCGTGTTGTGTCTGGATTAAAAGTGCTGTCACAGTCAGTGCGTGAGCTTGTCATCGTGACAAACAATGTGTTTGACGATGGAATCACATATGATGAATCTACAATGGCTTATATACGTGCACTGGCGCGCATAAATATTGAGCTTGCTGCGTGGGCAGATGAGGTCACAGAAGTTGTGGCGGGCTGCCCTGTCATATGGAAAAAGTAAGATGATCATAAAAATAGAATAATTGACAGAGGATTATAAAAATGAATCTATGTAAAAAAATTGGAAAATCAATTGCAATTGCTTTTGACATTCTGTTCGACTCCTTTCAGCAAAGCATTTCATGCTCGCGAAAACT
>ERZ824978.2231-NODE-2231-length-17611-cov-14.341934_pt1 | contig 17611 bp, 16 predicted proteins | sample MGYA00519860_ERZ824978 | MGnify/ENA primary metagenome ERZ824978 (study PRJEB31778, sample SAMEA3449184) | human gut metagenome | biome: human gut; feature: human-associated habitat; material: faeces | place: United Kingdom | collected 2010/2012 ... | reverse complement strand
AGGCGTATATGCGCGCCGACCAGCTCTCCGGCGGCCAGCAGCAGCGCGTGGCGCTCGCGCGCACGCTCACGCAGGACCCGAAGATCATCCTTGCCGACGAGCCGGTCGCGGCGCTCGACCCTGTCACGGCCAAACAGGTCATGCAGGACTTCGTGCATATCAACAAGGACATGGGCATCACGATCCTTCTGAACATTCACCATGTCGAGCTGGCGCTGGAATATGCCGACCGCATCATCGGCATCCGCGCGGGAAAGATCGTCTATGACGGGCCGTCCGCCAACGTTGATAAGGACGTTCTCGCCGCGATCTACGGCGAGGATGAAACGGAGGAACCCGCATGAGTCTCTACGACCGCGTGTTCAAGCCCCGCACCTACACGCTCTCTGACGGAACGGTCGTGAAGGAAAAACGCAGCCGCGCGCCGATCATTATTCTCATCGTGGTGGCGCTCGCGGCGGTCTCCGTGCGCGTGACGGGGTTTGATTTCGCCGTGCTCGTAAAGCGCGGCAGCAAGTTTTTCGACATTCTCAAGGCCATGTTCCCGCCGAACACCGCCTATCTCTCCAAAATCTGGACGCCGCTGTGGGACACGATCAAAATGTCGTTTCTCGGCTCGTTCATCGGCGCGGTGCTGGCCATCCCGTTCGCTATCGCCGCGGCAAGCAATATCGTTACGAACCGCGTCGTCGTATTCATTGTGCGGCTCTTTCTGAGCCTCGTGCGCACGCTGCCGACGCTCGTGTGCGCGCTGATCGCTACCTACATCTTCGGTCTCGGCACGATGGCGGGTACGTGCGCCATCGCCGTTTTCACGTTCGCCTATGTCGGCAAGCAGCTTTTTGAGATCATCGAAACGGTCGATATGGGGCCGTATGAGGCGATGGAGGCGCTCGGCGCAACGCGCCTGCAGGCCTTCACGACCGCCGTGTTCCCGCAGGTGCTGCCGACGTATCTTTCCGTTTCGCTCTTCTGTCTGGAGGGCAACGTGCGCTATGCGTCCATCCTTGGCTACGTGGGTGCGGGCGGTCTCGGTCTCATTATGAATGAGAAGATCGGCTGGCGCGAGTACGACAGTCTCGGCATGATCCTCATCGTTCTTTTCGTGACCGTCATCGTCATCGAGGCGCTCAGCCACTGGCTGCGTAAGCGCCTGACCTGAGGGGGGAAGCTATGGACAAGAAAATTCTCAGGGCCTACGAATCCGCGCCGAAAACGTGGATCCGGCAGCTCCTTGCGGCGTTCATCGTCGCGTGCCTGCTCGCGTGGTCGGGCAGCGCCGTGCGCGTGAGCAACCCCACCGGCAACGGCCTCGCCGTGGCAGGGAACATCCTCTCCGGCATTTTCCACCCGTCGGGAAAGCTCCTTTTCACGCTCGGCACGAACGGCGTGCCGTATCTGCTGCTCGAAACGTTCTGCATCGCGTTTCTCGGCACGATCGTCGGCGCCGTCATCTCGCTGCCGCTGGCGTTCCTTTCGGCGAGCAATCTCGTGCCGAAGCCGATCGCACTTATCGGGCGCACCGTGATCGCCGCCATCCGCACGATCCCGGCGTTTGTGTATGGCCTCATGTTTATCCGCGTCACCGGCCCCGGGCCGTTCGCGGGGCTTCTCACGATGTCGCTCTGCTCGATCGGCATGGTGACGAAGATGTTCATCGAGAGCATCGAGGATCTCGACAAGCGCATTCTCGAATCGCTCGACGCCGCCGGATGCACCACGTTCCAGAAGATCCGCTACGGTATCCTGCCGCAGCTCACCGCGGACTTCACCTCCACGATCATCTACCGCTTTGACATGAACCTGCGCGATGCCACCGTTCTCGGTCTTGTCGGCGCGGGCGGCATCGGCGCGCCGCTCATCTTTGCGATGAGCTCCTACCGCTGGAACGAGGTGGGCGCGATACTGCTCGGACTCATCGTGCTCGTGCTCATCATCGAGTGGATCTCCGCGAAGATCCGCACGAAACTTGCAAGGGGATAAGACGCTATGGCAGATAAGAAGCTGACTGTTTACTTCACTTCCGACCTGCACGGATACATTTACCCCACGGACTACCGCAGCCGCGACGAGCGGGACATCGGCCTTTTCAAATGCGCGAGCCGCTTTGAAAAGGACGGGAATACGCTCGTCATCGACGGCGGCGACCTGCTGCAGGGCTCGCCGCTGGGGGCGTTCTGCCACGACACGCTGGGAGATGCCGGGCGGTTCGCCCAGATCATGAACCGCTGCGGCTACGACTATGTGACGCTGGGCAACCACGACTTCAACTACGGCATGGACTATCTGGACAGCTATCTCAACGCTCTGCACGCCCGCTGCGTCTGCGAGAATGTCCGCTGGGACGGCGCCCGCGTGCGCTTCCCTGCCCGTATCCACACGCTGGAGAACGGCCTGCGGATCGGCATCGTGGGCATCGTCACCGACTACGTGAACATCTGGGAGAAGCCGGAGCACCTGTCCGGCATCACTATCAGCGACCCTATCCCCGCCGCGCGTGCGGCGCTGGAATCCCTGCGGGGCCGGGTGGATGTGACGCTGTGCATTTATCACGGCGGCTTCGAGAGAGATCTGGCCACCGGCCGTGTGCTGTCCACCACCCACGAGAACGTGGCCTACCGCCTGTGCCAGGAGCTGGACTTTGACCTTCTGCTGACAGGGCACCAGCACATGACCGTCCACGGGCAGACGCTGTGCGGTACTTTCGTGGTGCAGCCCACCGACCGGGGACAGGAATTCCTGCACATCGAGGCGGCCATATCCGAAACGGGCAAGCGCTTCACCAGCGAGACGATCCCCGCATCCGGTGCATGCCGCCGGGAGTGGCTGGACGAGTTCGCCGGCATGGAGCGCGGCGCCCAGGACTGGCTGGATCAGGTGGTGGGCCATCTGCCGCAGCCTCTGATGCCGGACACGCCGCTGCACATGGCGGCCGGAGGCAGCGGCCTCCCCGATCTGTTCAACGCGGTGCAGCTTTGGGCCAGCGGCGCGCAGCTGTCCGCCTCCAGCCTGGCCAACGACGCGGCGGGGCTCCCGCGGGTGGTGCGGCGGCGCGATCTGCTGATCGCCTACCCCTACACCAACACGCTGTCGGTGCTGGAGATCACCGGCGCTGTTCTGCGGCAGGCGATGGAGCGCAGCGCGGCGTACTTTACCCGGAACGACGACGGCACCCTGCGGGTGTCGGACTGCTTCCTGGAGCCGAAGGTGGAGCATTACAACTATGACTACTACATGGGCGTGTCCTACACCTATGACATTTCCCGCCCGGTGGGGCAGCGGGTCGCCGCCATGACCGTGCAGGGAAAGCCCGTGGCGGACGACGATGTGTTCACCATCTGCCTGAACAGCTACCGCGCCAGCGGCACCGGCGGGTATGACTGCTATGTGGGCTGCCCCGTGGTGCGGGAGATCGGCACGGAGATGTCCGATCTGATCCTGGACTACTTCAAGCAGTACGGCGACGCCATGCCGGAGCGCCGCGGCGATTTTCAGGTCCTTCCGCCTGTGCGGAGCGAGGGATAAGCGCCGCGCGTCCGGGCCAACCGCTGCCGTTTTACAACGCTTCCTGTGCTCCAAAAGCCCCGGGACCTTTTCGGCCCCGGGGCTTTTTGGCGTGCGTCACTGACTCGAATTCAAAATTTGCAAAACAAAAAACCTCGGAACCCTTGTGGTTCCGAGGTTTTTCTGGTGCGCGGTACAGGACTCGAACCTGTGACCCCATGCACGTCAAGCATGTGCTCTACCAGCTGAGCTAACCGCGCAGACAACGATAGTATATTACCCTATCAGCCCCGGTTTGTCAACACTTTTCTTGCCTTTCCCGCGGAAATTTGCTATACTTACGGGGAAAGACTGTGAAAAGGGGATGATCCCATGGAAAAGATCGCGCTGGTGACCGGCTCCTCCCGGGGCATCGGACGGGCGGTGGCCCGCCGCTTGGCCGCCGAGGGCTACGCCGTGTGCGTCAACTACCGGGAACGGCAGGACTGTGCCATGTCGCTGGTGGCGGAGATCAGCGCCGCCGGCGGCCGCGCCATGGCCGTGCAGGCGGACGTGGCGCACCGGGTACAGGTGAACGAGATGGTGCGGCGGGTGGAGGGCGAGCTCGGCCCCGTGTCGCTGCTGGTGAACAATGCGGGCGTGGCGGGACAGGCGCTGTTCCAGGACATCACCGACGCCCTGTGGCACCGGTATTTCGCCGTGAACGTGGACGGGGCGTTCCACACCATACAGGCGGTGCTGCCCCATATGCTCCACGAGCACGCCGGGTGCATCATCAACGTGTCCTCCATCTGGGGCCTGCGGGGCGCCAGCTGCGAGGTGACGTACTCCGCCACCAAGGGCGCACTGATCGCGCTGACGCGGTCGCTGGCGTCGGAGCTGGCGCCCACGGGCATCCGGGTCAACTGTGTTGCGCCGGGTGTCATTAAGACCGATATGCTGGACGCTCTGCCGCCGGAGGTGCTGCCCCAGCTGGCGCAGGAGACGCCGCTGGGCCGCCTGGGTACGCCGGAGGACATCGCCGCCGCCGTCAGCTTCCTGGCGGACGAGAAGGCGTCGTTCATCACCGGGCAGGTGCTCACCTGCGACGGAGGATTTATATTGTGACCGCGAAAACGCAGCCCGCCTCGAAAGAGGCGGGCTGCTTCGTTATATATGTCCCTCCGGGAGGGGCTGGGCGTGGAGCATCACCCGGCCGAAGCAGGTCAGGCTGCGGCCGCTGCCCCGGTGAAATATCACGTCCATATCCGCGCGCTTCCGGTTCAGGGAGAACAGGTATACCATACCCAGCGGGTCCCGGTAGTACTGCTTGCACAGCATATCGCCGTCCACGCAGAAGATGCCCACGTCGCCGCTTTGCACCGGGTCGTGGTTCACGTAGACCACGGCGCCGTCGGCGATGACCGGCGCCATGGAGTCGCCCTGGATGCGCACGGCCAGCTCCGCGCCGGGCGGTACGTCGCCGGTGACCGGTATCAGCTCGTAGTCCTCGCCGAACACCGGGGCGGCAAAGCCCGCGGCGGCGGGTGAGGTGTACAGCGGGATGACCCGCCTCTCGGCGGCGGGGACGGCGGTGCGCAGGTCGTCAGTCATTTCGGTCAGCGCGTCCACCAGCGTGTGGACGGTCTGGCGCCCGGACAGGGGCAGATCCCGGTACTTGGCCAGCAGACGGCGCTCCTCGTCACTGTGGCCGCCGGAGGCGGCGCGGTAGCTGCCCCGGTACAGATAGTTGGGCTCAGCCTCCAGCGCGTCAAACAGCCGCAGGAGCACCTCCTCCTTGGGGGCGCTGATGCCCGTCTCGTAGTTGCCCACGGCGGACACGGACACTCCCAGCCTGTCCGCCAGCTGTTGGCGGGTCAGGCCCAGCTCCTCCCGCCGTCGCCGCATTTGCTCACCAAAAGACACGCCGCGCACCTCCTCGACAAATACAGACTGCTTTTGACAGTATACTACGCTGGATTTTTGGTTTTGTCAAGGGATAATCACAAGAAAATTGTGATTTTTGACTTGACATCACAAGTTTCTTGTGATACAGTAGCGTCATCAACAAGTTTCTTGGTTTTGAAAGGAGGCTGTCACAAGAATGTTGTGGCGTGGAGGAGGTGGATACAAACGGCGGCAGAGGGGGCGGCAAAAAACGAAAAGAGCACGCCGGAGCGTGCTCTTTTGCGGCGGGCTGGGCCGCTTCTCTCGGGGCGTGCACATGATAGATACCGCGGCGTTGACAATAAAAATACCGACCGCCTGAAGGGCTGATCGGTATTTTTGGTGGGGGATGGTGGATTCGAACCACCGAAGGCATTGCCAGCAGATTTACAGTCTGTCCCCTTTGGCCACTCGGGAAATCCCCCAAATATACGGGTATTCAATTGGAGCTGGTGGACGGATTCGAACCCCCGACCTGCTGATTACAAATCAGCTGCTCTACCAGCTGAGCTACACCAGCATCTCACCAGCGAACCGTATTATACCAGAGCTTTCCCTCAATGTCAACAAGAAAGTTTATCAGGAAACAGAAAATTTATCGCTTTAAAGTTATACAGCTTTCACAAAAGAACCATGCAGAACAACGAAAGAGGGGGATCGCATATGACATTATCACAACTTTCCGTACAGTACGACGCCAGCGCCGCGCTGGTGGCCGGGCGTCTGGCGCAGCTGCGCCTGGCCCTGCGTACCACCGGCGATCAGGAGGAGGCCCGGCGTCTGCGCCGCCGGATCGCGGAGCTGCGGCCCATGCTGGAGCAGTGCCGCCGCCTGACCCAACTGACGGCCCGCTACTACGACAGGAGCTTCTGCGGCTATGGCGACTACCGTATATGACCCCATGGATCGGGCGGGTCTTGAGTTCTGGCTCCACACCCAGGCCGGGGACAACAGCGAACGCCGCCGTCGGCTGCTGCGGAACCTGCCCAAGGCTGTGGCTGCGGAGCTGACGCCCCGCCAGCGGGAGGTCCTGGCGCTGTACATGGAGAGGGACATGAACGTGACGCAGATCGCGGCGGTGCTGGGCGTCAACAAGTCCACGGTGTCCCGTTCACTGCACCGGGCGCTCCGCAGACTGGAGCGCTGCCTGCGATATAGCTTTTGATCCGCGGCGGAACGGGAAGTGCTTGACATTTCCCGTTCCGCCACATACTATATACGTACCGTACACGTGCCATATACGTACCACCTACGTATCCTGCCGGTATTACTGACATTACCATTGAAGAAAAGGAGTATCGCTCCATGTATCAGAAACTCATGCACAACAAGAGCCTGCGCCTGATCGGCGGTCTGCTGGGCGGCCTGCTGCTCAGCGTGGCCATCAACGTGTTCATCGTGCCTCAGGGCCTCTACGGCGGCGGGGCCTACGGTCTGTGCCAGGTGATCCGTACCCTTCTGCAGCGGGAGCTGTCTCTCTCCCTGCCCTTCGACCTGGCCGGTGTACTGTATTTCTTCGTGAACATTCCTCTGTTTCTGCTGGCCTACAAGGCCCTGGGCCGGGAGTTTTTCTGGAAGGCGGCGATCTGCACCGTCTGCAACTCTGTCTTTCTGGCGGTCATTCCCTCGCCGTCCACGCCGGTCATTCCGGACATCCTCACCAGCTGCATGGTGGGCGGCATCCTGGCGGGCTTTGCCTCTGGATTGGTGCTGACCTGCGGCTGCTCCACCGGCGGCCTAGACATCCTGGGGCTGTATCTCAGCAAGAAGGGGAGCCGCTTCACCGTGGGCCGGTTCTCCATTTCCTTCAACGCCTTGCTGTACACCCTGTGCTTCTTCCTGTTCGATGCCACCACCGCGATCTACTCCGCTATATATAATGTGCTGAGCAGCCTGTTTCTGGACCGTATCCACCGGCAGAATGTTACGGTCCAGCTGCTGATCTTCACCAAGAAGAACGACCCCCAGCTGCCTCGCTACATCATGGAGCAGTTGGACCGGGGCGTTACCAGCTGGACGGGCCGGGGCGGCTGGACCGGCGACGAGGTGCAGGTGCTCTGCGTCTGCCTGTCCAAGTATGAGATCGACACCCTGCAGGATGTTCTGCACCAGGTGGACCCGGAGGCCTTCTACATCGTGCAGGAGGGCGTCCATGCCGGCGGCAATTTCGAGCGCCACCTGGGGTGACAGTAACCGAAAAAATCACAAAACACCATCCTCCGGGATGGTGTTTTTTCTTGCCTTTTCAGGAAATTGCGGATGTGAAAGCGGCAACGTTTCCAATTTGTCCGCTGATAAAAAACGAAACCGGCGCAAACCGTTCTTGCAGGCGGGACAGCGCCTCGTAAAACGAAAAAAACGGCAAGCGTTGGTAACGTTTTCACATTACCACATTTTTTTGCACAAATCAACCAAAAATTTATACAAACTTAATGTTCAAAAATTGTTCATTTTGCAGCTTGAAAGTTGAAAAACACCGGCGTATAGTAATGATGTTATTAGTGGGCGGGCGTGTTTGTTTGCTAAAAGACAGGAAATGCAACTTTTTCTGTATAAATATTTCGCGATTTTAATCGCGAAAGGAACGATGAACCACGTCCTGAATGCTAAGAAATCGTTATGAAAAGGGAGGAGCCGCTATGACCCGACAGGAAGCCGTCGACCGTCTGTGCGATGTGTACGCCGGCAGCTATGATGTGACCCGCTGCGAAGAGAACGAGCACGCCTTGGCCGCCACGATGGATTTTTACGCCACCGCCGAGAAGTACGTGCTCTCCAAAAAGGCCAAGCTCTGGCAGGCCAACAGCTTTGAATATGTGTACCTCTTCAATGTTCCCCATCTGACGAAGGAGATATATGAAAGGTGCGAAAAGCTGGCCTACGAACAGGGTATGGCCCGCATCCAGCCAAACTCCACCCATATGTATACCTACATCACCGCGCTGTTTGTCTGTGACAGCTGCGACGAAGACGCCCGCAAGGCACTGAAGCGCTGCAAGCTCTACAAGAGCTTCAAGCTGTCCTACTGGGGCTGGATGGACTTTCATACCGGGCTGGTGGTGCTGCCTGAGGAAAAGATCAGCACCAATGCCAGCGGACATAGTGCAGCACAGGTTTTCGAAAGAGGCCTGTTTCATAAGCAAAAGAAATCGCTATTCAGAAAGGAGAGAGCTGTATGAATGCTGCGTTGTTCCTTATTATTGGCTGCGCTGTCCTGGTCGTAGGTTATATCTTCTACGGCGGCTGGCTGGCCAAGAAGTGGGGCGTGGATAACTCCCGTCCGACTCCTGCCCATACCATGGAGGATGGCAAGGATTATTGTCCTGCCAAGGCTCCCGTGCTGATGGGTCACCATTTCTCCTCTATCGCCGGTGCCGGCCCCATCAACGGCCCCATTCAGGCCGCTGTGTTCGGTTGGGTCCCCGTTATGCTGTGGGTCCTGATCGGCGGTATCTTCTTCGGCGGCGTGCATGACTTCGGCGCCCTGTTCGCCTCCATTCGCCACAAGGGCGAGTCCATCGGTGAGGTCATCGGCGACGCCATCGGCGCCAAGGCCAAGAAGCTGTTCATCACCTTCGCTTACCTGACTTTGATCCTGGTGGTGGCGGCCTTCGCCTCCATCGTGGCCAACACCTTCAAGGCCACCTACACCGCTGACGGCGCTGTGGACTATGCGGCTTCCGCTGCCAATGCCTCCACCGCCATCATCTCCATCATGTTCATCCTGATGGCCATTCTGTTCGGCTTCTTTGTCTATCGCCGCAACGCGCCTCTGGGCATTTCCACGGTCATCGGCGTCATCGGCATCGTGGTCTGCATGATCATCGGCCTGAACTGGCACCCCATCTACCTGAACTACACCGTGTGGATGATCATTGTCGGTCTGTACATCGGCGTTGCTTCCGTCACCCCCGTGTGGATCCTGCTGCAGCCCCGTGACTACCTGAGCTCCTTCCTGCTGTACGGCATGATGATCCTGGCTGTCGTGGGCATCGTCGGCTGCTCCCCCACCGTGGATATGCCCGCGTTTACCGGGTTCTATGATACCCTGGCTCCCAGCGGCACGTCCCTGGGCTATATGTTCCCTGCACTGTTCGTGACCATCGCCTGCGGCGCTGTGTCCGGCTTCCACTCCCTGGTGGGCTCCGGTACCACGTCCAAGCAGCTGGATCAGGAGAAGGACGCCAAGCCCATCGCCTATGGCGGTATGCTGATCGAGTGCGCTCTGGCTCTGATCTCCGTCTGCGCTGTTGGTTACATCTGGAACCAGTATGCTGACGGCACCACCACGACTCCTACCGTCGTGTTTGCTACCGGTCTGGCCTCCATGTTCTCCAAGGTGTTCGGCTCCGGCTGCTACAACGTGGTGTACTCCATGCTGATCCTGGCCGTGTCCGCCTTCTGCCTGACCTCCGTGGATACCGCCACCCGTCTGGCCCGCTATATGTTCGCTGAGTTCTTTGTCGAGCCCGGCAAGACCCGCGAGGATCTGACCGGCTGGAAGCGCGTCATCACCAACCCCTATGTGGCTACCGGTATCACCGTGGTGGCCGGCGTGGCCCTGGGCCTGACCGGTTACGCCAAGATCTGGGCTCTGTTCGGCGCTGCCAACCAGCTGCTGGCTGCTCTGGGTCTGCTGGCTGTGTGCTGCTGGCTGGGTAAGATCGGCCGCAACAACAAGATGTTCTACTTCCCCATGTTCTTCATGCTGGTCGTCACTCTGACCTCTCTGGTGTTCACCATCAAGGCTCAGGTCGCCGGTATCGCCGCTGGCGGCGAAGGCGTGGTGTGGTGCTACATCCGCGGTATCATCGGCGTGTTGCTGGTGATCCTGGCCATCGACCTGGTGGTACAGGGCATCAAGGCGCTGAGCGCCCAGAAGAAGGCCGCTGCTGCCAAGTAAACACTGCTTTCCATTGTGAGTTTCTCACCCCTTATAAACAGCAAAAACCGGGCTTTCGAAGGGAGCCCGGTTTTTGTTTGTGTGGATGAATAGGGTACGTCAGAACTCCGTAGGGGCGGACGACCCTGTCCGCCCTGACGATGACTGTACCGTTTCCGACAGGGCCGACAGAGTCGTCGGCCCCTACAGGTGTCAATCGGTGGTTATTTTATTGCCTCCCTCTCAGAGGGGGTCAAGGGCGGGGTAGACCCCCGCCCCTACGAATGTTTAACGTCCCCTCTGCACTTATCGCGGGGTCGATTTTTAATTCCATGTTGTATAATTACAGCATGGAATTACGCTCCGTATAGGATTTACTCCCCTTTTACCACCTTTTCCTCTGTCTCCTGACGGACGGCCTGCCGCAAGGCGGTCAGATAGGGGGAGAATGCCACATTGTCGTTGGCGTAGGTCAGGTTCAGGTCGTACTCCAGCGGCAGCCACGTGTCCAGCGGAGATTCGTTGTGGGAGATCACCGCCTCCAGCTTGTCCAGCGCCTTATAGAGCTTGGCCTCCGGCGTTTCCAGCGCGTCCATCTCGGCGTACAGCGCCGCCATATCCCGGCAGTAGGGCTGGGGCAGTCCGGCCTCCCACCGGGCCAGCAGGCCGTCCTCCCTGGCGGTGTCCGCCGCCGTTTTCTCGAAGGAGGGAATGTCGCCTGTGAAGCACTCGCCCAGATCGTGGATCAGGCACATCTGCATCACCTTGTCCATATCCAGCTCCGGAAATTCGTCCCGCATGAGATACGCCATCAGCGTCACCCGCCAGCTGTGCTCCGCCACGCTCTCGTGGCGGCCCTGGGAGGTGTAGCAATGGCGGGTGGTGTCCTTCAGCCGTTCCGCCGTGTGCAGCACGGCCAGCAGTTCCATGGGTTTCATCGTTGTCCTCCTGTTCCCGTGATAAAGGCCGCTTGCCCGCACAGGCAAACGGCCTTTTTCGTTTGTTAAGCAGCGTTCCTTGTGTTGTCATTGTGAGCCAGTGCGCGCCGCGAAGCAAGTGCCCTTGGGGTGCACACTGGCGTGACAATCCGATTCCCTTGCCTCCCCTGTGTAAGGGGAGGTGTCAAAAATCTTTGATTTTTGACGGAGGGGTTGTCGTATGACGGGCAATCCCCCAGTCAGCTTCGCTGACAGCCCCCTTTACACAAGGGGACCGAGTTGCGGATCTCCGCCAGTTACCTTAATAATTGTCCTTCTGGAAGATCTTCAGGATATCGTTGAAGGACTTGTCCATATCGTCGTCGGCCTTCTCACCCTCGGCAGGCAGGGGATCCAGCTTGACGGGCTGGCCTGCCGCAGTCTTTTCGGCCTCGGCGGTCTTGGCCTGCTGGCCCTCGGCAAAACCGGTGGCAATGACGGTGACGCGGATCTCGTCGTCCAGCGATTCGTCGAAGGTAGCGCCGAAGATGGTCAGCGCGTCGGGATGCACCGCCTGCTGCACCAGCATGGCGGCCTGCTCCACCTCCTCCAGACCGATATCGGTGGAGCCGGTAATGTTGATGAGCACGCCCCGCGCACCCTCGATAGAGGTCTCCAGCAGCGGGCTGGAGATGGCCATACGGGCAGCCTCCTCGGCCTTGCCCTTTCCGGCAGCGCGGCCTACGCCCATGTGGGCCATGCCCGCATCCTTCATGATGGCGGTCACGTCGGCAAAGTCCAGATTGATGAAGCCGGTGTCACGGATCAGGTCGGAAATGGACTGCACCGCCTGACGCAGCACATCGTCGGCGATCTCGAAGGCGTTGGCGAAGGTGATCTTCTGGTCGGTGGCGAACTTCAGCCGCTCGTTGGGAATGATGACAAGGGAGTCCACCTTGTCCCGCAGCTCGCTGATGCCGGCCTCGGCCTGCTGAGCGCGCTTGCGGCCCTCGAACCCGAAGGGCTTGGTGACGACGCCCACGGTCAGCACGCCCAGCTCGCGGGCGATCTCGGCCACCACAGGAGCCGCGCCGGTGCCGGTGCCGCCGCCCATACCGGCGGTGACGAACACCATGTCCGTCTCCTCCAGGGCCTTGCTGATCTGGTTGCGGCTCTCCTCGGCGGCCTTGCGGCCGATCTCGGGATTGGAGCCCGCGCCCTTTCCGCCGGTCAGCTTTTCGCCGATCTGCAGCTTATAGTTGGCGCTGGAAGCGTTCAGCGCCTGCTTGTCCGTATTCACGGCGATAAAATCGACGCCCTTGGCTCCGCTGCGCACCATGCGGTTGACCACATTGTTGCCGCCGCCGCCAACGCCGACCACCTTGATACTGACTACGTTTTCCACGCCTGTTTCCAGTCCAAAAGCCATGTTCGTTCCCTCCGGTAGAAATGGTATAAAAACGAAAATTCGTTATTTTCTAATACTACATCTTGTATTATATTGCGGAATAGGCCGCAGGTCAAGTGGTAACGGCCTTTTTTCAAAAAAAGTTCATGGGAAGGCCGTCATCCGGGGATAAAGCTGGCTTTTCCTTCCTGCGTCATGTCGATGGTGCCCTTTTCGTTGACCTCCAGACGCTCCACCACCGCCAGCAGATAATCCAGCTTATAATCGAAATCCGCGTCCCAGCGGAAGGTCACGTCGAACCTGTCCAGATACCGCATCACCACCGAGGCGGTGTCGCTGAGGTCGATGGTCTGCACGTCCCCCAGCATGTCTTTGTCCCGCAGCAGACCCAGCAGTGTCAGCAGCAGGCGGGCGGAGGGCTGCTGCTCCTCCGGCACCTGAAGGTCCGCGCCCACCTGGGGCTCCAGCAGCGTCAGCCCCTCCACCACGGCGTACTGCTTGCCGTCGCCGGTCTTGGCGTCCACGATCTTGCCGTCGCCGGACAGCAGCCACAGCTTGCCGTCCTGCGACACGGCGGCAGGCGCGGTACACTCCGTCACCGTCACCACCAGTGTATCGGGCAGCTGGCGGCTGATGCGCACTGTCTCCACATAGGGCAGCGCGGCGGTGATCCGCTCCGAGGCGTGGTATTTGTTCAGGAAGAACATATTGTCCCCCGTCTCGATGCCGCTGGCCTCGATGATCTGGTTGGCGGTGTAGCGGCTGTTGCCGGTGACGGTGATGGTATCCACCTTGAAGAACAGCGCCAGCGCCACGGCGATGGCGCCGCAGATGGTCACAAAGATCAATATCTTATACAGGAACGAAAACCGTCCCTGACGGCGTTTGCGGTGATAGCTGCGTCTTCTGGCCATAGTGTATCCTTTCTGTATCCGTTACACCTCCACGGCAGCGTCCGCGCCCAGCGCCCGAAGGTCGCCGGCCATGTCCTGATAGCCCCGTTGGATGTGGTAAATGTCGTGTATCAATGTGGCGTCCGGCGTTTGCAGCGCCGCGATCGCCAGCGCCGCTCCGCCCCGCAGGTCGGTGCAGCGCACCGCCGCGCCGTGGAGCTCCCGCGTGCCGTAGACCACGGCCACCCGTCCCTCCAGACGGATATCCGCGCCCATCCGCACCAGCTCCGGCACGTGGCGGTAGCGGCTGTCGAACATGTTCTCCACGAACATGACCGCTCCCTCCGACCGCAGCAGCGCCGCCATCAGGGGCGCCTGCGCGTCGGTGGGAAAGCCGGGATAGGGTGAGGTGCGCACCGGCGGGATGGCCCGCAGACGGCCGTCGCTCTCCAGCGTGATGGAATCCTCCGTGCATTGCAGGCGGCAGCCCGCCTGCCCCAGCGCCGTGGTAACGGTGGCAAGGTGGCGGTAGTCCACGCCTCGCAATGTCACCTGTCCGCCGGCAGCTGCCGCCGCGCACAGGTATGTAGCCGCCGCGATCCGGTCGCCGATGCAGCGGTGAACGCAGCCGTGGCGCACGCCGCCGCCCCGCACCGTAATGGTTGAGGTGCCCGCCCCGTGAACGTCGGCTCCCAGCTTTTGCAGGAAGTCCTGTAAGTCGACGATCTCCGGCTCACGGGCCGCGTTGGAGATGATTGTCGTGCCCTCCGCGCCGCAGGCCGCCAGAATGGCGTTCTCCGTAGCGCCCACGCTGGGCAGCGTCAGCAGAATGTCGCCGCCGCGCAGGCACTCCGCCCGGCACAGCAGACTGCCGCCGATCTCGCTGATCTCCGCGCCCAGCGTCCGCAGGGCGGTAAGGTGCAGGTCGATGGGCCGGGGCCCCAGCTCGCAGCCGCCGGGATAGGACAGCTCCGCCCGGCCGCACCGTGTCAGGATCGCCCCCAGAAAGATCACCGAGGAACGCATTTTCCGCATCAGCTCCTCCGGGATATCCCAGCGGGTGACGCAGGCGGTGTCCACCAGCAGGTCGTTTCCGTCCCACTGTGCCTGACACCCCAGATGCCGCAGGATCTCCGCCGCCGTCTCCACGTCGCTGAGCCGGGGACAGTCCGCAATGCGGCATTCCCCGCCCGCCAGCAGCGTGGCGGCCAGAACGGGCAGGACGCTGTTTTCGCCCGCTGCACCGTAAGATGGCCGCTGAGGGGGCGGCCTCCCTGAATCCTCAGATAAGACATATCGCTCCGCCTTTCCCAATGGTTTTACCCATCCTATGCAAGACGAAGCTTGCCCCGTTACAGCAGGGCCATCAAGGTGTTGTAGATCCGCTCCGTGGCATCGGGAATGCCCAGCTCTGCCATGGCCTTTGCCATGGACCGGCGCTTCTCCGGATTTTGCAGAATGTCCTTCACGCTCTCGTACAGCGCCTCGCCGGTGGCCTGCTCCTCCGTCAGCACCACCGCGCCGCCGTGGGACTCCAGCAGCCGTGCGTTCTTCTCCTGGTGGTTGGCCACCACGTAGGGAGAGGGCACCAGTATGGTGGGCATGCCCAGCGCCGTCACCTCACTGAGGGTGCTGGCTCCGGCGCGACTGATGACCAGATCGGCGGCAGCCATCACCACCGCCATGTCATAGATGTACTGCCGCACATCCAGCAGCGGGCTGCTGAGCTTCAGCCGCTCCAGCTCGCCGGACACATGGGGCCAGTCGCTCTTTCCGGCGGCGTGGATGTGGTGGAAGGGAAAGCCGTCCGCCTGCTCCCGCCGGAAGAAGTCCAGCATCCGGGCGTTCATGGTGGACGCACCCAGACTGCCCCAGAAGGAGGCCACCAGCGGCTTATCGTCGGTATAGCCCAGCTTTTCACGGGCCTGCTGCTTCGTCAGAGCGAAGAAATCGCCCCGCACCGGCGTTCCCGTGACCACCACCTTTTCGGGGTGCTTATAGTGGCGGCGGCAGTCCTCGAACCCCACCATCACGCAGTTCACGCAGCCCTCCAGCAGCTTGGTGGTCAGGCCGGGGATCATGTTGGACTCGTGGACGGCGGTGGGAATATGCCGCCGGGCGGCGGCCTTGATGGCGGGATAGCTGGCGTAGCCGCCGGTGCCCACCACCAGATCCGGCTGGAAGGCGCGAATGATGGCGTCCGCCTCACGGCGGGAGGTCATCAGGGTCTTGGCGGTCTTGAAATTGTGGCGCAGCGCCTTGGGCGACAGGGAGCGGTGGAAGTTGCTGACCTCCACGGCGGCGAAGTCATAGCCCGCCTTTTCAATCAGTCCCCGCTCCATGCCGTTGGGGGTGCCCACGAACAGTACGCGGGCGGCGGGGTCTTTTTCCCGCAGGCAGCCTGCCAGCGCCAGCGCCGGATTCACATGTCCGGCGGTGCCGCCGCAGGTAAAGATCACATTCATAGCAAACAGCTCCTTTGGGGAGGAATGGGTCAGTACGCGCTTTCGCTCCTTGGGTGTCATTGCGAGGGAGAGAGCCGCGCATCTATACTTGACCCCCTTGTGTAAAGGGGGCTGTCAGCGAAGCTGACTGGGGGATTGTCTCCGTAATAGACAACCCCTCCGTCAACGCTTTGCGTTGACACCTCCCCTGTGTAAGGGGAGGCAAGGGTTACGGATTCCCACGACAGTGACGTCGGTCACTGTCTCGGAATGACAGGGGTGTGCGGCTTTCCCTTACCCGTGGTAATACGTTTTGGCGCAGTACTCCCGCTGGACGGTGACGCGGCCCTCGTCGGTGAGCCAGTCCACAAAATTGGCGAAGTTCCGCTCGATAATGGAGAACTTGAACTCATTCTTCGTCCGGATGCTCTCCCGTTGGCAGAAGGCGGCGATCCACTGGGAGAAGGTCATGCCATCCGCCAGATCCTCCAGCAGCTCGTCGGCCTTGCGGTGGATGAACTCACTGTTGCTGTCCACCAGGGCGTCCAGCTCCGTCTTGTCCGTCACCACCGCCTTGTGGGCGATGATGTAGGCGGGATAGTCCGTCTGCCGCAGGAACGCCTTGCTTTGCAGGTCGCGGGCAATGAACATGCTGGTGGGCAGCTTGGCGCTGTCGATCTGCTGCTGATCCAGCAGGCAGTCCCCCACATAGGCCACGTTGTCCGGCGTCACCACGCCGATGTGTCCCGCGCTGTGACCCGGCAGCGGCAGAATGCCGAAACGCACGCCGCAGAAGTCCAGATATTCGTCCTCCGGGCCGATGATGGCGTCCGCCACGAAGCACTCCTCCAGAAAGTACTCCCGGCTCTTGCCGTAGGTGAGGGCCACGTAGTTGGCCCGGTAGGCGTCGGGGTTCACGGAGATGCCCGCCTCGATGATGTGGGCGGCGGCCTTGGCGCCGCAGCGCTGCTGCAAGTACCGCACGTTGCCGCTGTGGTCGAAGTGGGCGTGGGAGCAGATCACGCCCCGCAGGTGAAAGCCGTTGTCCTCGATCATGGCCGTCAGGCCGGAGCGATCCAGCTTGGCGTAGCCGGTGTCGATCAGCACGATATCCTTCTCTGTGATCTTATAAACCGGCAGCAGAGCGGTGTTGGCCTCCGCCACCCATGTATTTCCCAAAACATGGCGCAGTTCCATGGCATGCACATCCTTTCTCTCCGGCAGTATAACAGCTTTTTCACACCGCCGCAAGAAAAGAATCCGCATTTTTTTGATTTTCCCTCTATGCAAACGGAGAGAAATAAGGTAAAATACACGTTGAGCTATACTACCACAAATTGATATTTTGTCAAGTTACAAGGGAGAACACGCATGGACGAACCGAAATATAAGCGGGTGCTGCTGAAGATCAGCGGCGAGGCACTGGCCGGAGACAAGCACTTTGGCCTGGACTTTCAGGTGATGGGCCGGGTGGCCGACGTCATCAAGGAATGCAGCGCCATGGGCGTTGAGATCGGCGTGGTCATTGGCGGCGGCAACTTCTGGCGCGGCGTGAAAAACGGCGAGGGCTACATCGAGCGCTCCCGCGCCGACCACATGGGCATGCTGGCCACCGCCATGAACTGCATGGCCATGGC
>ERZ824978.2225-NODE-2225-length-17638-cov-5.873002_pt1 | contig 17638 bp, 16 predicted proteins | sample MGYA00519860_ERZ824978 | MGnify/ENA primary metagenome ERZ824978 (study PRJEB31778, sample SAMEA3449184) | human gut metagenome | biome: human gut; feature: human-associated habitat; material: faeces | place: United Kingdom | collected 2010/2012 ... | reverse complement strand
CCGTGTCTACTTTTTTATGACATTTTCAATTTGCGCATTTTATTATACCTTATCTTGTTTCGTGCCTTATAAAATGGAATCAATTATTCAAAGAAACCGTCTGTATCGAAAATCTTCGCCAGATCATCATTATTTGTGACCTGTAGCACCTTATTTCTGACAGACCCCTTAGACAAATCCAGACGCTTAAGTCTTGTTTTTCCTGCAGGGTCTTTACTGGGATGGATCAGCTGGACTCTGCCAATGCGTGGCTCAGCTTCCGCATAGCGTGCAAGGCCTTTTGCTTTTCCTAGATTGTCAGAGGAACGCAGCTGTCTGTCGGACTGTGTTCCTCTGCCTGTAAGGAAAGGGGGTGGTATCGTTGTTATCTCTGGATTCTGCCGGAGCCGTCGCCGCCCGCCAGCTTCTCCACCTCGGGAACCGTGACCATGTTGTAGTCACCCTCAATGGAGTGCTTGAGCGCGGAAGCCGCCACCGCGAACTCCACCGCCGCCTGGGTGTCCTTGCCACTGAGCAGGCTGTAGATCAGGCCGCCGCCGAAGCTGTCGCCGCCGCCTACCCGGTCGATGATGTGCAGGTTATACTTCTTGGAGAAGCAGTACTCGTCCTTGGCGACATTGTAGAGCATGGCAGACCAGCCGTTGTCGAAAGCGGAGTGGGATTCGCGCAGGGTGATGGCAACCATCTCAAAGCCGAACTTGTCCGCCAGCTGCTTGGCAACAGACTTGTAGCCCTCGTGGTTCAGGCTGCCGCCGTAGATATCGGTGGCCTCGGCCTCAATGCCGAAGACGTCCTTGGCGTCCTCCTCGTTGGAGATGCACACGTCCACATACTGGCACAGGTCGGTCATAGCGGCACGGGCCTGGTCACGGGTCCACAGCTTGCCCCGGTAGTTCAGGTCGCAGGAGATTTTACAGCCGTGGGCCTTGGCGGCCTTGCAGGCTTCCCGGCAGATTTCCACCACGTTGGGGCCCAGGGCCGGGGTGATGCCGGTGAAGTGGAACCAGTCCGCGCCCTCAAAAATCTTGTCCCAGTCGAAGTCGGCGGGAGTGGCTTCCTGAATGGCGGAGTGGGCACGGTCGTAGATGCACACGGAGCCACGCTGGGAAGCGCCCTTCTCGTTGAAGTAGATGCCCACACGGCTGCCGCCCCGGGTAATCAGGGAGGTATCCACACCGTAGCGGCGCAGACTGTTCACCGCCGCCTGACCGATGGCATGGGTGGGCAGCTTGGTGACGAAGGCGGCATCCATGCCGTAGTTGGCCAGGGACACGGCAACGTTGGCCTCGCCGCCGCCAAAGGTGAACTCCACATGGTCGCACTGGACGAAACGCTCGTAGTTGTAGGGCTGAAGGCGAAGCATCAGTTCGCCGAAGGTAACAATTCTAGACATTGTAAACATTCCTCCAATATTATTTATTTCCCACCAGATGTACGGCAAAGCCGCAGATCTCGTCTGCCAGATAAATCGCGTTCAGGGTTCCGTCTGCCTTATACTTGGCAGATTCCTTGTTAAAATGGAAGCCCCGCTCCTCCAGGTCAGCCACGGCGGCGGCCACATCGGGCGTACCGATGGCGATGTGCCCGTTCTTGCCCAGATAGGGAGCCTTCATCAGCTCCACCGCTTTTCCGGCGAATACCGAGCTGTTGCCCTCCTTGGCGGTCAGTCCGAACATGGCCTCAAACAGGACGGCTCCTTTGTGCGCCTCCTCAGCATTGACGCAGTTAATGCCCACATGGGCCAGCGTATACTCGATCATATTATTCACCCTTGGCAGCCTTCCGGGCATCCAGACACAGCTGGGTGATCTTGTCCCAGTTGCCGGCGGCGATATCCGCCTTGGGGCAGACCCAGCTGCCGCCTACAGCGTGGATGAAGGGCGCGTCTATGTACTCCTTGATGTTGCCGCTGTTGACACCGCCGGTGGGCAGGAACTTGATGCCCACGAAGGGAGCGGACAGGTTCTTCATGGCGTTTAAGCCCCCGTAGACATTGGCGGGGAAGAACTTCACCAGCTTCAGGCCGTGCTTCATAGCGGCCATGATTTCGGTGGGAGTCACGCAGCCGGGGGTCACGGGGATGTTATTCTCTACACACCAGCCCACGACCTCGTCAGAGAAGCCGGGAGATACGATGAACTTGGCGCCCATCTCCACAGCCAGCTTGGCCTGCTCCACGTTCACGATGGTACCAGCGCCCACCAGTACCTCGGGGCAGCTCTCCGCCACAGCCTTGATACACGCAGGTGCGCAGGCGGTGCGGAAGGTGATCTCCATGGTATCCACACCACCGGCAGCCATGGCCTTGGCAGTGGGAATCGCGTCCTCCACCTTTTCCAGCACCACAACGGGCACCACGATGGAAGTGGACAGTCTTTCTAATACATCCATGTTACATTTCCTCCTGGTTTTGTTTTAGACCATTTATAAACGCTGGTCAACTTCGATACGTTCGTTATTCGGACCTTCCATAATAAAGAAGCGCACTCCGTTTTCCCAGAAAGGCAATGCCTCAATTCCCTCAGATACGATCTTGTATCCTTTTTCGCAGGCAAAGGCATATGCTGCTTCAATATCCTGACAATCAATAGCAATATGATCGATGGAGCCCGTATGGCTGCTCTCAGGAGTATCATATACTTCCATAACCACATTTCCAAAACGAAGGAATACCACTTTCTGACCATCCCGGATCACCGTTTCGAAGACCCGCTCAAAACCTAGATCTTCATAGAATCTACAGGTACCTTCGTGATCTACAGCAGGAATACCGATATGCTGAATACCGGAGCAATAAGCCATCAAGGTCGTTTTTTTTAAGCACTGACAGTTTATCCAATGGTTTCTGAATCTCAGAATCCATTACAGACATATCGCATCAGAAACCTTTCCGCATCTCCCTGCCCGCCACAAAAGGACAGCGCCTACAGGCTTCTCTTTTTTTCAGATCCGTTCAGTTCAACCTGGAAGGGAATGACACTGATCGTCTTGCATTTATCGGGCTTTTTCACGCGTTCATCCAGCATACGCATGGCGACACGTCCCATCTGGCAGGTGTCACGGTAGATCCAGCTGACACCGATACCCAGAAAATCCACTTCCTCAATTCGGTCATTACCCAGAAGTGCAATATCCTCTCCGATTTTGATACCGCATTCATTGGCTGCCTTCAGAAAACCCAGGGTGGACAGGTTGTTGCAGCAGTAAATTGCATCCGGCAGGTCTCCCCGGGTCAGCATCTGCTTGGACAACTCATAAGCACGATCCATACGGAAATTACCTTGTAGAATATCCTCTTCCCGAATCGTAAGGCCCAGAGCTTCTGCTCCGCAGCGGAAACCTTCAAAGCGTTCCCGGCCAATGAGCAGTGAAAGATCTCCTGCCAGGATGGCCAGCCGCCGGTTTCCGGCTTTGTGCAATTCCAGCGCGGCACGGTAGGAACTTTGGAAATTCTCATAGACCACCGCGTCCCATTCCATGTTTTCAAACATGCGGTCCACAACGATAATGGGAACACTCAGGGCTTTCAGTTCCGAATGGATGCTGCGTCCGATGGAAGAACGCATATAATCCACAGAAGGTCCCAGGATGATGCCCCGAACCTGCTGCTGCCGCAGGGTGCGAATCGCCTTTTCCTCCTGTTCCGGGGAATTGGAAGTACTGAAAAATACAAGTGACAGATTCATCTGATCTGCCATTTCTGTGATTCCATGAACCACATCTGCGTAGAAGCGGTTGCCAATTTCAGGAACAACGACTCCAACCGTGGAGGTTTCCTGACGAGAAAGGTTCACTGCGGATGCAGAGGGCAGGTAATTATACTGCTTCATAATGCTTTCAATTTTCAATCTGGTCTGGGGTGAGACATATCCGCTGTTGTTGATCACCCGGGACACAGTTGCCTTGGAAACACCTGCTAAATCCGCTACTTCTTTTATCGTAAGCATAAATATGTAACCGGTTTCCTTTCCTCTCCTTTATATTAGCAGTTATTCAGTTTTTGTCAATGGTACTTTGTCTATTTCTACATATTTAACATTAGTACCAGAATAATTATGTGCAAAACGCTCAAAAAATCCTTGTGTAACCGGGTACTTATTCTCGAAAAGTCCGGTATTCACATTTCCTCGTTTTAAGAACTTTTTCTGTAAAAATATATAGATACAATCATACCGAAGCGGCAACTGACAGTTTCCGCCCTCCTTTTGCCCAAAAATTGTCCTGCGGCACATTTTCAAAAATCCATTTGAACATGTACCACAGGACACTGTTTTTCTTGAATATATCGATTAACCGTGAAATACCTCACGGACAAATCTACAGGATTCAGCAGCATCCTGATCCAGCTGCGCATCGCTGCAGCCGTCAGACAGATCCCGCCACACCCGGATGTCAGAGCCTACGCCACCACCGGGACGCACGAAGGGTTCCATAACCACGGGACCGTCATAACCAATGTCCCGCAGCGCCTGACCAATTTCATTCCAGGGAAGACGTCCCTTGCCGGGAACCTTGCGGTTTGCTTCACCGATATGGAAGTGTCCCAGATAAGCACCCGCCTCCAGAATGGCGTCCCGGAAGCTGTCCTCTTCAATGTTCATATGGAATGTATCCAGCATGACCTTGACGTTGTCCCGGTCGACTTCCTTGACGAATTGGGTGGCTTCTTTGGCATCATTAAACAGATACTGTTCAAACCGGTTCACGGTTTCCAGCATAAGGGTTACATTTCTGGGTTTTGCGTAATCAGCAAGCTCCCGGATGCTGTCGATGCTGTGCTTCCGGGCGATCTCCTTGCGGATCTCCTTTGTGTAATCCACCGGCCAGTAAGCGTAGATGATGCCGCCGATCTGAGTGGCGCCCAGCAGATTGGTTTTGTCGATCAGTTCCTTCATGTAGCGGATGCCGGTATTGCGCACCTGCTCATCCTCGGAGGAAACATTGTAACAGGCAGGCAGACCAATGCAGACCGTCAGCGTGATGCCGCAGCGCTCTGCTTCCTTGCGCAGCCTCAAGATCTGCTCTTCGTTCAGAGACATCAGGCCGCCGCCTGCGATTTCCAGAATGTCAAATCCCAGATCAGCAACCTTTGAGACATAGGGGAAGAAATCTACATCCCATTCTTTTTCCCAGTATGCAAAATATGTACCAATTTTCATAATTGACACCTCCTTATGTGTCATTATATCAGCCATTTTCGCCAAAAGCAAGATATATATTCCTATAAAACACTATTTTATTATATAATTTCCAGGCATTTATCTCCGTAATGCAGCAGAGCCCGAACATGTATCCGGTATCATATCTCAGGAACACATTTGAACAGCCGTTATTCTTCAGCGTCTGCCCATGACACGCAGAAAGGACGCGCATCCCCGGTTCTTGCCCGAGGCTGCGCGCCCGTTCTCTTTTTTAAGGCATGTGGGTCAGCTTTTCTTCAGATCCACATTCATCTGATAGGCATCTCCCCGATAGGAGGCCAGGGAGTATTCGAAGGGAATATCCTCCTGTGTGTAGGATATGGTAGAAACATACAGTATGGCAGAGAGTTGCGGCAGTTCGAGCAGTTCAGCCACGTAAGAATCTGACAGGGAGGCCTGTACATTACGGCTTAAATGGGAAATATCAATGCCATATCGGGTCTCAAGAAGCTGATAGAGGGAATTATTCTGCATATCCTCCTCCAGTATGCCTTTGCAGAGTTTTTCCGGAAGATAGGTCTTTACATGAACAATCGGGCGGTTCTGGGCATAGCGCAGACGCTCCAGAAAAATGACCCGCTCACCCTCTTCCAGATGAAGCGCACGGCGCACGGTATCTTCAGCATCCTGAGACACCAGGGTGATCACCCTGGTGCTGGGTGTAAGGCCCATATCCCGGATCTCCTGGTCGTAGGTTTGGATCGTCTGAATGAACTTGCCTGCCAGCCTGGGGCGGGTGACAAAAGTTCCCTTGAATTTAACTCTGTTCAGATATCCTTCATGAACCAGATCTGTCAATGCTTGCCGTACAGTTGGGCGGGAGACATTCAACAGCGCACACAGTTCCTCCTCCGGAGGGAGCATCTCTCCATCCGGCAGTTGTCCGGAACGAATATATTGCATCAAATAATCTTTGATTTGGTAACACAAAGGAGTCGCACCACCGCGGTCTAATCGGATGGCGTGGTAAATAGGCTTCATTTCATCACCTCCTTTTTAGTATAGCGGAGCAGGTCAAAATTTGCAACGGTTTCTATTGACAACCCATTCATCAAAATGTTATCATGTCATTACATAGCTCATGTAATGACATGGGTATGTAATTTAATTTTTAAAAGGAGCCTGAACGCAATGACAAAAGAACAACTGGTAAAACTCTTTGACCACACCTGCCTGTATGCTTACGCGACTGAGGCACATATGAAGAAACTGTGCGACGAAGCACGTGCCTACAATTTTGCCATGGTCGCTGTCAACTCCGTGCAGGTTAAGCGCTGCAAAAAGTTCCTGAAGGATACCGACGTTCATGTTGGTGCTGCCATTAGCTTCCCTCTCGGCCAGACCACCATTGCTTCCAAGGTTTTTGAAACTGTGGACGCCATTCAGAACGGCGCTGACGAGATCGACTATGTCATCAACATTACCGAGCTGAAGGAAGGCAACTACGACTACATCCGCGAAGAGATGCGCCAGATCGTTGCCGAATGCCGGAAGGCCAATGTCATCAGCAAAGTCATTTTCGAAAACTGCTACCTGACTCAGGAAGAAAAGGAAATCCTCTGCAAGATTGCGCTGGAAGTAAAGCCTGATTTCATCAAGACCTCCACCGGTTTCGGCACTGGCGGTGCAACTCTGGAGGATGTCAAGCTGATGAAGAGCATTGTTGGCGATGCTGTAAAGGTCAAGGCTGCCGGTGGTGTCCGGGATCTGGAAACCTGTCTGGCCATGGTGGAAGCCGGCGCTGAACGGATTGGCACCTCTGCCGCTGTGAAGATCACCGAAGAGTTCGTCAGCCGTCAGTAATCAAAAAGGAGGATATGCTATGAAATACATCCTTGCCCACGACTTGGGCACATCCGGCAATAAGGCGACCCTTTTCTCAGAGGAAGGTTCTCTGGTAGCCAGTGTTACACAGCATTATCCTGTCTATTATTCCAACGATAACTGGGCAGAGCAGGATCCCAACGACTGGTGGAACGCCGTGGTGGAAAGTACCCGACAGCTGGTTGCCCATGTGGATCCTGCAGATATTGCCGCCGTTTCCTTCAGCGGCCAGATGATGGGTTGCGTCTGTGTTGATGAAGCAGGCAATCCTCTGCGCAACGCCATTATCTGGGCAGATATGCGGGCCACGGAGCAGGAGGCAGAAATCCGTCAGCGAATCGACGAAAAGGAATTCTATCACCTGACGGGTCAAAGGCTTTCCCCCTCCTATGGCGGGCAAAAGCTGATGTGGGTCAAGGAACACCAGCCGGAGGTCTATGCTAAAACCTATAAAATGCTCAACGCAAAGGACTTTATTATTCTGCGGCTGACCGGCGCCTTTGTGACAGAATATACCGATGCTTCTTCCACCTGCCTGATGGATCTGGAAAAACTGGAGTGGTCCGACCGGCTTCTGGATGCGATGGATTTGGATCGCGAGAAAATGCCCCGTCTCTGCCGTTCCACCGATATTGCCGGTGAGGTAACAGAAGAAGCAGCGGAATTGACCGGTCTGGCTGTCGGAACAAAGGTTGTCTGCGGCGGTGGTGATGGTGTTTGTGCCGCCGTTGGCACCGGCTGTGTTCAGGAGGGCATCGCCCACAGCAGCATGGGAACCTCTTCCTGGATTTCCATTACCAGCCGGGAACCTGTTTTTGATGAAAAGCAGCGCACCTTTACCTGGGCACACATCGTTCCTGGTTATGTGCTCCCCACCGGAACTATGCAAACCGGCGGTGGTGCTTATGCCTGGTATGTTGATCATTTCTGCCACGAAGAAAAGCAGATTGCCAAGAATCATGGACAGTCTGTCTATCAGATTCTGGAGGAACTGCTGGCAGAATCTCAAGTAGGCAGCAACGGCCTGATCTTCCTGCCCTATCTAATTGGTGAACGCAGCCCCCGGTGGAATCCGAATGCCCGCGGCTGCTTTGTGGGCATTCGCATGGAGCATACCCAGAAGGATTTCCTCAGAGCCGTGCAGGAAGGCGTTGCCATGAACCTGAACGAAGTTCTGAAAATTTTCCGGGAAGCTGAACAGAAAATTGAGGAGATCATTGTCGTGGGCGGCGGTATCAAAAGTGTTGCTTGGCAGCAGATCCTGGCAGATGTTTATCAGGAGCGGATCCGGATTCCAAAGCTTCTGGATGAGGCCACTTCCATGGGTGCTGCCATCACTGGTGGTGTGGGTGTCGGTCTGTTTGCAGATTTCTCTGTTGTAGACAAATTTGTATCCATTGCCCGTGATGTTCATCCGAACCCTGACAATGCAGAAAAATACGATGCACTGCAGGATGCTTTTGAGGAAGCATACCAAGCGCTGGTTCCCGTTTATGAACAGCTGCATCGTTTCTGCAAGAGCTAATCTCTCGTAGGGAATCTCGTTTTCCCATCATACAAAAATTAAGTCTCTGTCATGGTGTGTAATCAGCATGGCAGAGACTCTTTTTTGACAGGTACGAAATCAAATGACGCCTATCAATCTTTAGTAGAAATCCACGCATACTGTTCCTGATCACAAACGGAATCCATATGGAAATTTAGTCTCTAGGATCGGCATTGCTTTTGTCCACTTTATTTCACCAAATGTTTTGTAAAATTCCATTGGTCAGGGAAAGTTCAATCGTTATCCGCAGGGTTCGACTGGATATGGTTTCCATGTTTCGCTATAATGATTACACAAAAACCTGTTTCTTCGGATTTTGGGAATTGTGATTGGGGATATTGTTTTGTTCTTTTGCGTGGTCGCCGTGATATCCATGCTGGAATCCTTCGTGCTGTAGGGTCGCCGCCAGAGTGTTTGCTCTGGCGGTTTTTCATTGGCGGCTTGAGCCAAATAACCCCCCGGTTCTACCGGGGGAAATAAAGACTTTAGTATATGAAAAAATAACCTCCGATGCCGGTTACGGACACCTCCCGGAAGATCAAGCAGATCATCCAGAGCCGGCAGAAGGACGGCAAATGGGTCTGCGCCGTACCCTATGGCTATCGGATCATCAACACTAAAGCCATGACCTATGAAATCGACCCACCTGCCGCCGAGGTGGTGCGGGAAATCTTCCGGCTGTACAACAATGGCTGGGGGTACAAAAAGATTGCCAACTACCTGACGGACAATGGCGTGCCCACCCCCCGGGCCAATGAGCTTTCCCAGAAGGAAGCTGCCGGAATCCCCACCAAAATCCGCAGCAGCACCGTTTGGAATACCGCAACACTGTCCGGTCTGCTGGCAAATGACTTCTACATCGGCACCCTGCGGCAGAAGAAGTATGTCCGCAAGGGCATCAACGGCAAGGATCAGAAAGTGGGGGACGAGGAGCATATTGTCATCGAGAATGCCCACACGCCCATCATCGATCCCCGCACCTTTGCCTATACGCAGGAGCAGATGAAGCTGCGCACAAAGAGCAATTACCGGGGCGAGAAGAAGTATGCCACGGACTACTCCGGCTTCCTGTTCTGCGGTGACTGCGGAAGCCCCATGTTCTCCCTGTCCCGGCCGGATATTCCCGCCGCATACACCTGCGGCACCTATCACCGCCGAGGTCTCAAGGGCTGCACCTCCCACCACATCCGGGTGGATACCCTGGATGATCTGCTGAAGCGGTATCTCAAACAGGTGCGGGACAATTCCTCCGCCATGCTGGAGGAGCTGGAAGCCACCATCCGGGAGCAGCCCCAGCGGGAGGAGGAGATCGGCAAAACCATCGATTCCGTTCAGGCTCAGCTGGCACAGGCCAAGGAGCAGCTGAAGAACACCCTGAAGCGTAAGCTGCTGGACACCATGGGGAAGGCGCCGGAAACCGCCGCCATCATTGAGGAAACCTACACGGAAATCGAAAACGAGCTGACCCAGCGGATTGCCGGTCTGGAAAAGCAGATCGATGCCGGGAATACTTTGCGGAACAATATGCTGAAGGTCAACCGGGCGGCAAAAACCGTCATCGATGTGTTTGACGACATTCTCAGCAAGCCCACCCTGGACAAGCGGGACATTTCCTTTCTGGTGGAACGCATCAGCGTATACACCGACCATCTGGATGTGAAGCTGAAGCCGGACATCGATACTCTGCTGAAGCTGGCTCCCGACCATGAGGACTCCATAGATTTTTCCACGGACAGTAAGGATATCGCATCCACAACCATCGTCCAGAGGTCCACGCACCAGAAGGACAAGGTCTTTACTGTCAATGTTGTTAACGAGGGCGATACCTCACATCTGTTCAGGGTGGAAGTGGTTCCGGCTACCAACTTGTTGAATCGATCAGCCGTCGCACTGACGCCAATAACAACAGGCATGGGCGGCATTGTCTGCTTGATTCCGTTTTCTACACATTCATAACCCTTCAGAAAACGCTGCATGATGGATGTTGCCTTGCCTGCCTCTTTGCCTTGCATTCCTCGGTGAGCTTCATCTATGATGAAATACAGTCTATCAGGGCTGTTAAAATGTGGTACTCCTCTATCCGCTCACACATGGGCGAGCAATCCGGCGCACAGGGGCTTTTTTATATTGTTCGGCTGTTCTGCGGCCATAGGAAAACCTCCCTTTGGGTCAATACTGCTCGTATTGTACCACAAAGGGAGGCAATCGTCGAGAGGTTTCTTTTGCCTTACGTGATATCGAGGTCAACCGTGACCTGATAGTAATCGCAGGCGTGGGCGGTGTAGTTTTTGACGTTTTCCTTGGAGATCATGTTCATTTGCAGGAAGGAGCAGAAGACGTAGGCGTTGTCGTCCAGAATCATCTGCTGAAGCGTCACCGCCATCTCGCCCCGCTTGGCGGGGTCGAATTCCCGGGACAGCTGCTCGATCAGCGCCGTGACCTCCGGTTTGTCATAAGCGCCAAAATTGTAGCTCATGCCGGGAACGCAGGAGGTGGTGAAGAAATACTGGGGGTCGCCGGAGGGAGCTGTTACCAGCGCGGAAGCGTAAATATCCCAGCTGCCCATGTCCGCCAGAAACTCCCGGCGGTTTGCGGTGCAGTTGATGTCCACGTCAATGCCGATCTCTTTGAGGGACGCCTGGGCGGACTCGGCCAGCAGGGGTAGCTCCTGACGGGAGGGGTAGGTCAGCCAGCGGACGGTCAGCTTCACGCCGTCCTTTTCCCGGATGCCGTCGCCGTCGGAATCCACCCAGCCCGCTTCCTCCAGAACCGCCTTCGCACCCTCGGGGTCGTAGGCTTCCGCCGTGACGTTCTCACCGCCAAAGGTGGAGAAGCCGTCGGGGAACGCGCCGTTGGCCGCGACGCCGTGGCCGTCTAAGAGGGTCTTCACGAAGCCCTCCTTGTTGATGCCCATGGCGATTGCCCTGCGGACGGCGGTGTCCTGCATGATGGGACTGGTCATGTTCATGGAGCCGAAGAAGGCGCGGGAGGTCTGGATGGCGGAGAACTGATAACCGCCGTTTTCAAAATTGGGGTAAGCCTCATAGGCCATGCCGTAGGCGGCGTCAATATCCCCGGCCTGTAGGGCAGCGGAGAGGGTGTCGCCGTTACTAAGGGTGCGGATGGTCAGCTCGTCAATTTTGGGCGTGCCGTTCCAATACTGGGTGTTGGGGGTCAGCGTCAGATGGTCGTCCGTGACCAGCTCCTTTACAACGTAGGGGCCGGTGCCAACGACAATGCCGTTTTCAAAATCCGACGCGTCCACATCGATGATGCAGCCGTAGGGGTCGCCCAGATAGTTCATCAGGGCGGGATTGGGTTCGCTGGTGGTGACGGTCAATACCTGACCGTCGGCGGCCACGTCCACGATCTTCGTGTCGCTGGGGGCGCGATCGTGATTTTCCAGCAGGTGGTTCAGGCACTGCTTTACGGCTTCGCCGTCCATGTCCCGGCCGGAGGAGAATTTCACGCCATCCCGGAGAGTGATCGTCCAGGTGCAGCCGCCGTCGTTTGTCCAGTCGGTGGCCAGCCAGGGCTCCAGCTCCATGGCGTCGGTGTAATGCACCAGGGTTTCCCCGATGCCGTAGCGGATGCAGGCCCAGCCGTTGTAGGTGCGGTGGGGGTCAACGGTTTCTTCCCAGTTTTCGGAGTTGAAGGTGGTGTCGCCGATGACCATGGTTTTTTTGGCTGCCGCGCCGCCCTCGGAGGCTTTGCCGCCGCAGCCGGTCAGCAGAGCAGCTGCCAGACAGGCGGTCAGCAGGAGAGAAATGATCTTTCTCATGATGGATTCCTTTCGTAGTCGATATTTATGTCCTGCCGGACGTCACGGCATAACATCATGATAGTACGCTGTCAATTAAGCGTTTGGTGTAATCGTTTTGGGGATTGCGGATGACTTCATCCGGGGTGCCTTCCTCCACGATCTCGCCATGGTACATCACCAGTACCCGGTCGCAGAATTGCTGCACCAGAGAAATGTCGTGGGAGATAAAGAGAATGGAGAGGCCGCGCCCCTGTTGGGTTCTCAGGGTGTTCAGCAGCTCCAGAATTTCCTTCTGCACCGTCACATCCAGCGCGGAGGTGATCTCGTCGCAGATCAGAAGCCGGGGCGCGATGGCCAACGCCCGGGCGATCGCCGCCCGCTGGCACTGTCCGCCGCTGACCTGATGAGGGTAGCGGCCGGCATATTCCGGGGGCAGGCCGCAGTTTTTCAGGAGGGATTCTACTCGTTCCCGGGTTTCCTTTTGGGAAAGCCCGGCATTTCGCAGGCTTTCGCCGATACCGTCGCCTAAAGTGCGGCGGGGGTCAAAGGAGTCCGCCGGGGTCTGGAAAACCATCTGCATGGTTCTGTAGACCTTCCGCAGCGCCTTGCCTTTCAGGTGGGTGATGTCCTCGCCGTCCAGAAAAATGGAGCCGGAGGTCACGTCCACCAGACGGGCGATCATGTTGACGGCGGTGGTTTTGCCGCTGCCGCTTTCCCCGATGATGGCGAGACACTCGCCGGGGAACAGGTCAAAGCTGATATTTTTCACGGCGGTAAAGTCCGCCTGCCCCTGCCGGGAGAAGGTTTTGGTCAGGCCGCTGACTTTCAGGATCGGTTCCATGTCTTCACCTCCGGAGCCGGGGCACGGCCGCAAGGAGCGCTCTGGTATAGTCTGCCTGAGGATTTGCCAGAACATCCCCGGTTTTTCCGTATTCCACGGTCTTGCCGTCCTTCAGCACCAGCACGTTGTCGGCCATGGCGCCGATGACGCCCAGATTGTGGGCAACGAGGACGATGGCGGTGCCGAAGGCGTCCCGCACCATCCGCATTTCCTCCACCACCTGCTTCTGCAAGGTCACGTCCAGCGCGGAGGTCGGCTCGTCCGCAAGAAGAACGCCGGGGCTTAACAGCATGGCGGCGGCAATGCCCACCCGCTGCTGCATCCCGCCGGAAAGCTCGAAGGGGTAGCTTGTGAGAATCCGTTTTCCATCCTCGAAGCCCAGCTTGGCCAGCATTTCCAGCGCGCGTTCTTCAAACAGTGCCTTGGAAATTCTGCCATGCTCCCGCATGGCCTCATACAGCTGCGCCCCCACCGTGCGGATGGGGCAGAAAGCGCTGCCCGCGCTCTGGAAGATATAGCCCAGCTCCGGGCCGCAGAGCTTGCGTAATTCCTTTTGGGGAAGCGTGGTGAGGTCACGTCCCTTGTACCGGATGCTCCCCCCGGTGACCCGGCCTTCACTGCCAAGCAGACCCATAGCCGCTTTGATCAGGGTGGATTTGCCGCTGCCGCTTTCCCCCACAATGCCTAAGATCTCGCCGGAGGACAGGGAAAAACTCACATCCTCCACGGCAGGCTGCCCCAGATAGGCGATGTCCACATGCTCGTATCTCAGTAAGGTTTCCATGTTCTACCTCCGGCTTTTGGGGTCTGCGTAGTCCCGGATGGTGTCGCCCAGAAGATTGAAGATCATCACCGAAAGGAAAATGGCAATGCCGGGGCTGAAGGTGATCCACGGGGAGGTGGTCATGAGACTTCTGGTGTCGCTCATCATGCTGCCCCATTCGGGGATCGGCGGTTTCGCGCCCAGCCCCAGAAAACTCAGCGCAGCCAGCTCCATCATCATAGTCCCGATGTCCAGCATGGCTGTGACCAGAACAGGGCCGATGATGTTGGGCAGGATGTGCTTGAGGATGATCTTTCCCGTGCCGCTGCCGGACAGCCGGACGGCCTTCATCCACTGGGTTTCTTTTTGAGAAAGGGTTTGGCTTCGGGCGATCCGGGCGTATTTCGGCCACGAGATCGCCGCCAGTGCGATAATGGCGTTTTGCAACCCGCCGCCCAGCACCCCCGCCACCGCCAGGGCGAACACCAGACCGGGGAACGCCAGAAACACGTCGGAAACGCGCATCAGCACCGTATCGGTCAGGCCGCCGACCCAACCGCAGGTCACGCCCACCGCCGTGCCAAGGGTCGTGATGACGGCCACCAGCAGAAGCGTGGAAAAAATACTCGCCCGGCTTCCGGCAATGACCCGGGACAGCATATCCCGGCCATACCGGTCTGTCCCCAGAGGATGGGCTTTGGTAGGCGCCTGTTTGGCGATGTCCAGATTCTGGAGGTACGGGTCATAGGGCGTCAGGTACTCCGAAAAGAAGGAGCAAACAATCAGGGCGATTGCCAGGACGGAAAAAAGAATCAGGCGGGCTTTCACCGTGTTTCGCCTGACTGTGCCTATGGAGGTTTTTACGGTCTTCATCCCGCCTGCACCCCCAGTCGGATTCTCGGGTCGAGGACGTGGTAGAGAATGTCCGTGACCAGATTCACCATCACGTAAATGATCGCCATCCAGACCACGTAAGCCTGAATGAGGGGGTAGTCCCGCATGGTGATGGCGTCCACCGCCAGCTTCCCCACGCCGTCCCACATGAAGATGCTTTCAATAATGGCCGTGCCGCCGAGCAAACTGCCGATGGACAGCGCCAGCAGGGTCAGAATGGTGAGCATGGCGGATTTCAGGACGCTTTTCCACAGGATCACCCTCCTGCGCACGCCTCTTGCCGCCGCGCCGAGAACGTAGTCCTTGTTCAGTTCCTCCAGCACCGCGGCTCTGACCTGCCGCATATACTTGGCGGACATGGCAATGGCCAGGGTCAGGGTGGGGAGAATGGCGCTCTGCAATGTTGTCCCGCCGGAAATGACGGGCAGAAGCTTCCATTTTATGGAAAACAGCTGCATCAGTAGCAGCGCCACAAAAAAGTTCGGCAAGCTGTTGCCGATAAAGCTGAAAAACCGCAGAAAATAGTCCGTAAATCTGTCGTGCCTCACCGCCGCCCAGATGCCCAGCGGAATGGAAATAATTACGGTCGCCCCGATGGAGAGCGCCGTCAGCAGCAGCGTCGCCGGGAGCTTGGAAACAAACGTCCCGAACACTTCCTTCCCGGAAACATAGCTGACGCCCATATTGCCGGTCAGTAGCCCTCTCAGCCATGCGCCATATTGCGTCAGAAAGGGCTGGTCAAGCCCCAGCTCCGCCCGTTTGGCGTCGATGATCTCCTGCGCCACCGCGCCCTTGTCGCCGTACAGCTCGATAATGGCGTCGCTGCCTGCGGCGCGCATCATGGCAAAGGACAGGAAGGTAATGCCCAGCAGCACCGGGATCAGCTGCAAAAAGCGCTTGCCTATATATTTGTTCAAAATGGATATCCCCTTTAGGAAGCCGGTGCTTCCTCAGCTTTCCAGCAGTCCCGCTTTCCGCCCCTCGATGAGGAACATGGGCGTGGAGGCGTTGTTGATGCGCTCCTCCTTCGTCCAGACCCGCTGCCAGATGTTCTCGTCGGCGCTCGCCTGAATGCCAAAGCGGCTCAGGACACGCAGATCCCACTGGGGACGGTGCTGCCGGGACAGGGGGGTCTTCCGGGCAATGGCCTCCATGGCGTCCACGTCCGTTCCGGCGTTCTCGTCCCGCACGTCGGAGACGGCCAGATTCTCCCGGTCTCGCTTGTGACCCAGCTCTGCTTCCTCGTCCCACAGGTACCGGTACCAGTTGGCGTCGAAGTTCAGCAGCAGCCCGCCGGGAGCTAGGACCCGTGTCCAGTGGCTGTAGGCCTTCTCCGGGTCGTGGAGATTCCATGTCACGTTCCGGGTGACCAGCACGTCAAAGCTGTAATCCGCGAACATCAGTTCTTCGGCGTTCATCTGGTGGAAGTCGATCTTGTCCGCGAGAGCGCCCGCGTTGCGCCGGGCTTCCTCCAGCATGGAGGCGGTATAATCCACGGCGGTCACCTGATAGCCCATTCTCGCCAGAATGATGGCGAAAAAGCCCGGGCCGGTGCCCACGTCCAACACCCGGATGGAGCCGGGCTTCCGTCCCGGAAAACGGGCGGCGATCCGTTCCTGAATGGTGCGTCCCCAGACGCGCTTCTGATCCGTCGCCAGCTCCTCCTGATTTACACCGGAGTAGCCGGGGGCGCGGTGCGTCCAGTAGTGGATATTTTCTTCCTCATAAGTAGCAAACCGGTTCATATGGAATCCTCCTGTACCCGGCCAACTGTCAGGACAGCGGCGGGAATTTTGGGAACTTGTATATTTGTATGGACCTATACTAGCACACGAAAAAGGTCGGCGGAAGCCCCCCTGGGGGTTGCAAATCGATAAAAATTTATGGAAAAACTGCAAAACAACGCCGCGCAGCCTTTTCAGCCCCGCGGCGTCCGGAATCATATTTATTTCTGCGCAAACACGCCGAACATGGGTGCGTGGACAAGGTCAGCCGCCCCCAGCACCCGCCGGCCTACCGTCAAGTCCGTCCGGCAGTGGGAAAACCCGACCTTTTTCAGCACAGCCTCATCCCACGCGGGCCGCTTCTGCCCCACGTCCAGCGCCAAAGTGATGGCGTTGTTTTCCTCCACCAGCGCTTCCGTCATGCCCACATGGCCGTAGGGGCTGTCCGGCGCTACGGAGCAGTTCTGGGTGCTTTCGCTGCGCACGTTCGCCGCGTAGTCCGCGTCGAAATTCAGGAGCAGCCCGCCCGGTTTCAGCACCCGGTGCCACTGGGCGTAGGCTTTCTCCGGCTGCGGCAGCGTCCACGTCAGATTCCGGCTGAGCACGACATCGAAGGTGCCGTCCGGGAAATCCAGCTGCTGGGCATCCATATGCCGGAAGGCAATGTCCAGCCCAAGACCTGCCGCCATGGCGGCGGCTTCCTCCAGCATGGCGGGGGTCAGGTCGATGCCCGTCACCTTATGTCCCAGCTGCGCCATGAGGATGGCAAAAAATCCGGTGCCGGTGCCCACGTCCAGAATGTTCAACGGCGACCTTTCAGGCAGCCGCGCTTCCAGTTCTTCCTGCCAGCGCCGCCCCATGATGTTCCCCAATTCGTTTTTCCGCACGGCTCCAAAGTCATGAGACCGTATCGTCCAGTAGCGTACAACCCTATCTTCAATGGCGCAGTTTTCCATGATGTTCTCTCCCAAGTTGGTTTCCCGATATTGTATCCCCCTTTCGACGATTTGAGAAGCCCCCCGGGGGGATAGCTGGGTGTACGTAAGACAGTATTGCGCTAAGATTGACGAAGCGGCACGAAA
>ERZ824978.2220-NODE-2220-length-17675-cov-3.579909_pt1 | contig 17675 bp, 15 predicted proteins | sample MGYA00519860_ERZ824978 | MGnify/ENA primary metagenome ERZ824978 (study PRJEB31778, sample SAMEA3449184) | human gut metagenome | biome: human gut; feature: human-associated habitat; material: faeces | place: United Kingdom | collected 2010/2012 ... | reverse complement strand
CCCGCCGAGAGGAAGGAGCGGAGGCGAGGGCGAGGGGGCTGAAAAATTCGTCGAGGGGCGCTTCTTCCATGAGCTTGCCACCATCCATGAAAAGTATGCGATCACCGACTTCGCGCGCAAAACCCATCTCGTGCGTCATAACCACCATCGTCATGCCCGATTTCGCTCCATGCAGAGCGCGCGCACAATCGCAATCCGCTGCTTCCGACCACCCGAAAGCAACGCCTTTGCGCGATCGGCAAGCCCGACGCGGCTCAGCAGCTGCATCTTAAGTGCATTTAAGTCAGTATTTATACATGATATTCAACATAATATGCAACATTAGTGCGTAAATATATAATTAAAGAGATGCTTGCCGAATTTACGGAAACGGAGTACAATGAAAACTGAAAGGTGTGAATTCTCATGCAGGATTACGATCGATTGATTGCGCAGCTTGAATCACTGTTCGAGGGGGAGGCACACTGGCTTCCGAACTTGTCGAATGCGGCGGCGGCGATATATGGCTTCATGCCGGATTTGAACTGGGCAGGGTTTTATCTTTTAATGGACTGCGTTCTGGTACTGGGGCCGTTTCAGGGAAAACCGGCGTGCATACGGATTCCCTTAGGGCGCGGGGTATGCGGGGTCTGTGCTAAAACGAAGCAGGTGCAGCGGGTTGCGGACGTACACGCTTTTCCGGGACACATTGCGTGCGACGGCGCGTCGAATTCGGAGATTGTGCTGCCGCTGATTCACGAAGGGCGGATTTTGGGGGTACTGGATTTGGACAGTCCCCTATATGACCGGTTCAGCGAAGCGGATCAGCGGGGATTAGAGGATTGTGCGCGGGTGATTGCGCAGGCGATTTGTGGTTTTGAAGGAGACAGCGTATGTACAACGAACTGAGCGAAGTGGACATTCAGAAGATGCGCGAGGAGATTGAGCACATTCTGAAGGAAGTACGTCCGAAATGCGTTGAAGATCTGAAGGTAGCGCGCGGTTTCGGCGATTTAAGCGAAAATTACGAATACAAGGCGGCGAAGCAGGAGCTGCGGCGCTGCGACAGTCGTTTGCGCTATTTACGCCGGATGATTGACACGGCGAAAGTGATCAAGCCGGACTCCGCTACAGATCAGGTAGGTTTATTCGACACGGTTGAAGTTTTCTTTGAAGACGAGGGTGAAACGGATTGTTACCGGATCATGACGACGCTGCGCGAAGACGTTATGGCAGGCATCATCAGCAAAGAATCGCCTTTAGGACGCGCCTTACTCGGTCACAAAGTAGGTGATCGCATAAAAGTTCGTGCGAGCGACTCCGTTGAATACTTCGTTCAAATCCGCGCTCTCCAAAAAGGCGCCGACGACCCGACCCTCCCCATTCGCTCTTTTTGAGGCTGAGCCTCAACGCAGTTGCTGCCGCGCTTGGTCACATCGAAATTGAGTCGGGAAGCGACTCAATTTCTTACTTGTTTCGTGATAGGACTTTGTTCCCAATTTGACGCGAATCGAGTCGGGAAGCGACTCGATTCGCTTTGTTTGTTCATTTTAAGAATGCAAAAGCGACCGCATTTTTGTCGTTCAATCGCTTTTATGTATTCCGGTTAACATCGAACAAAGCGCAACCTATGCTCCAACATAGGGTGCAAGCCGCCACCACGGCGGCGCAGCGACCAGCAAATTGCGAACAGCGTGCTGCTTCGTACCACAAAGAAATCGGGTCGCTTCCCGACCCGATTTCGCCGCGACCAAGCGCGGCAGCAAGTGTCAGCGGGCACCGCCCGCCGCGTGCCAGGCGATTGACAGAGGGAGGGTTTTGTGAATTAACAGGGCTTGACCGTACATTCCGCCTTTCATCATCCATTCGGGGGACTCCACTTCGGCGAACGGATCGTGCGGGTGCAGCTCGTATTCGCGCGCGTACATCAGGCGAATCCACGCATCCGAAACATAGCGCCGGCCCTCAAAAACGCCGCCGCAGGCGTACATCGCGCCGAGCTTTACCGCGTCGTCCGCGCGCAGGTACAACCCCGTCGCACCGATCGGATGCCCCTCGGGACAGCGGCTCCACGCGTATTCGCGGAAATGCATCGGGCGAAATAACCGCTCCGCCAGAAACAGCTCGACGTCCTTGCCCGATACGCGCTCGACCAGCCGCGCAAGCAGGTAAAACGCCGCGTCGCTGTAATGCCTTTCGCTGCCCGGTTCGAGCGGCAGCGGGCGATCGAATACCATCGACAGGTAATCGTCCGTCGGATAGGCGCTTACGTCCTCCGCGTCGATGTCCAGAAAGCCTTCATCAAAGCCAATCCGGTGGCGCAGCGCGTGATCAATCGTCACGTCCGCCCATTTAGGATCCATTCCCCGCCGCCAGCCAAAATAGCGCAGAATCGGATCGGAAACATCGAGCTTGCCCTCGTCGCGCAGCATTCCGATCGCCGTGGAAACAAACGTTTTCGCCACGGAATAGCAATTTCCGCAGTTGCTGTGCGGCTGAATGCGCTCGTAAATCGCCTCATCGGGCGACCAGAGCGCGAAATCATACATCGTCGGCTCCAGCGCGCGCGCCTTTTCGAGCCAATCGTGTGCATTCATGTGCTTCACCTCATCATACATTATAAACGATGGTTGAATCTTTCGTCAAGTCTTTACAAAACGCCCGATTTGCGGTAATATAAATGCGGAGGCGATAAAATGACGACGAAACTGCTGACGATTGAAAGCCGCGCGGACGGTCTGCCGCTGTCGGTTCTGCTGGCGCTGCCGGAGGGTGAGCCGCGCGCGCTGGTTCAGTTTTCCCACGGCATGGCGGAGCATAAGGAGCGGTATTTGCCGCTGATGGAGCGGCTCGCAAACGCGGGCTATGCCTGCATGATCAACGACCACCGCGGTCATGGTGCAAGCGTTCGTTCGAACGCCGATCTCGGCTATTTCTACGATCACGGAGATACCGCGCTTGTGGATGATCTTCACCAGCTCACGGAATACTTCCGCGCAATGTTTCCCGGCAAAAAGCTCACGCTCGTCGGGCACAGCATGGGCTCGTTCGCCGCACGCGCATACGCCGCGAAATACGGCAGCGATATTGACGCGCTCGTATTGTCCGGAAGCCCCGGATACAACGCCGCCGCGCCGGTCGCGCTGGCGCTGATCGCCGTCGTTCGCCTGTTCAAGGGCGACCACGCGAAGAGCGGATTCCTCGATTCGCTTTTGAACGGCTCGTTTGCAAAGAATTTTCCCGGCGATTCCAAATTCCTGTGGCTGAGCGCAAACCGCGAAAACGTCGCGCGGTACGACGCCGACCCGCTCTGCGGATTCCCGTTCACCGTAAACGGCTATCGGTCGCTGGTGAAGCTCATGCGCGCCGCATACGACAGACGCACGCGCATCCGCGAGGATTTGCCGGTGCTGTTCCTGTCCGGCGCGGACGATCCCTGCGCGCCGAACCGTGCAGGCTTTGAAGCGGCGATTCAGAATCTGAAGGATCGCGGCTGCAAAAACGTGTCGGGCAAAATGTATCTCGGGCTGCGCCACGAAATCTTCAATGAAACCGCCGAAGAACCGAAAAACGCGCTGATGAATTTCATTGCGGAATAGGATAATTCACAGGCATCCAAACAAAAACGAAGAGACCGCCGCAAAGCGATCTCTTTTTCGTTTTCTTCATTCTTACCGGCTGCCGTATTTTTCCAGCGGGTAGTCTTTTCCGAAGGTTTCTACCGTGACTTTGCGCATTTTCTGCTCGGTCGTCGGGCGATCCTGGCGGTCGGTACGGACGGATGCGATTTCGTCCACCGTTTCGATGCCCTCCGTGACCTTGCCGAACGCGGCGTAGCTGCCGTCGAGATGCGGCGCGTCCGCGTGCATGATGAAGAACTGGCTGCCGGCGGAATTCGGCATTCCGCTGCGCGCCATGGAGATCACGCCGCGGGTATGGCGCAGGGTGTTTTCGCGATAGCCGTTGCGCGCAAATTCGCCCTTGATCGTATAGCCCGGGCCGCCCATACCGGTGCCGGTCGGATCGCCGCCCTGAATCATGAAGCCGGGAATGACGCGATGGAAGATCAGCCCGTCGTAATAGCCCTTGGACGCGAGAGATACAAAATTCGCCACGGTGTTCGGCGCGATTTCGGGATAGAGCTCCAGCTTGATCGTCTTTCCGGATTCCATTTCAATGGTCACAATCGGGTTCTGCATGATGATTGCCTCCTTAATTGCTAATGGTCTGATAGGGGTATTCGTAATCGTGGGTATTGACGCGGATATAGCGAATCGTGCGCCGCTTGAGCGGGACATAGCGCGCGTCCACCGCCTGCAGCGCGATCGAATCGATTGCGGAAAGCGTTTCCTCGTCCAGCGCGCGCCCGAACGACGCATAATGCCCGTCGTATTCGGGGTAATTGCCCTGCATAATGAAGAACTGGCTGCTGGCGGAATTCACGTCGCCCTCGCGCCGCGCCATGGAAATCGTGCCGCGCATATGCGATGGATTGTCCTTTCCAAAGCCGTTATCGGCAAATTCGCCGCGAATGGTATAGTCCGTGCCGCCGGTACCGTCGTTGTTCGGGTCGCCGGATTGAATCAGCACGCCCGGAACGACGCGGAAGAACTCCAGCCCGTCGTAAAACCCCTGATTCGCCAGCGCGATGAAATTGCCCACCGTGTTCGGCGCGGCGGAGTAATACAGTTCAAAGCGCATTTCGCTGCCGTCGTCCATGGTGATCGTCGCGATCGGATTCGGCGCGGCGGCAAGCGGATCCTCGGTTTTGCACGCCGAAAGCGCGAGCAGCAGCGCCGCGGCGATCAGGATCAGAAGCGCGCGCTTCATGCCCGCGCCTCTGGGAAGATCATTTCGCGCTTGCGTGCGATCATTTCATCCACGCGCGAGACGTACTGCTCGATGTTTCGCACGTTGGCGGCGCGCTCGATGCGCAGCTGAATATTCGAAAACCGGAGCAGATCCGGATCATAGCCGCTCAGCACGGCGCGCTCATCCTGATTGAACAGCCATTTGCTGATCGCTCCCGCGCCCAGCGCGAGCACGCTCGCAGTTTCCTCCATATTGCCGATGTTGTAAAGGCACGCCTTTCCGGGTTTGGCATAGCCGACGTTTTCGAGATTGCCCGCCATGTATTTCTGGCGATAGAGATAATACGGCTTCCAGCCCGCAGCCGTCAGCCTTTCGCGCGCCAGATCGATCATCTCCTGTGCGCCCGCGGCGGAAACCTGCCCGTGCGCGCCGTTCTGGACGTGCATCTGCTCGTGCAGCTTGCTGGATCGTTTGATCGCCAGCGCGTGAACGGTCACGGAATCGGGGCTCAATTCGATCACCTTTTCGATCGATCGCGCGAAGATTTCCGGCGTTTCGCCCGGCAGCGCGGCGATTAAATCCATATTGATGTCCTGAAAGCCCATTTCGCGCGCAAGCTCGTATGCACGAACGGTGTCCGCGCCGGTATGCGCCCTGCCGACGCGCGCGAGCGTTTCGTCCGAGAACGTCTGGGGATTGACGGAAATGCGGTTGACGCGGCGATCGAGCATCATTTGCAGCTTTTCGCGATCGATCGTGTCGGGTCTGCCCGCCTCGACAGTCCATTCCTTTGCGCCGGGGAATGCGCTTTGCGCCGCGTCCAGCACCCTCGCGAGGGCGGACGCCGGAATTGCCGTGGGCGTTCCGCCGCCGATATAGCCCGCGCGCAGCTTAAGTCCCTTTTCGCGCATCATTTTGCCGCATTCGACGATTTCATGCTCCAGCGCGGCGACATACGGCTCGACCAGCTTACCATTCCCAATTTCGCCGGACGCAAACGAGCAATACGAGCAGCGCGTGGCGCAGAACGGAATGCCGATATAGAGATCGAATTCATCCTTTTCCGGATGGAGAATGCCCGTTTGCATATCCGCGATCTGGCTGAGCAGCTCCGCACGATCGGCCGAAACGTCGAACGTCTCGCAGAGCCTTCTCCTCGCCTGCTCGCGATTCAGCCCCGCATCCAGTCCCTCGTACAAAAGCCGCGTCGGGCGTATGCCGGTGAGCGCGCCCCACGGGAGATTCATGCCCGTCATTTCCTTCAAAAGGCGATAGAGCCCGTCCTTGACGCAGCGTTTGCGCGCGCGCTTGATTTCAATCGGGTGTCCGGCACAGATGAGCGTTTCGGTTCGGCGGCAATGGTTTTCGCACGACCAATCGTCGATCCAGACGCCGTTTTCCTCGCGCGCCGTATGTGTAAACGTCTTTTCCGGCGCGTCCGTTACGAAATCCACGTCGCCGTAAAACAGGCGCAGCACGTCGCCCAGATCGTTTTCAAATTCGGGCGTTGCGGTGATCAGGCGAATTTTCATAGCCGATACCTCCTGCGCTCCGCCAGAATGGTGGTTTCCCCGCCGTGACCGGGCAGCACGCGCGTGTCCTCCGGCAGCGCAAACAGTGTTTTCAGCGACCGCGCAATGGCAAACATATCGCCGCCGAACAGATCCGTGCGCCCGTAGCCCGCCTGAAACAGCGTATCGCCCGAGAACAGAATCCTTCCCGCCGCATCGTAAAAGCAGACCGAACCGCGCGTATGCCCGGGCGTTGGAATCACGGAAAGGTTCACGCCGCAGACGCTGATTTCGTCCTCCAGCGGCTCGATATCGATTCTCTCGGGCAGCTTCAGCACGGAAACCTCCGGATTAAACGCGTTTTTCACCGGATTGGTCAGCAGTTCCGCGTCCTTTTCGGAAACGTAGACCTCCGCGCCGGTTTCCTTCTGAAGGGGCGCAGCGGCGAGTATATGATCGAAATGCCCGTGCGTAAGCAGAATTGCGGAAAGCGTGCGTCCGGATTCGGCAATCGCCGCGTTCAGCGCGCTCAAATCGTCGCCCGGATCGATCAAAAACGCGTCTCCCCGCCCGTCGGGGCACACGAGATACGCGTTCGTCTGATACGCCCCGCACGGCAGGGCGCGAATTTCATTTGGATTCATATTCAAAAACCTTTCTTGCTGTCCAGCAGGATGGTGACCGGGCCGTCGTTTAACAGCTCGACCTCCATATGTGTGCGGAAGCGACCGGTCAGCGTCGGAACGCCCTCGGAAACGAGCATTTCCCTCAGCTTTTCACAGAGCGGCTCCGCCTGCTCCGGGCGCGCGGCTTTAACGAAGTTCGGCCGTCTCCCGTGGCGCGCGTCCGCCAGAAGCGTAAACTGCGACACCAGCAGCACGCTGCCGCCCACGTCCTTCAGGGACAGGTTCATCTTATCGTTCTCATCCTCGAACACGCGAAGGCCGGCGATTTTGTCCGCGCAATAGCGCGCATCCGCTTCCGTATCGCCCTCCTCCGCGCCGACCAGCACGAGAAAGCCGTTTTGAATTTCCGAAACGCGCTCGCCCGAAACCGTGACCGACGCGCGCGTCACCCTCTGTATTACACAGCGCATGAATTTCTCTCCTCAGCCCGCGACGCGGCTCACTTCGATCACATCGGGGATTTTCTGAATATCGCGAATCAGCTTGTTCAGCTGCTGGGTACTGCGAATGACCAGCGAAACATGGAAGACGTAGGTCTGGTTCTTCGCCGCGTGCGCGGAAATGGCGTTTACCGGAATTTCCTGCGACGCGAACAACACCGAAAGCTCTGCCAGCAAACCCGTTCGGTTATAGGCGATCACGCGGATTTCCGCCTCATACGAGCTCTCCTTCGGCTGATCCTCCCATTCGACCTCGATCAGGCGCTCCGGCTCGACGCTTTCATCCTTCAGGCTCACGCAATCCGCGCGATGCACGGACACGCCGCGGCCGCGGGTGATATAGCCGATGATCTTGTCGCCCGGCAGCGGCGTACAGCATTTGGCGAATCGAACCAGCATTCCGGATTCGCCCTTTACAATCACGCCGTTGGAATTGGACGAAGGTCTCGGTCTGGGCGCAGGCGCTTCGTCCGGCTTCGTTTCAACGGGCGCGGGCGAATCGATCTTGTTGTGCTTTTTATATTCGTCGATCAGGCGATTGAGTACCTGCTGCGTGCTCGCGCCGCCGAAGCCGACCATCGCGTAAATGTCGTCCAGCGACTGAACGGACAGGCGCTTGTACATCGGCTCGATCAGCTCGCTCTTGGTCAGCATCGGGAGCTGATAGCCCAGGCGTTTGGCTTCGCGTTCAAGCATATCGTGACCATGAACGATGTTCTGCTCGCGCTCTTCCTTCTTCAGCCACGCGCGGATTTTCGCCTTTGCCTCGCTGGTTTTGACGATATTCAGCCAGTCGCGCGACGGTCCGTGGGACGACGACGAGGTCATGACTTCCACGAAATCGCCCGTTTCCAGCGGCGTCGCCAGCGGAACGATGCGATGATTCACCTTCGCGCCGATACAGCGATTGCCGACCGCCGAATGGATGCGATACGCAAAATCCAAAGGCGTCGCGCCCTTCGGCAGCGAAACCACATCTCCCTTCGGCGTAAATACCAGCACCTCGTCGGCAAACAGGTCGAATTTCAACATTTCGCCGAACTCGCTCGGGTCATGCGCTTCGGACTGCCAGTCCAGAATGCGCCTGAGCCACGAAAGCTTCTTGTCCAGCTCGTCCGTCGCCCTGCCCTCTTTGTATCGCCAGTGCGCCGCGATGCCGTATTCCGCGATACGGTGCATCTCGAACGTGCGAATCTGAACCTCGAAGGGTCTGCCCTGATTGACCACCGTCGTATGCAGCGACTGATACATATTCGCCTTCGGCACCGAGATATAATCCTTGAATCTGCCCGGCACCTGCGGCCAGATCGTATGCACCACGCCCAGCGCGTGATAGCATTCCGTGGTGGTATTGACCAGAACGCGAACGGCGAGCAGATCGTTGATCTGATCAAACGTCTTGTTCTGGCTCTTCATCTTTTTATAAATGGAATAGAAATGCTTCGGGCGGCCGTCGATTTCGCATTTGTGAATGCCCGCCTCGTAAAGCTTCGTCTTTAATTCCTGCGTAACCTGCGCAATCAGCTGCTCGCGTTCGGCGCGCTTCATGCCGACCAGTCGCACCAGCTCGTAAAACGCGTCCGGATCGAGATAGCGGAGCGAAAGATCCTCCAGCTCCCATTTGATCGTATAAACGCCCAATCGATGCGCGAGCGGCGCATAGATGTCCAGCGTTTCCTGCGCGATTGCGCGCTGGCGATCCGGCGCTTTGAATTTGAGCGTGCGCATATTGTGCAGGCGATCGGCAAGCTTGATCAGAACCACGCGGATATCCTTCGCCATTGCGAGGAACATCTTTCTCAGCGTTTCCGCCTTCGCTTCCTCGCGCGAGCTGAAATCCAGCTGATTCAGCTTCGTTACGCCGTCGACCAGCAGCTCGATTTCCTGTCCGAACTCCTGCCCGATCATTTCGCTGGTTACGCCCTCGCAGTCCTCGACAACGTCGTGCAGAAGCCCTGCCGCGATCGTCGACGCGTCCAGCATCAGATCGGCGAGAATCACCGCCACGGCGCACGGATGGCAGAAATAGGGATCGCCGGATTTGCGCACCTGATTGGCGTGCGCCTTCTCCGCGAAGGCATACGCGCGCCGGACGAGCTCCATATCGTCCTCAGGATGATATTTTCTGATGCGCTCCACCAGTTCGTCAACGCTAATGTACGCGTTGGATTTTCCGTCATCCGACATTTTTTCGCCTCCCGGTGCTCATTGCCGCCAGTTTTGAATTCGCCGCCACGCTGCGCTCGTCTCCGGCGCAGCCTTCTTGTTCCTACGGAGCGTAAGCCGATAGGGAACGCCCTCGGGCGTTTCCTCAATCAGCCCCAGCTCCTTCATTACGATCATGCAAGCCGCCGCGTTCATATACGACATATTCGCCGTCCGGCTCAGCACATGAACCGCTGATTCGTAATCGTCCAGCCGGATCTCCCGATCCAGCACATAGCGGATGCCCTTGAATCCCGCCCGCAAGCCCTCCAGATCCGGCAATTCCTCCAGCCATCTCGGGCGCAGCGGGAATGTGTACGTCTCCGCGCCCTCCGGAACGCTGACCTCCGGCGGCACGCCTGCGAACACCACACGCTGCCAGCGCCCTTCGATCCGCGCGTGCGGATAGACGAGCATCGAATGGAACAGCCGCGGATCCTTCGGCTCCTCGCGGAAATACCGGTCGGGCAATATGTCCTCCAGCGCCCGAACGAGCTTTTCCATGCCGCCCAAATCGCCGACCAGAATCAGCGTGCCCTGCGAGCGTTCCAAAAGCATTTCGCGAAGCGCGTCCAGATCGATTTCCTTCGGCGGATTCGATGGGATTATTTCTTTATTATAGAGCATTTCTGTTAAGAAATCCCGCTGGAGCTCGCATTCGTCCTCTTTTTTCCCGTCGATCTGCTCCCGCGGATCGCCAGGCGTAATCGCTCTGAGCTTCAGCCCGACGCTGTTCCTGCCCTTGAAGGTTTCGACCTCCGGCGTAAACAGCACGTCCACCGTTGCCGGAAGCGTGCGCACCAGTTCGCCCGCGCCGAACATGATGCCGCGCCGGCGAACGCCGCTTTCGGAAAGCAATACCTGCAGATGCGCCCGATTCAGCCCCACTGCCTGCATCTGCGCCAGATACGCGCTGCGCGCCCGCATCACCGGCGCGGGATTTCCGAAGCCCGTGGGCTGGAGCGCGTCCAGCGAACGCACAAAGCTCTCCGTTAGCTGATCGAATTCAATCTCCGTATCGTATTCGACCAGCGGAATATAAACATTGCGCGGAACATTCGCGAGATACGCGTCCAGCGCATCGATCATCGCGGGCAATTCGCTAACGCGAATCGTCAGCCCCGCCGCCTGCTTATGCCCGCCGTAGCGCACGAGATGCTTCTCCACCGCCGCCAGCGCCGCATGAATGTCCACGCCCGGAATGCTGCGGCACGAGCCGGTCAGCAGGCCCGGCTCCTTTTCGGCGAGCAGGATCGTCGGATAATGGTATTTCTCCACGAGGCGCGACGCGGTCAGTCCGATCACGCCGGAATTCCAATCCTTGCCCGAAAGCACGATCGCGCGGTGCTTCAGAAAATCAAACGATTCAAGCGCCGCCTCCGCTTCTTTCTGAATCCGGTCCTCAATCGCCTTGCGCGCGCGATTCTCCTCCTCCAGCTTCGCCGCCAGCGCCTCCGCGCGCGCGGAATCTTCGCACATCAGCAGCTCATACGCCTGCCGTGCGGATCCCAGCCGCCCGCTCGCGTTCAGCCGCGGCGCAATCCGAAATGCAATATCCGTAGATGAAACGGGCTTTCCCGCCATGCCGGACGATTCGATCAGCGCACGAACGCCGGTTCGCGGATGCCGGTTGATCCGGTCCAGCCCAATCGACACCAGAACGCGGTTTTCGTCTTTCAGGGGAACCACGTCCGCCACCGTCGCCAGCGCCGCAATATCCACATACAGCATCGCGCCGATCAGCCCGCCCAGCGCATGCACGAGCTTGAACGCCACGCCCGCGCCGCACAGGTATGGAAACGGGTAATCGCCCAGAAGCGGATCCACCACCGGGCAATCCGGCAAAACCTCGCCCGGCTCATGGTGATCGGTCACCACGCAGTCCAGCCCCAGCGACTTTGCCAGCGCCACCATGTCCACCGCGGTAATCCCGCAGTCTACCGTGATCATCAGACTGCACCGCTCCGCGATTTCGCGAACGGCGTTTTCATTCAAGCCGTAACCCTCCGTGTGCCGCGAAGGAAGATAAACCTCCGTGTCCGGCGCACCGTGGGAGCGCAGATAATCGGAAAGCAGCGCCGAAGCGCTCACGCCGTCGACGTCGTAATCGCCGTATACGCAAATCCTTTCGCCCGCCGCAATCGCCGCGCGAATGCGCTGAACCGCGCGATCCATATCGTGAAGCAGCATCGGATCGCGCAGTTGATCCACCGTCGGATGCAGAAAGCGCTTCGCTTCCTCCACGGATTGAACGCCGCGTTGAATCAATAAAGCGTGCAGCGGCGCAGGCATATCATCCGGACACGGAAACCAGCCCCGCTCCGCCTGACGCGGCGAATAAACGATCATACGCGCGCTCCTTCCTGAAAAAACGTCTACCTATTATAAATCCTAATTATACCCGAAGAATCGCTTTTCGTCAACCAGTCCATCGCCTTCCGCATTCGGATAAAATGATTTTATAAAAACCGCCGGCGCAATCACAAAAAAGCAATCGCGCCGGCAGAAACGGAAAAAGGATGAGATATCTGAATACCACGCACCACTCCGCAATTCAAAAATGCGCAGCCGTCATATCCATTCGCAAAAACACGAATATCGCACGCCATTTGTGCACACGGCAAAGAAACGTGTATAACCGCGCACCTGTTCGCAGTAAAGCGGCGCAAATACCACGCACCGTTTACGCGCGACGAAAGAGCGCGCATATCGCCCGACAAATCTTCCCCGCCCACCCGCGATAAGAGAGTAAGCGTACAAACCCGCGCACCTGTTCGCATTAAGCGGCCCAAACATCGCGCACGCTGTTCATATGCGCAGCAAAGGAACGGGCATTGCCACGCACCAAGTTTCTCCATCGTCCACCCGCAGCAAAAGCGTAAGCGCGCAAGCCGCCACGAATAACTCATGCGCTCCGGATTGAATATCGCGCGCAGCAAAAGCGTAAGCGCGCAAGCCGCCACCACGGCGGCGCAGCGCGCGGAAAGATGGGAACCACGTGCCGCTTCGAACCGCGGAAGAAATTGAGTCGCTTCCCGACTCAATTTCGAGGTGACCAAACACGGAAGTAGGTAAGTACGGGAACCGTAGACCAGCCGTGGCAAAGACTGCCGGCGCGGTGGAAGTCTTCGGCGCCTAGCGAGGTCTCCCAAACGGACGTCGCACCGGAGAACGCCATCGCGCCCCATTGACGCGCAATGTCGGAAAGTACCCACGATTGGTAGGACGCGTCCTGTAAAAGGGCTTCGTATTTGAGCAGAGCGTTCGTAAGGGTTACAGGAATCCAAACGCCGGACACTAAACCGACGCGTAAACGCGCCGCACGCGCATCGGATATGCCGCCTGCTAAAAGCGCAAGCGCCTGCGTAAGCTCCGCCATCGGCGCATCCGGCGCATCGTATAATAAATACCCGCCGCGCTTCTCCGACCAGAAACGCTCCAGCGCCGATCGCGCCGATTCAAAACGCCGCGCATATGCACTTCCATCCACGCCCCGATATTCGCATAAACGCCGCATCGCGTCCAGCGCCAAAGCATACCACGCCGTCAAGGGCGCTTCCGCGCGCGCATCTTTGTCCTCCGCGCCAATTTCGCCCGATAATCCCGGCTGCCATTCATAGAAATTCCAGTATTCGCGCTCAGGGAAACGGCAAACGCAGCCGCTTTCATCCAATCGCGGAAAAAACGCGTCCAAAATCCGCGCGGCGGTCTCGAATAAACCATCCTCAACCGGCTCGCCCGTGTTCAGTGCGTATTCCCATAAATCAATTACGTAAACCAGACTGAAACACGGAATCGTGATCGGCGCTTTTGCCGGCGCGCAGATTTCGAGCAAACCGTCCGCCCGCTGCCCGCCCGCCAATAAGCGAAGCGCGCCCAGCGGCAGCTCCTTTTCGCCGAACACCCGATAGCCGCACAGCATTTGCACGCGCGCGTCCATCGCGTATAGCGCCTGCTCGCGCCACGGGCAATCCTCGTAATGATCGTGTGCGCAGAGCTTCAGGGTCTGAACGCATAAATCGTAAATTCTCCGGTGCAGCCCATCCGGAATCGAAAGCGCCTTCTCCGGCGCAAACGGGTATTCCACGGGCATCAGCCCAACGCGGCAAATCCGTATTCGCCGCGCACTTGCGTGCAGCTCCAGATACCGGCAGCCCCAGCGCAGGAAATAATGCGTGTATTCGCTCTTTCCCTTCGGGAAGCGAATCGACGCGCAAAAGCCCCTGCCGTCCAGATCCGCGCGCACGCGCAGATCGTCCAGATGCTCGCCGAAACCGATCAGAATCTCCGTTTCGGATTCGCATTCAAGTTCCAAATGCAGATAGCCCGCCGTTTCCGCGCCGAGATCGAAGATGAAATAGCCGCCGTCGCCCGCGTCCGCGTTCAGCCAGCCGCCATCTTCCATTTCCTCGATGAAGCGCATCGAAAGCGCGCGCCGCCGCATTCGCTGCGCCGGACGCAAGCCCTCCCCCGCGCATTCGAACCACACGCCCTGCGCGTGCAGGCTTCCTTCGCGCAAATCGTTCAGGCGCAGCAGCTCCGTCGGGCGCGATTGCATTCGCATCGGCGGGTTTCGCATCGCCTTTGCCGCGCAGGGCGCGCTTTCCGGCGCACAGAGATCACAGAAGAAGCTGTAGCCCAGCTGCGGGGTAATCAGCGGAACGGGGCCGGAAAGATACCGTGCGTCGTTTCGGCAAACGGCGCTTAAATCGCTGACCAGCAGCGTATTCTCCCCCTGCCATACGCGATAGCGCGCGCCGGGTTCGCACGCGATCGTGGTCTGGCTGTCCAGCCCCGGATGCCAAACGCGCAATTCGAATCGATTTTCACCGGAACGGACAAATGCGGAAAGGTCGTGAACATTCTCCGTCCGGCATTCCTGCCAGTCCGGATATTGCCCGAAACCCGCGAGCGCGCCGTTGATCGTTAAAACGTATTCGCCGGTGGTCGAGACGCCGGCAAACGCTTCCCGTTTTTCGCAGACGAACGTTCCCTCAAAGCGGGCATAGGCGTTGACGCTGCCGGAATCCTCCGGCCAGATCCAAATGGGCTGCAAAAAATCGCCTCCTTAAATTCAAATGGCTGATTTGATTGTACAATAAATCGCGGGCAGTTGCAACGCGCAAATTTCGCGCCTGAAAGCAGGATTTTAATGGTTAGGGGGCGAATTATATTAAAATGTGCTTTTTCGGAGGTTTTTTATGAACAGCAAACGCATCGCGCTGTGCGGCGTTCTTTGCGCGCTCGGCGTGGTTTTGATGATGCTCGGCGGACTGTTTCCGCTGGCGACGTTCTGCTCGCCCGCGCTGGCGGCGCTCGTTCTGATTCCGATCATGATCGAAACCGATCGGAAAATGGCGCTGGGCGCGTATGTGGCGATTGCGGCGCTTTCGCTTCTGCTCGCGCCGGACAAGGAGAGCGCGCTTTTGTTCGCATTTCTCGGATATTATCCGATTCTGAAGCCCGAAATCGACAAAATCCGCGCGCGCTGGCTGCGGATCGTGTTAAAGCTCCTGCTGTTCGACTGCGCGGCGGGCGCGATGCTTCTGATCGCGACGTATCTTTTCGGCATGGCGCAGATCATGGCGGAATACCGCGAAATGGGGCGCGCGATGATCGTCGTGTTCATCGCAATCGCAAATATCACCATGCTGCTTTACGACCGGCTGACCGGCATTGCCGCAGTGCTTTACGTGCGCCGGCTGCGGCAAAAATTCTTTGGAAGAGGGAAGAAATGATGAATGGTTCGAATGTCGATCCGCTGACCGCCGCTATTGCGTTCGCCGCGCGTGCGCACGAGGGGCAGACCTGCCGTTCGACCGACGCGCCGAAGATCGTTCACCCGATGGAAGTGGCTGCAATTGCGGCGACAATGACCAGCGATCATGAAATTCTCGCTGCGGCGATGCTGCACGACGTGATCGAGAGCTGCGGCGTTACGGAGGACGCGCTGAAGGGTGAATTCGGCGATCGAATCGCCAAACTCGTGCGCGCGATGAGCGAGGAAAAAGGGCTGGATGCGGAGGAAGGCTGGCAAAAACGCAAGCTGTTTTCAATCAACCGGCTGCGCGCCGCGTCGCACGATCAGCTGATTCTGACGCTTTCGGACAAATTGAGCAGTTTGCGCGCCATTCGCCGCGACCTCGCGACCTACGGCGACGCGCTCTGGCAGCGGTTCAACCAGCGCAGCGCATCGATGCACTGCTGGTATTTTTCATCGGTGCTGGAATCGCTGTCCCCGCTTTCGGACACGGACGCTTATCGCGAATACCGCGATCTGATGAATCAGATTTTCGGCGAAATGGAAAAGCGAATTTGCCGATGAAATAGACGGCAGGATGTTTGAAACAGTTGCGCGGGAAGCTTTCCGCGCCGTTCCTCCGCTGAAATATGTATAAAACAGCCGCACTGCTTTTCGCAGCGCGGCTGAAGCTTTATCCACGCCGAAGGAGGCGTTCGAGAAGGCGGATTCCTTTCGAACTGCCATCGCATTCGGCAGGACATACAGCGGGGATTTCACACCCCCGCCCTGATTTTACAGATCCATCTCCGCAAAGAGCTGTTCGAAGATCGGGAACTGCTCCTGCAGCGTCGCGGCGACTTCGCCGATAACGCCCACCAGACCCATCTGCGCGGAATTCATATCGGATTCGCTCATTTCCGAAATATTCACGGAATCCGCAAACGGAATCGCCCAATCCTCGCTGTCGCCTTCGGTGCGCATTTCGATCAGGCGAATCGAGAAATCGACGGTCGTTTCGTCGTCTTCCATGCCCAGTTCGACATAGCCTTCGCGATAGGGATTGCCGTCCGACGAAGCATTATCGACGCCCTGATAGGTGAAATAGAGCCCCGTGTAGTCCGCCGCATCGTCATAATTTCCGGTATAGGTCGATACGGTAACGCCCCAGCTGTGATCAACTTCTTCGTTGAAATCCGTAACGAAGCTGATCGATACCACGTTGTCCTCGGAGCCGTCCTCCTCCATGCCGTAGGCAATAGCGGTGATCGTAAACCAGTCGCCTTCGTCGTCTGAACGCTGGAAGAAAACGCTTCCATAATAGCTGTCATCCTTCATCAGATCCAGGCAGTACGCTTCATATACAGTCGGATCCTCGACCGTTTCATCCTTCGCGAGTACCATTTTGAGGGTCGTCCCGTCCTCCTGCGTCACCGCGAATTCGACGCTCATGTCATCGGCGGTCACATCGGCGGTCAGCGTATAGGGACAGGCGTATTCTTCGTCTTCAATCTTGATCTCGCCGGAAAGGTCGATCGTGTAGCGCTCGTAGCCGTTTTCGCCGCCGTAAACGGTCACTTCGCCCTCGGCGGAGAAGGCTTCGACATTCATATTCACTTCGCTGTTCTCCATGGACTGTTCAATCGACTGGCGAACGCCTGCAAGCACCTGCGAGCCCTCTTCGAGCTCCACATGAATCGGCAGCACGCATTTGCCCTCATCGTCCAACACAATCGCGTCCGCCATGCCCATTACCGGCGCCCAGCGGAGCATATCGAGGTTCATGCCATCGGTTGCCTGCTGAAGCTGCGCGGCGCCCTGATCGATTGCCGAGCGCAGCGCCATGCTCTTCACCATCGGCGCAATCGCCTTGATGACCGGCGCAGCCGTTTCGTCGCCCATCATCTCCGCGAGCTGATCATAGGACAGGCAATAGGACTGGCTCATGCCGTCCAGATGCAGAACGATTCCTTCCTCGGCGAGCTGAATCTGGAGAGAGGTGATGTAATCGTAATTGTCGCCGGCATACAGTTCGAGGCTCAGCGCCTGCGCCGCGCCGTCGGTTACTGAAGCGACGAGATCGACGTTCAGTCCGGTCAGATCGAACACCGTTTCGCCGTCCTGATAAAGGATCGGATCCAGCAGGGAGAGCGAGTATGTCGTCGAATTCTCCGCCAGCGCGCAGGGCAGCGTCAGCATGAGGGCGAGCAGAATCGCCAGCATTGCGGTCAGTTTCTTCATGAGGCAACCTCCGTTTCATATTGTTGATTTAAGGCAACACCGCACAACTCGGCGGCGCGTC
>ERZ824978.2216-NODE-2216-length-17684-cov-4.320495_pt1 | contig 17684 bp, 13 predicted proteins | sample MGYA00519860_ERZ824978 | MGnify/ENA primary metagenome ERZ824978 (study PRJEB31778, sample SAMEA3449184) | human gut metagenome | biome: human gut; feature: human-associated habitat; material: faeces | place: United Kingdom | collected 2010/2012 ... | reverse complement strand
GCGAATCATTTGTCTTCCTTTTTGGCTATTACCCCAACTTTTATTATAGAGCCTTCTTTTGAAGCGGTCTTTTGGCTGTCGAGCCGCAACGACATATCAATTTATAGCCACGTGAGGATACAATGCCCATTTTTGCGCGCTTTTTTGAAACACTCAAAAAAATACGCATCCGCGAGAACGTCCCGGACGGATGCATACAAGATAAATACTTATTTTCAATCCACTTGTGTAATGCAAGACTTCTCTAGTATATCACACAAGGCATAAAAATCAAGTGGTCAAGTATATGCTTACCATTTTTTTATTCCGCCATATAATTTATTTACAAAATAAATACTTAGAAAAGAAAATGCTGGACTTTCTCGAAAACAAGGGTTATACTATTTCCGCAGAAAACATTTGATACGGCTGTTTTTCACAAATAAACGAAGGCTGGTGATATATGATGGAATATTGGGCGCATAAGCGAGAGGGCAGGCAAATCGTTTGGCAAACATTGCAGGAGCACCTGCGCGGTGCGGCGCGGCGGGCGGCAGAATGCCTGCGGCCGGTGGGCCTGGAAAATGCTGCGTATCTTGCCGCACTGCTCCATGACGCAGGCAAAGCCGCTCCCGCGTTCCAGAAGTATCTTGCTGCTGGCGACCACAGTGCGCGGGGGCAGGTGATTCACAGCTTTCAGGGCTGCCGATATCTGATGGAACAGTTTCATGAGGAAACGGACCCCGTTCGTACCGGCGTCATGGCGTCCGAACTGCTCGCGTTTGCTATCGGCGCGCACCATGGCCTGTTTGACTGCGTGGATCCCACGCGGCGAATCGGGCTGAAGTACCGCGCTGAAAAGCAGGGGATCTCCTATGAGGAGTCTGTACAGGGCTTATTTTCACAGGGAATTTCCAAGCAGGAAATAGAACGGCTCTTTTCTTCCGCAGTGGGGGAGATCGATCCGATTTTGGAACAGTTGGAGAGGGAATACGTCGATGATCACGAATATTTTTTCGTGGTCGGACTGTTGGCCCGACTGCTTCTGTCCGCTGTGATCGAGGGAGACCGGTATGATACGGCTGCGTTTATGGAGGGAAACACACCGCCGAATTTGCCGGAGGATATGACGCCGGTCTGGGCGGCGCGGCTTGCCTATCTGGAAGAAAAGCTGCAGGGGAAACCGCACGATGGAGAGATCGACAACGCGCGGCAGAAAATTTCCGAAACGTGCGGAGCGTTTGCGGAGAAAGCGTCCGGCATCTATCGGCTGAACGTTCCGACCGGCGGCGGAAAAACGCTCAGTTCACTGCGGTATGCACTGGCGCACGCGAAACAATTTGGGAAAAAACGCCTGATTTTCACCTCGCCGCTGCTGTCGATTCTGGAACAGAACGCGAAAGAGATTCGGAAGTTTGTAGGGGACGATCGGCTGATTCTGGAGCACCATTCCAACGTTGTGCAGACGGATACATCGCAGGACGCGCTTGACGAGTGCGAACTTCTGGTGCAAAGTTGGAACGCGCCGATCATTCTGACGACGCTGGTTCAGCTGCTGAACACGTTGTTCGACGGGAAAACGACTTCCATTCGCAGGTTTCAGGCTCTTTGTGACAGCGTCATCGTGATCGATGAGGTCCAGACCGTGCCGACCAAACTGCTGTCGCTTTTTAATCTTGCCATCCAATTCGTGAGCGAGCAGTGCCGCGCGACGGTCGTTTTGTGCTCGGCAACGCAGCCGTGCGTTGAGCGGGCAGAGCACCCGCTGCGGCGCGCGCCGGAGGAGATCGTGCCGTATGACGAGGCACTTTGGGCGGCGTTTCGGAGAACGGAGCTTCAACTGGCCGGCAGTCGCCGGCTGGACGAGCTGCCGGAGATGATCTGCACACTGATGGAAACCACAGACAGCCTGCTGGCCGTGTGCAACAAAAAGAGCGAGGCGGCGTATCTGCTGGAGCACACCCGCTCGGCAGAATATCGGAGCTTCCATTTGTCGGCGGCGATGTGTATGCAGCACCGGCGCGATGTACTGGACGAAGTACAGGCTGCGCTCGGGCGGAAAGAAAAGGTCCTTTGCATTGCCACACAGGTTATGGAGGCGGGGGTGGACATTTCATTTGGCGCGGTCCTGCGGCTGGCCGCCGGAATGGACAGCATCATGCAGGCTGCCGGACGGTGCAACCGCGACCGAGAATCCGAAACGCCGCGCCCGGTCTATGTTGTAAACTGCACAGATGAAAATCTGGGTATGCTGCGCGATATCCGGCGGGGAAAGGACGCTACGCTGGCGCTGACGGAGGCATTCAGTGCCTCTTCGGAACGTTTTGACGGCAGCCTGTTCTCGGCCGCAGCCATTCGATATTATTACGCCGCGCTATACAGGGATATGGCGGCAGGCGAGCAGGATGATTACGTTCAGGAACAAAAAACGACCCTGTTGGATCTGATGGGATCGAATGAAAAGTATACGGCGCGCTGCCCGGAGGCGGAGAATTTTTACCTGCGGCAGGCATTCAAAACAGCGGGGCAGCATTTCTCCGTTTTTGAGGAGGAAACAACGGATATTCTGGTCCCGTATGAGGAGGGACGGCGGCTCTTGACGGAACTGGATTCGAAACGGTGTCGATCGGACGCGTCCTATCGCGCAGCTGTCCTGAAAAAACTGAGTCCATTTACGGTCAGCGTATATCAATATCAGAAAAAACAGTTGGAAAAGGCGCGGGCGCTGTTTCCGGTCTGCGGCGGATGTGCGCTGGCGGAGGAATTCTATGACGCTGAGGTCGGCCTGAAGGCGGAATGAAATTCAATGGGATTTTGGGAGGCGTGAAATGAAAAATACGGAGCATGAAAACCTTGTGGAATTTCAGGTGAGCGGAGACTATGCGCTGTTCTCGGACCCCATCATGCGGGTCGGCGGCGAAAAATGCACTTATCAGGTGCCGACCTACGAAGCGCTCAAGGGCGTTCTGAGTTCTGTCTATTGGAAACCAACGCTGACGTGGATCATCGACGCGGTTCGGGTGATGAACCCGATCCAGATGGAGACAAAGGGCATTCGGCCGATCAAGTACGGCGGCGGAAACGATCTGAGCTACTATACTTATCTGAAGAACTGCCGTTATCAGGTGCGCGCACATTTCGAGTGGAACGAAAACCGTCCGGAACTGATCGCTGACCGCAACGAGAACAAGCACCATGAGATCGCCAAAAGGATGATCCGCAAGGGGGGACGCCGGGATATTTTTCTGGGGTGCAGGGAGTGTCAGGGCTATGTGGAACCGTGCGTATTTGGAGAGGGGACAGGCGCTTACGACGAAGTGCCGGAACTGTCCTTCGGACTGATGTACCATGGCATTACCTACGCGGACGAGGCGTATTCCGAGGAAACAAAAGGAAAAATGACCGTGCGTTTCTGGAACCCGGTGATGAAAAACGGCGTGATCACCTTCCTGCCGCCGGAACAATGCCCGCAAAGCAAAATGATCTGCGACATGAAAATGAAACGATTCGGCACGGAATTGCAGAACTTCTCAGGCCTGCGGGAATTTGAGGAGGCGACATGATGGGACTTTTGCAAAAAGCGGTAGAAACCTACGACGCAAACGCCAAACTGATCGGCGTGTATCAGGCGGGACGCGACCCGCTTGCCCCGATCGGGCACAGCCTGACGAACGCGGACGTCGAGATCACCTTGAACGCCCAGGGCGCGTTCCTGTCTGCGCGAAAGGTGGAAAAAACAGAGCCGAAGATCCTGTTTCCCGTCACAGAGGATTCCAGCGGACGCACCAGCGGACTTGCGCCGCATCCGCTTTGCGACCAGCTGAAGTATATTACCTGCACGAACGAAAAGGCACACACGCTTTACTTGCAGACGCTGCGCGCATGGATGGAGTCGCCGCATTCGCACCCTTTTCTGCTGGCGGTTTTCTCCTACGCGGAAGACGGTTCAATCCTGAACGACCTGGCAGGGGCGGGGCTTTTGGAGGATGCGGAGCACTATGATGAAAAATGGATGATATGCTGGCGCGTACACGGCTTTGCGGATGAAGAGCCCGCCTGTTGGAAAAACCGAAAGCTGTTCGCTTCTTTTGTCGACTACTACTGCGAACGGATCTCGGCGCGGGATCGGAAGCTTTGCATGGTCGAAGGAAAACCGAAGGCGGCTGCGATGCAGCATCCAAAAGGGATGATCCCTGTAAACGGAAACGCAAAGCTGATCTCCGCCAATGACGCGAGCGGCTTTACCTACCGCGGGCGCTTTTCGGAAGAATGGCAGGCGGCGAGCGTTGGCTACATCGCTTCCCAGAAGGCGCATAACGCTATCCGCTGGCTGGCGTCGGATCAGGGCGTATACGAGTTTTCAGGCAATCGTATCTTTCTGTGCTGGAACCCGCAGGGCGAAGCCATCCCCAAGCCCATGCGCAGGCTGCGCGGCGTGGAGACGGAGGTGACGCGGAAGCCGAGCGACTATCAGGAGCAGCTCAAAGCCACGCTGCTGAGCCTGCGGAAGGAACGACAGCTCAAAGATACGGACTCCGCGATCCTGGTGAGCTTTGACGCCGCAACCACTGGGCGGCTTGCCGTTACGGATTACAACGAACTTTCTCTCGACGTATTTTTGGAGCGGATGCGGATGTGGGACGCGCACTGCTGCTGGTATGCGGGGAAATACGGCATTCAGGCGCCGGACCTGTTCCAGATCGTGGAATGTGCCTTCGGCACACCGCGTGGAAGCTCTCTGGCGATCGACGACCGGATCCAGCGTCACCATTTGCAGCGGCTGCTGGACTGCAAGGTGGACGGCGGTGTATTTCCGCGGGATATGGTAAGTGCGTTGGCGGAGCGGGCATCCATGCCGCTGGCCTATGAGGAAGCGGTTTGGAGGCGGATCCTGCACACGGCCTGTTCCGCCATTCAAAAGTATCGGTACGACACAAAACAGGGGGGCGATGAAATGGCTTGGGAATTGGACAAAAAAGACCGCAGTTTTCAGTATGGCCGGCTTCTGGCGGTCATGGACCGTGCGGAGCAGGATTATTATTACAAAACGCAGGAGAAGCGGCAGACAAACGCGATCAAGTTTATGAACGAGTTCCGCCTGCGGCCGTTCTTTGTGTATGAGCGGGTCAACCGCCACCTGCATCAGGCCTATCTGGACCGCGTGGAACCATGGCAGGCGGATCGGTATGAGCGCCTGACCGGCGAGATCATGGGGATCATACGGGAGTTTCCCGAGGAAGAACTGAACAAACCGCTTTCTGATCTCTATTTGATGGGGTATGAACTGCAAAGAAATACGTTCTTTGAAAAAAAAGAAACAAGTGAAGAAAAAGAGGAGGAATAAACATGGCGGCATTGGAGCATAAGATTGACTTTCTGGCGCTGGTATCTGTGACAAAAGCAAATGGGAATGGCGACCCGCTGAACGGAAATCGCCCAAGAGTGGATTATAACGGCATCGGGGAAATTTCTGACGTATGCATCAAGCGAAAAATACGCAACCGAATGCAGGATATGGGGTATGCGATCTTTGTACAGTCGGACGACCGCTGCGACGATGGTTTCAAAAGCCTGAGCGAGCGCGCAGCTGCGGCGACGGCAGGGATCAAAGATAGAGAAGCCTATGCGCAGCTTGCCTGTGAAAAGTGGATGGACGTGCGTAGCTTTGGACAGGTGTTTGCGTTTAAGAAAGAAAAGAACGGCGTTTCCGTTGGCGTTCGCGGCCCGGTTTCCATCCATCAGGCGCTCAGCCTGTCCCCGGTTGAGGTGGAGTCGCTTCAGATCACCAAGAGCGTCAACGGAGAACCGGGTGAGAAGCGCGCCTCCGATACGATGGGCATGAAGCATTTCGTGCGCTTTGGGTTGTACGAGATCAAAGGCTCCATCAATGTCCAATTGGCGGAAAAGACGGGTTTTTCTCAGGAAGACGCGCAGGTCGTGAAGGAGTGCCTACGGACGCTGTTTGTAAACGATGCTTCTTCAGCGCGTCCCGAAGGCTCGATGGAGGTCGTGAAACTTTATTGGTGGGAGCATAATTGCAAGGACGGCCAGTATTCTTCTGCAAAGGTGCACCGCAGTGTTCATGTGACTGCGAAGGATATTGCCGCGCTTCCGAACAGTGTGGAGGACTATACGATCACGCTTGACGAACTGCCCGGTCTGATGCCAGAGATCATTGAGGGAGTGTAAGCGGAAACGGCCTGAAAAACCAATCCGTTTCGCACTGCGGGGGAATGGGAAAAAGGGATAGACCCTTTCCGTCCTGATGGTGCGCTTCTTCCTACTGAAAACACCGCTGCCCTACGGCTTTTACGACCGGGGCAGCGGTGTTTGATTCATAATAAATGGAAAATTCCTCGGCCCTACGCCTGAAAGAACGCCGTGCAGAGCCGGACGAAAGCGTCCTGATCCGCCGCACCCATGGTCTCGCAGGCGGAGTGCATGGCCAGAATCGGAACGCCGATGTCCGCGGCGGGCATGGCCAGCAGGGACGAGGCCATGGAGCCTACCGTGCTGCCGCCGGGCAGGTCGGCTCGGTTCATGTAAATTTGCAGGGGAATCTGGTTGGCGTCGCAAAGCCCCTGTATGACCGCGCAGGTCTCCGCATCGGAGGAATAACGGGGGCTGCGCTTGAGCGCAACGCCACCGCCCAGTACCGGCGCGCAGGAAAAATCCGCGTATTCAGGATGATTGGGGTGCATGGCGTGGGCCGCGTCGCAGGAAAGCAGCATCCCGTTCAGACAGGCGTCCAGCAACGCCGTGCGATCCAGCCCCAGCGACAGGGCCAGCTTTTCCAGAATCACCGTCAGCGTGCTGCTGTCCGCGCCCCGGCGAGTGTTGCTGCCGATTTCCTCGTTGTCGTAGAGAACCGCCACGTTGATGCCGTCGCCCTGCGCATCCGCCAAGCCCTGCAGACAGGCGTGGACGGAGCTGAGGTTGTCCAGCCGGGGAGAGGACAGAAGGTCCTTCTCAAAGCCCAGCAGCGTGGGCTCGGCGCAGCAGTAGGCGCAAAGCTCGAAGGACAGCACGTCCTCCGGCTGCACCTGCAGCCTCTTCGCCAGCTGGCGCACCAGATAGCCGTTTTTTTCAAATTCGCCCTGCACGGTGCGGCAGATGGGCAGCATGTCCACGTTGGCCTTGTAGGGAACGCCCTTATTGACCTCCCGGTTCATGTGGATGGCCACGTTGGGGATGACCATCACCGGCTCGTCCCACGAGATCAGGCGGCGCTCCGGCTGCATGGGGTCGGCCGTGCGCAGAAGGACAACGCCCGCCAGCCCCAGAGGCCGATCCAGCCACGTGTTCAGGATCGCACCGCCGTAAGGCTCGACGCTCAGACGGCAGCAGCCGCCGGAGATCAGCTCGGGCTGGGGCTTGATACGCATACAGGGCCAGTCTGTGTGGGCCGCCGCAATGCGGATCACGTCTTTCTGCCCTACGGTCACGGCTGCCAGAAAGGTGCCGTTTTCCACAAAATAGCGTCCGCCCCGGTGAACGGAGAAGGGCCTGTTCAGCGCAAGGGGTTCAAAGCCCCGCTCCGTCAGCCAGTGGGCCGCCATATCTACGGTATGCCACGGCGAATGACCGCCGCCGAGCCATTTCATCAGTTCATTGGTAAATTCAGCCATGTTCTTAGCTCCTTTGGTGGGTTCTGCGTGCGGGCAAACCGCTGCCCCGCGCCGCGTTCAAGGGTATTATATTTCTTTTTGGTCAAAGAAACAAGTCGGAATCCCACAGCTGAAAACGTGGAAAATGTGGAAAAAACCGCTTGCTTATGGTACAATCGGGTTGTCCTGTTCAGGACGTTACAGGAGGTCTTGGTGTTTCAGATATTGTTCGTCTGCCATGGCAATATTTGCCGCAGCCCCATGGCGGAATTTGTCCTGCGGGATATGATCGCCCGGCGCGGGCTGGAAGCGGAAGCGACGGTGGAATCCGCCGCCACCAGCACGGAAGAGATCGGGAATCCCGTCCATCCCGGCACCCGGGAGAAGCTGCGGCAGGCGGGAATCTCCTGTCAAGGCAAGCGGGCCCGGCAGATCAGATCGGAGGATTACGAACGTTTTGACTGGATCGTCGGCATGGACGATTGGAATATGCGCAATCTTCGTCGGGCGTTTCCGGGCGACCCGGAGGGAAAACTGCATAAGCTGCTGGATTTCTGCGGCGATGGCTCCGACGTGGCCGACCCGTGGTATACCGGCGATTTTGACGCGACCTGGCAGGACGTGCAGCGCGGCTGCCGGGCGATGATGAAGCAGATCGAAAAGGAGCTGAAAAAAGAATGAGCCAACTGAAAGAAGCGGTGGGGGAGTGGTTCGCCCACGCTGACCCCAAGGCGGGCCTGAAGGAATGGACGAAGCAGCTCTGCCGCATTTTGAGCGAGCATGAGGATGAACTGAAACATATCACCTATTCCTATCGCCTGTGCGCCACCGATACGGGCTATGTGTGCGCCTTTTCGCTGGTGGAGGGCCGCTATATCCCAAAGACCGAAATAGACGAAGCGGACGTGATCGTCTCCGGCCGGGAACGCGACCTGATGGACATCCTGCAGCGGAAGGTGTCGCCCCTGTCGGCACTGCTGCGGGGGAAAATTCAAATCAAGGGCTCCAAGGCCGCTTTGATCGCCTTCGGCGAGTTTCTGTAAGCGGGAAGGAAACATTCATTGGATTATTGGGAGAAAGGAGGAGGACTCATGGAAGATCAGCGCCGGGAAAAGGACAATCCGTTTCAGCCGATCTCGTTGGACGAACGCCTGTCGCGGCCTGTGCCGAAGACTCGCCATACGGCTCACGAGCCGATGATGATGCGCCCGGGCCAGCTGTACGGTCGCACGCCGTTTTATCAGCCCGCCGTCATGGGTTCTCCTGCCCCGACCGAACCGGCGGCTCCGCAGACGGTCCCCTTTTCTTCGTTCCAGCCGTTCGGTTCGGTGAACGCATCCGTTGCGCCTATGCAGCCAGAGCCTTTTGCTTCTCCGAGCTTTCGGCCTGTGGAGGAAATTCAGCCCGCAGCGCCGTCCGAGCCTTCCTTTCAACCCCTCTGGCAAAGCCCGATGGAAGGATCGCCCGCCGAAAAAGCAGTTGAGGAAAGTCCCTCGCCGGAATATATTCCCGAATCCCAGCGCCCTGTGGAAAAGGATGCGCTGGGTGTACCCAAGTATTTGCAGCGCAGCCCGTCGCTGGGAAAAGCCCAGCCCCGTAATTGGGTTCCTTCTGTTTCCACGACGGCCGAAACAACGGCCCCTGCAGCAGAATGGCCGTCTCTGGACGTGCCGCTGTGGCCCATGACGAAGCCTGTGCCGCTGGAAGAACAGTCCGCGCCCGAAACGAATGCGGCGGAGGAAAACACCCCGCAATCGGCTTCGGAGAGCGAAATGCCGGTTTCCGCAACAAAGCCGGAAAAAATCGCGAAAGTAGAAACAAGTGCGGATGCGCCCGGTGAAGCGCCCCTTTCGAACAAAGCCGAAAATACCGAGACTGTGCAAAGCCGGCCGACCCAGTCGTCCCAGCCCCGACGGCGCAGCCGTATGGCGCGCCGGGAGCTGGAAAAAGCCTCGGCCACGGGGGAAGGAACGCCGATTCCCTCCGAATTTGCCAAAGCGCCCGCAGCACCCCATGCCGAGACAATCGCTGTGGAAGAAAACGAAAATCCAGTATCCATCCCGGAAATGGCGGCAAAAACGGTTTTGACAGCTGCGCCCCAAAAAGAGGAGCCCGCCGTCGCTTCAACGGCAACGGAGAATGGAGCGGATTCCGCTGCATGGGGCAGCCCGGCAGAGACTTCCGCAGACGAATTACAGACCGAAGCGGCGAGGGTCGAACTGCCGTCTTCGACGAATGGCGAACCCGTGAGAAAGACAAGATTCCACGGGGAGAACGTACAGGCAGCGGAAACGCCCGCGAACGAGACGATTCCGCAAGAGACCGAGCCGCCTGTCAGTGTCCAGCCCCAAACGGCCGGGACACCCAACGATGTGCCGCCACTCCATGCGGCAGAACTGTCCATGGATGAGCTGATGCCCCCAGCGGTACCCGTGTTCGAAAACCAGCCCCAAACTGCCGAGGCATCAAGCGATGTGCAGCCACTCCATGAGGCTGCAGCGTCCATGGCCGAGTCAGCGCCCCATGTGGCTGCGCCCGTATTCGAAACACAGCCCCAAGGGGCTGAAACGTCCGCAGCCATGTCTGCGGCGCAAGCAGCGGAAGAGTCTGCCTTCAAGCCGCAGAACCCGGCTGCCGAAATGCCCATGATGGAGCCGCAGCCGCAATCGGACAATGAGTTCACAGCGGAAGATAAGCCCGCCCCCCCCGCCGCCGAGCCGCTGTTCTCTGCCGCTCCCTGCCGGGCTGAAAAGCCCGTGAAAGAGGAAAACACAGCGGCAGCCGCTCCTGCCGCAGGGGAAGACGAATGGTACAAGGTTTTTCAGCAGAGTGGCCCTCTGTGGGATCCTGCCGCTTCGCCCATGGGCAGCGAATTGGACGCATTTTTCAGCGACGATGCGCCCAAGGCGGAAATCCACTGGAATTTCAACGAAGACGACCCCTTTGTTCCTTTACAGGAGCAGCCGGTTTCGGAAACGCCCGCGCCAGTGTTTTATCCCTTTGAGGAGGACATGCTGCCGCCCACGGAGGAGAGTCCCTCGAAAGAAGGCTCCGCGCCGCTGCACGGCTTCGACCAGCCCTTTGTTGGCGGTGGTCTGCCGCCGCTTGGCGGGAGGATGGAACAGCCGTCTGCAGATCAGCCCTTCTTTGCCGCCGCTTCTGATTCGGAAGAAACTTCGTGGAATGCGGGCGGACAAGCTGCCGCTCCGGAAATGCCGTTTCAGCCAGGCCAGCCTTACCATTCCGCGCCGGTAGAAAACAACGGTTTTTATGCCGGCGTGGAGTCGAAGAAACCCGAATCGAGCCGCCCGGCGCCCCATCGTCCCTTTGCCCAAAAGCCCGCTGCGGCGGAGAAACCGAAGAAATCTTCCAAACCGCCTAAGGAAAAGCCGCCCAAACCGCCGATTCTCTGGGGAAGGGTGGCGGCCATTGCCGCTGTGGCCGTCATGCTGCTGTTCTGCCTCATCGCCGGGGGAAAGATCCTTATGAGCCTTTCCGCTAACGAACGGGAAATGGCGCAGGTGCGTCAGGCATATCAGGAGCAGCAGGGACAGGCGTTGGAGCAGGCGGGCGTGAAGGTAGATTTGCTGCCCGCCGGGGAAACCTTTACCCCCACGTCCACGCCGCAGGTGTTTGCCGCGCCAAAGGCGGAGGCCGTCCAGAGCGGGAACGGAGGCGAAACGTCCGCCGACACGGTGGAGGAAGAAACCACCCGCACCCGGCTGAGACGCTACCCGGATAACCCGCTGTGCAATGTGCTGGACAGCATGAAGGAGATCAGCACCGAATACCCGGATGTGCTGGCACGGCTGTATATTCCCGGCGTGCTGGACGAGTACGTGGTGCAGCGCAATAATACCTATTACCTGACCCACAACTATCGCGGCTCTTTGTCCGACGGTGGAGCGGTATTTCTGGACAAGGACTGTTTCATCAGCACGCCCCCGGAAAACCTGCTGCTGCGCGGCGAGGGCAACGTGGCGGGCGTGAGCTTTGCTCCCCTGTGGCAGTATGAGTCCGGCGGCATCGGCTTCGCGGCCGGGGCCTGCTTCGCTCAGCTGACCACCCTGTATGAGGACGCGCGCTACGTGCTGTTTTCCGTCATCGTGGCGGACAGCGACCCTGCCAAGCCGGGCTACTTCGACTATGCCTCCCACGATACCTTCGACACGGACGCGCAGATGATGGAGTATGTCCAGTCGGCGGCAGACCGCAGTCTGTATGGATTCTCCGTTTCCGTGGAACCGTCCGACCGACTGATGACGCTGGCGACGGTGTCCAGCCGGGGCAACGGTAAGTGTCTGGTGCTGCTGTTCCGTATGGTGCGGGAGGGCGAAACCGTCCCGTGACCCCTTCGTTTCCCTGATTTTTCCACAAGGAGGAAAATTTCGATGGCTGTTTCCAATCGTTGTTTTTATCCCGGTCAATTGCTGCTGCCCCGGGAGGGCACGAACCTGACCGCATGGGCCTGTGTGGCCTGCGATCAGTTCACTTCTCAGCCCGCCTACTGGGAGGAGGTGGAGCGTCTGGTGGGCAATCAGCCCTCCGCATTCCGCATGATCCTGCCGGAATGCTGGCTGAACGAGACGGACGCACGGGTCCCCGGCATCTGCCGCACCATGGAGCAGTACCTGCGGGACGGCACGCTGGTCCCCGCCGTGCAGCAGGGCTTTATCCTGACGGAACGGATCACCCCCTCCGGCGCGCGGGTGGGGCTTGTCGGCATGATCGATCTGGAATGCTATGATTTCCATCCCGAAGCGAAAAGCCTTGTCCGCGCCAGCGAGGGCACCATTGCCGAGCGCATCCCGCCCCGGGTGCGCATCCGGGAAAAAGCGCCGCTGGAGACCTCTCATGTGATGCTGTTGATGGATGACCCCATGCAGTCGGTGGTGGAGCCGCTGTTTCAGAAGCGCCGCCAGCTGCGCAAGCTCTACGATTTTCCGCTGATGATGAATGGCGGCCAGCTGGTAGGCTACGCCGTGGAGGACGCGGCGGATATCGACGGGGTCTATGCGGCGTTGGAACGGCTGCGTCAGGGCGACGATCCCATGCTGTTCGCCGTGGGCGACGGCAACCACAGCCTTGCTACGGCCAAAGCCATCTGGGACAAGGTCAAGCCCGGCCTGACCCCGGAGGAGACCATGACCCATCCCGCCCGGTTCGCCATGGTGGAGATCGAGAATATCTATGACGACGCGCTGCGCTTCGAACCCATTCACCGGGTGCTGTTCGGCGTGGACGGCGACGATCTGCTGGACGAGCTGGAAGCCTATGCGGTGCGCCGGGGCGAAGACCTGATCGACCCGGACGCGACGCAGGATATCCGCGTGGTGTACGAGGGCAAGGAAGTGACGGTCTCCATTCCCACGCCCCACCGGCTGGCAGTGGGCGACCTGCAGATCTTCCTGGACGAATGGTTGCTCGCCCATCCCGGCGCGAAGCTGGATTACGTCCACGGCGAACAGGCCGTCCGGGAGCTGGTGAAGGGCGAAGGAGCTGTGGGCTTCCTGCTGCCCGCACCGGATAAGAGCCGGTTCTTCGAGCAGGTGCGGGAACTGGGCGTGCTGCCCCGAAAGACCTTCTCCATGGGAGAGGCCAATGAAAAGCGGTATTATATGGAGTGCCGCAGAAAATAAAAGGCCGTTCGCGGCGGAAACAGGGCGAGCAGTCCTGACGAAAGACCCGTGTGCTTTGGAAGGCGCACGGGTCTTTTTCATGTGGAAAATTTCTTCTTTCAAAAGTAAACGTATCATTTGAGCCGAAAAAGCCGAGACTGTTTTGGAAAGGGTGCTTCGCCGCCCCTTTGGTGAAAGGAGAGGGAAAGAATGTCCCAGATGTTTTGCTTTCAGTGCCAGCAGACTGCGGGCAACAAGTGCTGCGTCCAGACCGGCGTCTGCGGAAAACAGCCGGAGACAGCCAACCTGCAGGACGAACTGGTTTGCGGACTGATCCGACTGGCAGAGACCGCAGGGCAGCAGGGAGCCCGCACGGAGGAAATTTCCCGGCTGCTGATCGACGGCCTGTTTACCACGCTGACCAACGTGAACTTTGACGATGAAGCCATTCGCCATTTCATCCGCCGGGTGGAAAACGAACGAAAAAAGCTGGGCGGACAGGATAAGGGAACACTGGAGCTATGGCGGGGCGAGACGGATATCGTCTCATTGCGCTCCACACTGCTTTTCGGCATGAAGGGCATGGCCGCTTACGCCCACCACGCCCTGAACCTGGGCTTTCAGGACGAGCAGGTGACAGAATGGTTCTACAAGGGACTTTCGGCGCTTCGGCAGGAACGCTCCATCGGCGACTGGCTGGAGCTGATTATGGAATTCGGGCGGATCAACTTCCGCTGCATGGAACTGCTGGATCGGGCCAACACGGAGACCTTCGGCGACCCCGTCCCCACCAGAGTCCCTCTGGACATTCGAAAAGGCCCGTTCATCGTGGTGTCCGGCCATGATCTGGAAGACCTGCATCAACTGCTGGAACAGACGAAGGACAGGGGAATCAACGTTTATACCCATTGTGAAATGCTGCCCGCCCACGGCTATCCCTCTCTGAAAAAATATCCGCATCTGGCTGGCAACTTCGGCACGGCATGGCAAAGTCAGCAGACCGAGTTTGAGAATATTCCCGCGCCGGTGCTGTTTACCACCAACTGCCTGATGCCGCCCCGGCCCAGCTATCAGGATCGGGTGTATACCACCTCCGTGGTAGGGTATGAGGGGCTGCGGCATATCGCCGCCGATGAGCGCGGGCGCAAGGACTTTACGCCCTTGATCGAGCAGGCTCTTGCGCTGGGTGGCTACGAGCACGACCACAGCATGAGCGGCATCAACGGCGGCCATATGGTCACCACCGGCTTTGCCCATGAGACGATTCTTTCCCACGCCGGAGAGGTGACGGAGGCCATCAAGGCGGGCAAGATCCGGCATATTTTCCTTATCGGCGGCTGCGACGGCGCGCATCCGGGGCGAAACTACTATACCGAGGTGGCGAAAAAAACGCCCATGGATTCTCTCATTCTGACGCTGGCCTGCGGCAAATACCGCTTCAACGATCTGGACTTGGGCGAAATTGCCGGATTCCCCCGCATCATGGACGTGGGGCAGTGCAACGACGCGTACAGCGCCGTGCGGGTCGCACTGACGCTGGCCGATGCGTTCGAGTGCTCCGTCAACGAACTGCCCCTGACGCTGGTGCTCTCCTGGTACGAGCAGAAAGCCGTCTGCATTCTTCTGACCCTGCTGGCGCTGGGCGTGAAGAATATCTATCTGGGGCCGACGCTGCCCGCCTTCCTGTCCGAAACCGTTGTGAACGCGCTGGTGGACGCTTATGGTCTCCGGCCCATCACTGCCCCGGAACAGGATCTGGACGCTATTCTGGGACGTGAATGAAAGGAAAACAGGCCTGTCTGAAAAGACAGGCCTGTTTTTCAGCATTCCGTGCAGCGGAACAGTCGGACGCCATGAGGCTCGATGACACAGGAAAGCGTCCCACAGACGGTTCGGCCTTCGTCCGACCAAAGCTCCCGGCAGGCAAAGGTCTCGCCCTCCAGCTCCCGGAGATCCAGCGACACCTCCCGCGGCTTTTCGGACAGGTTGAACAGTGCCGCATAACAGGAACCATCTTCGTCCTGGCTGACCCAAACGGCGTGCTCGTCGTCCCGGACGATCTGCCGCGCGCCGAAGGAGTGCCGGTTCAGCCGCAGCACGTCCCGGTTGGTGAGCAGACGAAGGGTAGCTTCGTCCAGACTGGGCAGCTCCGCCCCGAGAATCAGCGGCGAACGGAAGATCGACCACAAGGTCAGCAGGGTCTTTTGTTCGTCAGGGGTGAAGCGGGTCTGCCGGGGCTGTCCGAACTTTACGCCGATGCGGCCCAGCGGCAGCATGTCGCAGTCCGGCCAGCAGCCGGGACCGACGTGGCTTTGCCAGATCTCGCAGCGGGTGAACATATTTTTCAGCAGGGCCCAGTCGTCCCAGAAATCGTTGGTGATGCGCCACATATTGGCGTTCTGACTCAGGTGCCACGCTTTTTCCACGGACGCGGGGCCGGGAGAAAGACTCAGCACGATCGCGCGTCCGCAGCGGTCGATGGCCCGGCGGATCATCTCGATCTCATGGGCCGCCGCGTATCCGCCGGATTCGGCCTCGCCAGTATTGGCAATATCGTCCACCTTCACAAAATCCACGCCCCACGAAGCATATAGTTCAAAGAGACTGTCGTAATACGCCTGCGCGCCCGGATGATCCTTTCGCGTGCCGAACATATCGCTGTTCCATAGGCAGATGGAGCTGGGGTCGGCGATCTGGTCGGCCGTATAGCCGCTGTTCAGAACGGGCGTGCGGGCATATACCGCCTGACGGGGAATGCCCCGCATGATGTGAATGCCGAATTTCAGTCCTAGCCGGTGCAACTCCGCCGCAATGGGCGCAAAGCCCTTTCCGCCCGTGCTGGACGGAAAGCGGTTCTCCGCCGGAATCAACCGCCCGTAGCCGTCCATACACAGCGGCGCGAAGGGAATGTATTCGCAGCCGGGCCGCGTCCCCGCCGTGGGCTCGTACCATTGAATATCGCAGGTAACGTATTCCCAGCCGTAGGGGAGCAGATGCTCCGCCTGATAGCGGGCGTTTTCCAGCAGCTCCGCTTCCGTCACGGCGGACATGTAGCAGTCCCAGCTGTTCCAGCCCATGGGAGGATACGGCGCAAAACGATCCTTGTCTTTCTTCATTCAAACGTTCCTTTCCGCCCGGTCAAAGGCGCGCTTTCTTCTGCAACTATTATATAAACAAACCATTCCGGGCGCAATCCCGTTTTTTAACATTCTTTCCTTTCTGATAATCTTTTCAGAAAACAGCATTGGCTTCACCGATTTTTCCCCGATCAGTGGTATAGCCGTTCCATTTTCTGTTTTGCTCCATCCCCCTTTTTCCCTAATCAAAAACGGCCAGCGCGTATTTTCTACACGCTGACCGCTTTCGCAAGCCGAGAGGCCCGTCGCCGAGCGGCGGCCTTTCCTATTCAACTGACAGAAAACTCGACCAGACCGGCGAGCCGTGGCACTCGTCGTGCCACGGCAGTAAAACCCCGGCCAAGCTGCATTCCCTCGAGCGCCCTGCGCGCCACCGGCGCGCAGTCCGGGGTGCAGGGCCCTGCCCTGCCTTAGACGTTGCCTTGGGCCATCATGGCGTCGGCTACCTTCAGGAAACCGGCAATGTTCGCGCCGATGACGTAGTTCGTGGGCTTGTCGCCGTATTCCTTCGCGGCTTCGGCACACTTGGCAAAAATGTTCGCCATGATGCCCTTCAGCTTCTCGTCCACTTCGTCGAACGTCCAGCTCAGACGGGCGCTGTTCTGGCTCATCTCCAGCGCACTGGTGGCGACGCCGCCCGCGTTGGCCGCCTTGCCGGGGGCGAAGAGAATGCCGTTCTGCAGGAACAGCTCCGTGGCCTCCAGCGTAGAGGGCATGTTCGCACCCTCGCCCACCGCAAAGCAGCCGTTGGAAATCAAAGCCTTCGCTCCTTCCGCATCCAGCTCGTTCTGGGTGGCGCAGGGCAGAGCTACGTCGCAGGGAATGGTCCAGATGCCGCGGCAGCCCTCGTGATATTCCGCACTGGGAACGCGGGCGGCGTATTCCTTGATGCGGCCGCGCTCCACTTCCTTGATCTGCTTGACCACGTCCAGCTTGATGCCGTCCTTGTCGTAGACGTAGCCGTTGGAGTCGCTCATGGCGACGACCGTCGCGCCCATCTGGGTGGCCTTTTCACAGGCGTAGATGGCCACATTGCCGCTGCCGCTGACCACCACGGTCTGGCCGGACAGGGTCTTGCCGTTGGCCTCCAGCATATTCTTGACAAAGTAGCACAGGCCGTAGCCGGTGGCCTGCGTGCGGGCCAGACTGCCGCCGTAGGACAGACCCTTGCCGGTCAGCACGCCCTCGTACAGGCCGGTCAGACGCTTGTACTGGCCGTAGAGATAACCGATCTCCCGGCCGCCCACGCCGATGTCGCCGGCGGGCACGTCCGTGTCCGCGCCGATGTGACGGTACAGCTCGGTCATCAGGCTCTGGCAGAAGGCCATGACCTCCCGGTCGCT
>ERZ824978.2215-NODE-2215-length-17689-cov-2.848531_pt1 | contig 17689 bp, 17 predicted proteins | sample MGYA00519860_ERZ824978 | MGnify/ENA primary metagenome ERZ824978 (study PRJEB31778, sample SAMEA3449184) | human gut metagenome | biome: human gut; feature: human-associated habitat; material: faeces | place: United Kingdom | collected 2010/2012 ... | reverse complement strand
GATCCGCTCGCGCGAAGCGGCGCTGCTCGCGATTGAAACGCTTTCTCCGGATGATTTTTACGACCCCGCAAATCGCGAGGTCTATTCCGCTATGCTCTCCATGGCAACCGCGTCGCGCGAAATCGATCTGGTCACGCTTGATGAAGAGCTGACACGCCGCGGAAAACTGGATGCAATCGGCGGTGCGGCGTATCTGGTCGAGCTCAGCCGATCTGTGCCCTCCGCGGTCAATGTGCAGGCGTACATTCGCATCGTGGACGAAAAATCCACACTGCGCAAGCTGATCGCCGCATCCGAAAACATCTTAAAGGAATGCTACGCCGCCGAAGAGGAGACGCAGGACATTCTCGAATCCGCCGAAAAATCGATTTACGATATCACGATGCGCAAGGGCGGCGAGCAGCTTCAGCCGATTCAGCCGGTTCTGCTCAGCACGTTTGAAAAGATCGAACTGCTGGTTAAAAACAACGGCAAAATCGAAGGTGTGCCGACGGGCTATACGGAGCTGGACGATATGCTGACCGGTCTGCACCCGGGCGAACTGGTGCTGGTCGCGGGGCGCCCGTCGATGGGTAAAACGAGTATCGGCATGAACTTTATCGAAAACGCGGCGATTCGTGCGGGCAAAAAAGCGGCGGTTTTCTCGCTGGAAATGCCGGCGGAGCAGCTCGCGATGCGTATGCTGTGTACCGAAGCGCGCGTGGATATGCAGCGCGTGCGCCGCGGTCAGCTTTCGGACGACGAATGGCAGTCGCTGTGCAACGCAATGGTTTCAATCGGTCCGGCGACCATTTATGTCGACGCAACGCCGGGCATTACGCCCTCGGGCGTTCGCTCCAAGGCGCGCAGGCTTCAGCTCGAGCACGGGCTGGACGTAATCATGATCGACTATCTTTCGCTGATGACGGGCGTCGGCAAATTCGGCAGCCGTCAGGAAGAAGTTTCGTCGATTTCGCGTTCGCTGAAGGCGCTGGCGATTGAGCTTGGCGTTCCGGTCATCGCATTGCAGCAGCTTTCGCGCGCGCCCACGGGGCGTTCGAATCATCGACCGGTACTTTCGGACATCCGCGATTCCGGCGCAATCGAGCAGGACGCGGACGTGGTCATGTTCATTCACCGCGAGGATTACTACGATCCCGAAACGCCGGACAAGAACATCGCCGAAATCATCATTGCCAAACAGAGAAACGGTTCGCTCGGCACGGTCAAGCTCGGCTGGAAGGGCGAATACACGTGGTTCATGGATCTTTCGCCCACGGCGAACGAAGCGTCCGGACAGTAAAAGCAAAGCCCGCTTTCCCGAGATCGAATGGGAAAGCGGGCTTATTTATGTGTCCGTCGGTTCGCTGCCGCCGTGTATGCGGATGTATTCGCGCGGCGTCATATGATAGCAGGCTTTGAACGCAGTGTAAAACGTGTGCGTGGAATTGAAGCCCGCCTCGGTCGCCAGCTCCACAATCGGCGTGTCAGTCGAAAGCAGTACGTCGCAAATGCTCCGGCAGCGCAGCATATTCAGATACTGTGGAAGGCTGTAGCCGACGGTCGTCTTGAACAAATGTGAAAATCGGCTGCGGCTGTAGCCGAAGCTCGCCGCGACCTGCTCGACGGTCAGCCGTTTGCTGAAATTATCGTTCAGGTAATTCAGGATCCGACAAATCACATCCGCCTGATCGGTCGGGCCAACCGGTTCGAGCGGCACGCGATCGAACAAAAGCCCCAAAATCGCGTAACTCACGCCCTTTTGAAACGTCGGCTGCGCGGGGCCCTCCGCGAACAGGCGCATCAGGAATTCCAGCGACCGCTTTTCATCGTCCGAAACCACCGTTTTTGAAAAGCGGTTCGCGGTCAGTTTTTTTTGAATCGAGGGCACCGCGCCCAGTGGTATCACCGCCACGATGGAATCGCAATCGGCGCTCGGCGCGTACGCGTGAACAAAATAACAGTTCGTAATCAGCATTTCGCCTTTCCGAACGATATGATTTTCGCCGTTGATTGCGGCATTCGTGCTGCCGCCGAGCATATACACCAGTTCGATGCCCGAATGAAAGTGCGGCTCGCAGCCGTTTTCCTTGCTGTACCACGCGTGCGGCTGATCTATACGGTCGCGCGCGGATTCGTAGTAGCTCTGCATGAATTCACCTCGGGTTGTTTTCCATCATTTTGCCGCCGAGAACGATGCGATGAACCTCCGATCGAACGCCGATTCTCAGCGGCATTTTGCTCGCGCCCACGCCGCGGCTGACCAGAATGCGTGTTCTCCCCCGCTTTTCCGTTCCGGCGATGTGCGCAAGGCGCAGATTTTTTTCGTAGCCGAAGGTATACGGCGTAATGCCGAATAAATTGAACTGCCCGCCGTGCGTATGGCCGGAGAGCATCAGATCCGGCGCGCATTCGAGCATTTCTTCAAGCGGATAATGACTTGCGAGAATGCGATACGCGCGCTCCGGCGCATTCGCAAACGCGCGCCGCGGGTTCGGTTTTCCGTATTTCGCGTCCGCAGCGCCGGCGAGAAACGCATTGCTTTCCGGAATCAGAATTCCTTCGTTTTCAAGCAGCTTGATTCCCTCGTCCGCAAGCGCCAAGCCGAAACGCTTCGCCGAGCCGAACGCTTCAATGTCATTATTCCCGCAAACGGCATATTTTCCGCGCGGAAACGAAAGCGCGGAAATCGCCCGCAGCATTCGGCGCGCATCTAGTTCGCAGTCGGCGATATCGCCGCCGAGAATCAGCGCATCCGCGTTTGTGCTTTGAATGATCGCGGCAATCGCGTCCACATTCATACTCTTCCGAATGTGCAGATCGGATGCGAATGCAATCGTCAACCGGCACGGCGCTTCGGGAAAACGCTGCTCATCGACGACGGGAATCATCCGCCGCGCATTCAGAATCTTTATAAATTCACGTCCCACAGCTTTTCATCGCCGACGGACACCGCCGACGCGCCCGCCTGAAGCGCCAGCGCAATTTCGCGCGGCTCGCTCACGAGTCCTCCCGCGATTACCGGCTTGTTCAACGCCTCACACAGCGCGCGAATCGCCTTCGGCGCAATGCCGGGCAGCACCTCCGCCATGTCCGGCGGTGTGTTGCGGAGCATCCGCTTTCCGTGTTCAAACGAAGACGAATCCATCAGAAACAAGCGCTGAATCGTCAACGCCCCCATCTCGCTCGCCGCCTTCAAAAGACTCGGGCGCGTGGAAATCACGCCGTCCGCCTTATTGTTCTCCACGCACCAGCGCACGGCGATCTCGTCGCGCCCCAGTCCGTCCGCAAGGTCGAGATGCACAAACGCGCGCTTTCCGCATTCATGCGCAATGGCGATCATGTCCGGCAGCGTCAGAATCGAGCCGCCAAGCAGGAAAATCGCCGCCGCGTTCGTCTGAGACGCGCGCTTTACTCCGTCGAGCGTACGCGCCGCGGGGATCACCGGATTCTTCTGGAATTGTTTAATCAGATTCTGCAAGGATCGTTTCCCCTTTCTTTACAGTGTATGCGTTTTTACGAATTCGCGATAGCCCTTGAGCTGCTCGCGCATGGATTCATATGGCTTCAGCCCGTAAGGACAGCGCTTTGCACACGCGCCGCAATGCACGCAATTCTCGATTTTCTCCATTTCGCGCTGCCATTCGGCCGTTACATAATTCTGCCAGACCGCGCGGCCGAGCAGCTGCATCATGCGGTTCGCCTGCGGGATCTTGATGTCCGCCGGACACGGCAGGCAATAACCGCAGCTGCGGCAGAACGCGCCGGAAAGCTCGCGGCGGTCACGCTCGATCAGGCGATCGATTTCGTCCGTGCGCACCGGCGGGTTCTGTTCCATATCGATGATCTGATTCAGCTCCTCCATCTTCTGAAAGCCCCAGATCGGCACGACGTTTGCATACTCGCGCAGGAACACAAACGGCAGCCGCGCATCGGTCACCAGTCCGCCGGACAGCGCCTTCATCGCAACGAAACCGACGTTTTTCTCGCTGCAAAGGCGAACCAGCTCGCGGTCGCGCTCAGTGGAAAGGTGATTAAACGGGTATTCCATCGTATCGTAAAGCCCCGAATTCACCGCCTGAAAGGCGCGCTCGATCGAATGCTGCGTAATGCCGATGAAGCGGATCTTGCCCTCGCTGCGCGCCTGAACCGCCGCATCGTAAATCCCGTCCTCGCCGCCGGGAACCGGCACGAAGCCCGGATTGTGAAACTGATACACGTCGATCACGTCGGTCTTCAGCTCGCGCAAGCTGGTCTCCAAATCCTTTTTCAGCGCCTCGCCGGTTTTCGCGTGCGTCTTGGTCGCGATGAAGAATTCGCTTCGGCGATTGCCGACGCCCGCGCCAATCTTCGGCTCGCTGTCGGAATACGCGCGCGCGGTATCGATATAATTGATTCCGGCGTCCAGCGCGCGATTCAAAAGCCGCGCAGCCTCTTCAAACGATACGCGCTGAATCGGCAGCGCCCCGAATCCGGAACGGGAGATTTCAAGCCCCGTGCGCCCAAGAATCATCTTTTCCATGCTTCTTCTCCTTTATTTCGTTTGAACGATCGCAAATCCAAGCCCCTTCAGCACCGTCGCGCCGCCGATTTTCTCGCCGGTCAGCGCGTTCACGCCCTTTGGAAGCTCAATTTCCTGCGAAACGGGCGAAAAATTCATTGCAAACAGCCATTTCTCCGCACCGTTCGAGCGTTCCGCAACGCGCACGCCCGCCGGCAGCGCGTTCACAAGCGGCTGAACGCCCGCTTCCTTCAGCGCGGTGCGATAGAAATCGTTCAGGAACGCCTGATCCGGACGCGTGGCGATATACCACGCGCTGCCCTCGCCGCGCTTTGCGCGCGTGACTGCCGGACTGCCCGCGTAAAAATCGTCCGCATAAACGCCGAGCACTTCCGCATCCTCCGCGTGAATCAGATCGCACATCGTCGAACAGGCATAAAGCGAGCCATCCTTCATGTGAATGTGATTCAGCTCGTCGTCCCAAAGCGCGTCGGTTTCCTCCGCCCATATGCCCAGCAGCTTTCTGAGCGGGCCTGGGAAACCGCCAAGGAAACAGAGATCGTCCTGATCGACAATACCGGTGCGGCAGGTCGCAACCAGCGTACCACCGCTGCGAACGAACGCCTCCATCCGCTCCGCCACGCCGGGCGTAAGCATATACAACATCGGCGCGGCGATCAGCTTATAACCGGAGAAATCCGCCGTCTGCTCGATCACGTCGACGTTTACACCGCAGCCGGACAGCGCGGCATAGTTTTCAAGCACCGTTTCAAAGTAATGCGCGTCGCGCCGCGGGCCCTGGCTGTTTTCAATCGCCCAGCGATTGTCAATATCGTAAATCACCGCGGCGTCCGAATGCGTTGTGCTTCCAAGGACGGGCGTAAGCGTTTCAAGCGCCTTTCCCACCTCTGCGACCTCGCGGAACGTACGCGTATGTTCGCTGCCCTCGTGATCGACCACTGCGCCGTGGAATTTTTCGCTCGCACCGCGACCCTTGCGCCACTGGAAGTACTGAACCGTATCCGCGCCGTGGGCGACCGCCTGAATGGACGAAAGCAAATGCATTCCCGGCTTTTTCAGCTTGCAGACCTCCTGCCAGTTCACCTGCGACGGCGTGGATTCCATCAGCGCGAACGGCTTATTCAGAATTGAACGCGTGAAATCGTATTTGAACGCCGAAAGCATCGCTTCGCGCGCGTCGTCGCGCCCCCATGCGGGGTAATTATCATAGCTCGCAAAATCGAGATTGCCGGCAAAGCGCCGATAATCGAGATCATGGAAATCGCTGTGGAAATTGGTCGTGATTGGAAGAGACGGATTCGCCGCGCGCAGCGGTTCAATTTCCGCGCGCATGAAATCCACGGTCTGCGCCGTCTGGAAGCGCTTCCAGCTCAGGTTCAGCCCGTGAATGCTCATTTCGCCGATCGGCGTAGGCGAATGAAGCTGGTTCCAATCGGTGTAGGTCTTCGACCAGAAGCCCGTCCACCACGCGGCGTTCAGCTTATCCAGCGTTCCGTAGGTCTTCTTCAGATATTCGCGAAACGCATTCTGGCACAGCTCGCAATGGCAATCGCCGCCGTATTCGTTTGAAACGTGCCAGCCGACAACCGCCGGATGATGTGAAAACCGCTCCGCCAGCGCCGAATTGATGCGCTTTACAAATCTGCGATACACCGGCGAAGTCAGGCAATGGTTATGCCGCTCGCCATGGAGATTGCGCCCGCCGTCCGGACGCACGCGCAGTACCTCCGGATATTTCGCGCTCATCCACGCAGGACGCGCGCCGCTGGGCGTAGCGAGGAATACGAAGACGCCGTTTTCGTGCAGTCGGTTCAGCACGTTCTCGAGCCAGTCGAAATCAAAATTTCCCTCTTCCGGCTCGAGCGCCGCCCACGAGAAGATGCCCACGCTCATCAGATTGCAGCGGGACAGCTTCATCAGGCGAATATCCTCCTCGAGAATGCCGGGGTAATCGCGCCACTGGTCGGGATTGTAATCGCCGCCGTGACCGAAAAACGAAAGCTTCAGATCAGGCATAAATTTTCCTCCTTATTTTTCCACCAGCAGCGCCGCGCCGATCATGCCGGCGTCGTCGCCAAGCTCCTCGGGCAGGAACTGCGCGGGGAATCGCTGATCCATCAGCGAATAATGTCGGTACGCGGCAATAATGCGGTCGATAAACTTCTTGCCGAGCTTCGTTACGCCGCCACCATAGACGAACACATTGATATCAAAGATCATATTCAGTGAATGGAACATCCGCCCCAAATATTCCGCACCGCGGCTGACGGCCTCCAGCGCGAGCGGGTCGCCCTGATTCAGCGCCTTGCCGACTGCGCGCATATCGATATTGGAAAGCGTGCCCGCGTGATCGAGAATGCGGCTGTCCATGCCCTCCTTGATGCGGTCGGTCACATATCGCGCCATATGAACACCCGAGGAAATCGACTGGACGCAGCCGGTTACGCCGCACGAACACGGATAGCCGGTTGAATCCGAGATGAACATATGCCCGATTTCACCCGCCATGCCGTGAATACCGCGATAGAGCTTGCCGTTCAGGATCAGCGCGCCGCCGATGCCGGTGGCGATGGTCGCATAAATCATGTCGTCGTGTCCGCGGCCCGCGCCCAGCTCATGCTCCGCGAGCGCCGCGCAGTTCGCGCCGTTGTCGAGCCAGACCGGAAGCTTCAGCCGGTCGGACAGCATATCGCGCACCGGCTGATCGGTCAGCGAAATGATGTTGCTCGTCTCGAGCACAACGCCGTTTTTATAATCGATAAACGAAGGAAACGCCGCGCCGACGCCGCGAATATCCGCGCGCGTCAGTCCATGCTCCTTCATCAGCTGCTCCGCCTGACTCGCCAGAATGTCCAGCAGCTGATCCGCTTCCAGCTCTTTATCCGTCAAAGTGTTGATCACATTCAACGGATGCATTTCGGAATCAAACAGACCGATCTTGCTGTTGGTACCGCCAACGTCGATGCCGATTGCGTATTTGCCCATTGCGCTTCCTCCAAAAGTAAAAATATATTCAATTCTAATTATACCTGAAATTCTGCAAAACATCAACGCTGTGCGTGGGAAAATTGTTAAAAAACCTGTATACCGCCTTCCGCCAAAAAACCGTCCAATTTCCTTGACACTTAACGCGCGCTTCTCTATAATAAATATGTATGAATTTCGTCCAGCTGAGAGAGAAGAGATATGGAGGGAAATCACTATGGCAACGAAAATCACCATCATCGGCGCGGGCAGCGTCGGTTCCACCATTGCATTCATGATGGCGGTTAAGGGCATCGCTTCCGAAATCGTCATCATCGATATCAACGAAAAAAAGGCGCTCGGCGAAGCGATGGACATTCGTCAGGGCACGCCGTTCTGCCAGCCGTGCAAAATTTACGCCGGCCGCTATTCCGACGCAGCGGGTTCCGATATCGTGGTCATCACGTCGGGCATCGGCAGAAAGCCGGGGCAGACGCGTTTGGATCTCGCGCAGACGAATGTAAATATCATGAAGTCGATCGCTTCTGAAATCTCCGTCGTCGCGCCGAACGCGATGTACGTCATCGTATCGAATCCGGTAGACGTACTGACGTACGTATTCAACAAGGTCACAAGCATTCCCGAAAGCCACATCATCGGCACCGGCACGCTGCTGGACACCGCACGCCTGCGCTCGCGCCTTTCGGATTATCTGAACGTCAGCCAGCAGAACATCCACGCCTACGTGCTCGGCGAACACGGCGACAGCTCGTTCGTTCCGTGGTCGTCAGCGCGCGTCTGCAATGTTCCGCTCGAGAGATTCAAGGACTGCGCAACCAATCCGGACGCAATCCCCGCCGAACTGAATTACGAGGACATCGAAAACTATATGCGCACCTCCGGCGGCAAGATCATTCAGCGCAAGGGCGCGACGTTCTATGCCATCGCAATCTCCGTCTGCCACATCTGCAAGTGCATTCTGGATAACGGCAATTCCATCGTCGCGGTTTCGACGATGCTGCACGGCGAATACGGCATTGAGGACGTGTGCCTGAGCATCCCGACGATCATCAACGCAAACGGCGTCGTCGGCAAGGTTTTGCCCGACATGACGGACGAAGAAATCGAAAAGCTCCGCCACAGCGCGAAAATGCTGCGCGAAGTGATCGATCAAATCAGCCTGTAAGGAGACGGACGCATGGAAGACAATCCCAGACCCGCCATTCCGCGCACCACAATGGAGCGTCTGCCCGGGTATCTGAATTTTCTGCGCATGAAAACCGGCCCGGAATACGAGCGGATTTCATCCACGGTCATCGCGCAGGAAATGAATCTTTCCGCGATCACCGTGCGCAAGGATCTCGCGTGCATCGCGAACGGCCGCCCGCGCATCGGTCACAAACGCGAAGAACTGATCACGCGCATCGCCGAGGTGCTGGGTTCCAGCGAATGCAATTCCGCTGTGCTGGTCGGCGTGGGCAATCTGGGGCACGCGCTTTTGTGCTACAAGGGCTTTGCAAATTATGGAATGCGCATTCTCGCGGGCTTTGACGTAAGCGGTCACCTGATCGGCAGCGAAATCAACGGAAAGACGATTTACCATATCAACAATCTCTATTCGTTCGTCAAGCGCACGGGCGCAAGCATCGGCATCATCGCCGTTCCCGCGCCGAGCGCGCAGGAGGTCTGCGATCGAATGGTCGCCGCAGGCATTCGCGGCATCCTGAATTTCGCGCCCGCGCATCTCCGCGCACCGAACAATGTCGTCGTCCGCCATGAGGACTTCGCGGTTTCGCTCGCATTGCTCGCCGTCGCAACCGAACGCACGGAGCACGCCGCGGCGATTTCCGCGGATTTGGATAAGTAAATCCAAATGAACAGGGCTACTCCTTATCGGGTAGCCCTGCTTGTATTCAAATCGGTTCTGCGTTTGCAGAATCGTCATTCCAATTTTGCGCACTGAACAACGTTTTCTGCATGAGGGCTGCGCGCTCGCGCTGCTCATCATCAGCCAGCTCCGCTCGTATTCAAATCGGTTCTGCGGAATCGACATTCCGAAGTTCGCGTGCTGAATAATATCTCCATCCGGCATGAAGCCTTCTCGGTTTTGCTCGCTCCGCTCGCCGTCAGGCAACCCTGTTCTTATTCAAATCAGAATGCCTTCAAGGTGGTCGCACTCATGCTGAATCACCTGTGCGAGCCAGCCGGTAAAGCGTTCGGCATGCGGATTCAGATTCACGTCCTGATACTGCACCTCGATTTCGCGATAACGCGTCGTTTTGCGCGCGCCGCTCAGCGAAAGGCAGCTCTCCTCCGCCTCGTAGACGCCTTTTTTCTCCGTAATCACAGGATTCAGCATCACGCGCGGCGTTCCGAAGCAATCGAACGCGATCACGCGCTTCGCCTGCCCGATCATGTTCGCCGCCAGTCCTGCACAGCGGTCGCGATTCGCAATCAGCGTATCCTGAAGGTCTTTCGCGAGCGCCGCGTCTCCGCGCGTCGCCGGCGCAGATTTCCGGCTCAAAAACAAAACGTCGCGAACGATTTCACGATTCATATTCCCCGCCCCTTTCGTTTCTTCCTCATTATAGCAAACCCTTCCCGCCCGCGCAAGTTTTCGGTTGACAAATTCTCCCGCGCGGCGTATCCTTGAATCAGCAAATTTATTTTTTCGGGAGGGATTCATTTGAAACGATTGCCGTTTGTGCTGCGCTGCAAAAGCGGGCTTCCAAATCTGGATGTACTTCGCCCGAGGCTCGATGCGCTTTGCGCGGAGAATTTCTCCGTCTGGCGCATTCAGGATTTTCTGTTTTTTTACGGCGAATATCCGGATTCTACAGCGCCGGACGCGCTAAACGCGCTGATTGAGCCGCTGCTCAATACCTGCGATCGCTTCGCCGATCCCGGAACACTCCCCCTCATGTACCACGATCTCGGCATCGTCCGCGCGGACAAATCGCTGATTCGCCACCGCGTGTTCGCAACGCACCTTCATCCCGGCTGCGCCGAGGAATACAAGCGCCGCCACGACGCACTGATCGCTGCCCGCGGAGACAAAATCACCGAAGGGCCCGAGAGCAATTTCACCATCTGGAATGCAAACGGTTACATCTTCGGCTATTGCGAACTGGTACGCGCGTATGATCATGAGATGACCGCCGACGAGCGCGCGTCCACGATCGCTTGGGAAACGCGGCAGCTGGAAATCATGGACTGGCTGACCGACGACGTGGACTGGATCACCGGTCAGAAGCACGAGTCCGCTTGCCGCGTTTGGGCACAATGATCATGATTCGTTATGTATATATCACGGAATTAAATTTGATCTTATAGTGCGTATGTGATATAATATAGTTCATCATAGAAACGCATGGAGAGGATCAGCTATGTCAAACTCCATTATCATCCTGCGCATTTCGCTGGCGATTCTGCTGGGCACGATCATCGGTGTGGAGCGCGAAATCAAAAACCGTCCTGCCGGTATGCGCACGCACATTCTGGTCTGTCTGGGCGCGTGCATCATTTCGCTGATTGAATCGAGCTTCGTCGCGTCGCTGAGCGCGAGCACGGAAACGAGCGTCGCGTACAACTTCGGCCGTCTGAGCGCGCAGGTCATCAGCGGCATCGGCTTCCTCGGCGCGGGCACAATTCTGTTTACCGACCGCAAGATCACGGGTCTGACCACGGCAGCTTCCCTTTGGAACACGGCGTGCCTCGGCATCGCGATCGGCTACGGCTATTACCTGATTGCGATCGTGGGCAGCATTTTCGTCATACTGGTGCTGATCATGATGCAGCGAGTCATCCGCGTGCGCATTACGAAGAAGGTCGAAATCAAATTCGTTCATCGCGTGGAAACGATCGAATACATCAACAAGTATTTCGATGAAAACATGATTCAGGTCGTCGATCAGGACTTCAACGTCAGCAGTACCGACGGTCAGAACATTTACACGAACGTGTACACGCTGCATCTGCCGTCTTCGATTACGTATACCGACATCGTCAATCACCTGTCGGAGCACGTAAATGTCATGTCCATTCGCACGACGAATGTCTGAGCATTCAAGCGTCCGGATTCTTCCGGGCGCTTGTTTTTTGGGAAAGTATGATATAATGGGGTAAAATAAAACAATCTCGGAGGTGAATATGAAGAAAATCGCATTCGCGGCGCTTTGCGTTCTGCTGGCGCTGTGCCTGACCGCGTGCTTCGGGAAGGGCGGAAACGTGGACGGCGCGGCGACGCACGAGGTTGAATCCGAAATCTATTTGCAGGAAGACGTCGCCGCGGCAATTGATGCGGTCAAGCGCGAATTCAGGCGCAGCTGGAGCGGCTGCACGCTGAAGGAAATCGAATACGCGGGCGATGAGGAAAGCCGCAAGGATGAAGCATTTCTGGAACGACACAGCGGAGACGAGGCGATTGTGCTGCTTTCGTCGTTTTATGTGGACGAATCCGGCGGCGACGGCTCGCTGAATGCGAATTACACCTATGAAAACTGGAACTGGATTCTCGTTCGAGCAAACGGCGGCGCATGGCGGCTCGTCGATTTCGGATACTGAAGCGGACGCTGGAAACCGCTCAAGGCAGGGAATACCGGCTGCAAAGGCGGGCGCAATGCGTCCGCTTTTCTCTTATCGGTTGCAAAATGCGGTTTTTGCTTCCATTTTCAGACAAAATATGCTATAATGACCACATGAATTCTGATTTTGGAGGCGACCGCATGGATTTATTCAATAAATGTGAAACCTATGCCGTCGCGCGCGATCTGCGCGCCAAGGGCATTTACCCCTATTTTCACGCGCTGGAAAGCCGGCAGGACGTCGAAGTCATCATGGAAGGCAAGCGCCGGATCATGCTCGGCTCGAACAATTACCTGGGGCTGACCACCTGTCCGGAGGTACTCGAAGCGGGTCTGGAAGCGCTGAAGCAATACGGAACCGGCTGTTCCGGCTCGCGCTTTCTGAACGGCACGCTGAAGCTGCATTTGCAGCTGGAGGAGGAACTGGCGGATTTCCTGCACAAGGAAGCCTGCTGCACGTTCTCGACCGGCTTTCAATCGAATCTCGGCATCATTTCCGCAATCGTCGGGCACGGCGATTACGTGATCTGCGACAAGGAAAATCACGCCAGCATTTACGACGGCTGCAAGCTGAGCTACGGCAGAATGCTCACCTATGCCCATGCGAACATGGCGGAGCTCGAAACTCAGCTGAAAAAGGTGCCTGAATCGGCGGGCTGCCTGATCGTAACCGACGGCGTATTCAGCATGGGCGGCGACATCGCAAAGCTGCCGGAAATCGTATCGCTCGCGCGGAAATACGGCGCGCGCGTGATGGTCGACGACGCGCATGGTCTGGGCGTAATCGGTGAAGGCGGTCGCGGCACGGCGAGCTATTTCGGTCTGGAAAACGAAGTCGACCTGATCATGGGCACATTCTCGAAATCGCTGGCAAGTCTGGGCGGCTACTGCGTCGCGAGCGAAACGGTAATCGATTACATTCGCCATAATTCGCGCCCGTTCATCTTCTCCGCGTCGATTCCGCCGGCTTCTGCGGCGACTGCGCTGGCGGCGCTCAGGTATATCCGCTCGCATCCGGAGCGCGTGACGCGCCTGAACGAGATTTCGAGCTATATGCGCAAAGGGCTTCAGGCGAAGGGCGTTCCGATCATCGAATCGATCACGCCGATCATTCCGATTTACACCTATTCCGTGGAAAATACGCTTTCGAAGGCGCGCGAGCTGTACGACGCGGGCGTTTACGTCAATCCCGTGCTCGCGCCCGCCACGCCGCCGGATCAGTGCCTGCTGCGCACGAGCTATATGGCGACGCTGACCGAGCCGCTGCTGGACGAGGCGATCGAAATCTTCGGAAAAGTCCTTGTGGAGGCGAAATAAATGAACCCCATTGCAATCGTAACCGGCGGCACGAGCGGCATCGGTCTGGCGACGGCGAACGCGCTGCGCGATTCCGGCGCGAAGGTCTATGTCCTCAGCCGCAAAAAGGCGGAGCTTAAAGGGCTTACGCACATGGTTTGCGACGTATCCGACGAATCTGCCGTTCGTGAAACGGTAAATGAAATTCTCGCGCGCGAAGGACGAATCGACATTCTGGTCAACAACGCCGGCTTCGGCATCTCCGGCGCGGCGGAATTTACCGAAAACGCAGACGCGAAAAAACTGATGGACGTTAATCTCTTCGGTGTGGTGAACATGACAAAGGCGGTGCTCGCGCCGATGCGCGCGCAAGGCTGCGGCAGGATTGTGAATATCAGCTCCGTCGCCGCGCCGCTGCCAATTCCGTTTCAGGCATGGTATTCCGTGTCGAAAGCGGCGATCAGCGCGTATAGCGTCGCGGTATTCAATGAAGTAAAGCCCTTCGGCGTGTCCGTCTGCGCGATCATGCCGGGCGATATTCACACGGGATTTACCGCCGCGCGCGAAAAGAGCGCCGTCGGCGACAGCGTTTATTCCGGAAGAATCGCGCGCTCCGTCGCAAAAATGGAGCACGACGAGGAAACCGGCATGGATCCCGCGGTCGCAGGTCGCTATATCGCGAAAATTGCGCGGAAAAAGCGCGTAAAACCGCTGTACGCGATCGGTTTGGAATACAAATTCTTCGTGCTGCTGTCCCGAATCCTGCCGATTCGCACAATTGGCTGGCTGCTGGGCCTTTTGTATTCCGGAAAATGAATCTCGGCGCGGTTCGAATGCGAATCGCGCCTTTTTGAACGGGAGGAAAATATGCGTCTGTCTCCTGAATGCCTGATTGCAAGGCCGATGCTTCTGGGCGAAAGCCCCGTCTGGCGCGCTGAAACGAGGACGCTGTTCATCACGGACATTCCCGAAAAGCGCGTTTACAAATACGACTGGCAAACCGGTTCGATCGCCGAAATCACGGTTCCGCAGGAAACCGGCGCGCTGATTCTGAATCGCGCGGGCAATCTGATTGGCTGTATGCAGAACGGCGTTTACCACATTTTTGAAGATGAAACTCCGGCAGAACCGCTTTTCGCGCCGCTTCCGCTGGCGGGCACGCGCTTCAACGACGCCAAGGCAGGTCCGGACGGCAGGATTTACGCGGGCACGGTGGGCGCGAACTTCTCCGGCGCATTCTACTCGATCGATTCAAAGGGAAATCTGAAAACGCTGCTGACCGGAATCGGCTGTTCAAACGGTCTGGACTGGGATGCGGATCGCGGTTTACTCTATTATATCGACACGAGCCGCCGCGCTCTGTTCCGCTTCCGGTGGCATCCGGAAAGAGACGTTCTCGCAGAAAAACAAATCGTCCGTGAATTTGCGCGCGACGAAGGCTTTCCGGACGGCATGACAATGGATGCTTCCGGCAATCTCTGGATCGCGCTCTGGGGCAATGGCCGCGCGATTTGCATTGAACCCGATTGCGGTCGAACGATTTGCGAACTGCATCTCCCCGCAAAATACGTCTCCTGCCCCGCTTTCGCCGGCGAACAGCTGGATACGCTGGTCGTCACCACCGCCCGCCAAGACGACGATCACCCGCTCGCGGGCGCGGTTTTCGCCGCTTACCCCGAAATTTCAGGAAGACCAATCTGGCGGTTCGATGAAAGCTGAATGCAAAAACGCTCATGCCTGAATCGGGCATGAGCGTCGTTTTTTTTGATTAGATATACTTCGGATAATAGGTATCCTTCGCCATATTGCCGCGCTTGACGGACGAGGCGGCTTTGTTCGCGGGGCGTTCGTAATCATAGCAGAAATTGTAGCCCGCTTCGTAAGCGCCCTGCGGCGTATCCGAGGTTTCCTTCAGCATTTTCAGCACCTTCGGATAGCTGCTTGCGAGCTCATACTGCAAAAACCGCAGCTGACCCTCCAGCGACGTATAATCATAGCCGTTCTTCTCGCAATATTTCTTCATATTGGACAGTCGACCGTCGCCCCACTGGCAAATGCCATAATATTTGCCGGTCTGATCGTTCGGATTGAAGCTGCACTCGGCTTTGATATTGCTCAGGATTCCGCACGCCGCCGCCGAATTCAGCCCCATCTCGCGCGTCAGATAGAAATAGCACTTCTGCTCATTGGAATATTTCGAGCTGTTCATGTAATCGAGCGTGCTGCCCGGATTTTCCGTCGGATTCGGCGCAGGCGTGGAATCCGTGACCGGAGACAAGAACATCCGGCTGATGTAGCCGTAATTGCCGTTCAGCTCGATCAGTGCCCAATCGCCGTTCGCCATCAGGAAATTTACGCGCGTACCCTTCGAAAGCACAGTCTTTTCCGCCGTATCGCTTGGCTGCGCATAAACGTGCGCGTCCGCGGTCAGCTCGGCGGCAACGGCGTTTTTCAGCAAATCGCTGTAATCCGGCGTCGGTGCGGGCGTGGGCGTGGGCGTGGGATCGGGCGTTTGATCGATCAGCGACACCTTGTCCGCCTCGATATACGCGCGAATACCTGCGTTCTCAATCAGCGCCCAGCCGTCCTGAACCTTCAGAAGGCTCACCTGCATTCCCTTCGGAACGCCGATCGACAGCGCCGCGCGGTGCGGCATCGCGTATACGCTCGCGTTCTGGGTGATCTGCGCCGCATACGCGTTCAGCGATTCATTATAGGAAAACGCCTCGCAAACCTCGATCTGCGACTGGTTCATATACGCATAGAGATTGTCGTTTGCAACCATCGCCCAATCGCCGCTGACGGCGACCAGCGTAAGCCGCATTCCCTTCGGAATGCGCATGGACGCGGCGTTCGGGCGCGGCGCAGCGAATACGAGCGTATTCTCGGTTACAATCGCGCTTTTCTGAATCGGCGTAACCGAATTTTCCGGCTGCGAATCAACCTTCGTCAGGTGCGCGGCGTTCGTATATCCGCTCGCCCCGTTCAGCTCGACGCGCGTCCATCCGGTTTCCGCATCGTCTGCCTGCGTCACCTTCAATCCCGCCGGAACCGAAATATACGTGCTGCCGAGATCCGGCCAGACGTACACGCGCGACTCCGTATTGAACGCCACCTGATTTTCCGCAAATGCGCACGGCAGCAGCATCAGCGCGATCACAATCAGCATAGCACGCAGAATATGTCTCTTATTCACTGGCTCTCCGCCTCCTTTATTGCAATTATATTCCATCATTGAATTCAATTATAGCAGCATCGAAATAATTTGTCAACAAATATATTTGTTTTGTAACATTTTCGAAGACGTTTACAATTCGCGCGAGATATGCTATAATGGAATCGGAGGATAAAAGCCTATGCGCGAATGGATTCCTGATCTTCTCGAGTTTCTGATCGAGATTCCGGAAATCGTCGCCGGCATTAAGGAACGGCGGTTTTCGCGGCGCCGGCGCGCGCTTGCGCCCTGCAAACGCATCGGCGTGATTCTCATGCCGATCGGGGGTGCTGCGCTGGTTTGGTTTGCATTGCGCGCAGACGCGGTGTCTTTCCGGATTGCCTTCCTCTGCGCGGGAATTGCCGCACTTTTCTGGGCGATATTTACGCTTTTTCCCATTCAACCCCCGCGCTGAAGCGCGAAATTACTTATAACAGGAGGAGATTAACATGGATAAGGTAAGAATCGGCATCATCGGCTGCGGCGGCATTGCCAACGGCAAGCATATGCCCGCGCTCAAGAAGCTGAACGACGTGGAGATGGTCGCGTTCTGCGACGTCGTTGAAGAGCGCGCGCAGAAGGCCGCGGAGAAATTCGGCGTTCCGGGCGCGAAGGTATTTACCGATTACCACGAGCTGCTCAAGCTCGATCTGGACGTCGTTCACGTTCTGACCCCGAACCGCCAGCATTCGTTCATCACGGTGGACGCGCTGGAAGCGGGCAAGCACGTCATGTGTGAAAAGCCGATGGCGATCAATTCCGAAGAAGCGAAGAAGATGCTCGACGCGGCAAAGCGCACCGGCAAGAAGCTCACCATTGGCTATCAGAACCGCTTCCGTCCCGAATGCCTGTATCTGAAGAAGTGCTGCGAGGCGGGCGATCTGGGCGAGGTCTATTACGCGCGCGCACAGGCGGTTCGCCGCCGCGCAGTGCCGACGTGGGGCGTATTCCTGGATGAAGAAAACCAGGGCGGCGGCCCGCTGATTGACATTGGCACCCACGCGCTGGATCTGACGCTGTGGGAAATGGACAATTACGAGCCGGCAATGGTCGTCGGCAATACGTTCCGCAAGCTCGCGGACACGAAGGATGCGGCGAACGCATGGGGTTCGTGGGATCCGGAGAAGTTTA
>ERZ824978.2203-NODE-2203-length-17772-cov-3.871931_pt1 | contig 17772 bp, 17 predicted proteins | sample MGYA00519860_ERZ824978 | MGnify/ENA primary metagenome ERZ824978 (study PRJEB31778, sample SAMEA3449184) | human gut metagenome | biome: human gut; feature: human-associated habitat; material: faeces | place: United Kingdom | collected 2010/2012 ... | reverse complement strand
GTTTTTTCCATTTTCTTGTTCAAACATTTTATGTTCCAAAAAATGTGCTACTCCTTTTGGAACTTCTGTTATTTGAGTTTCTCCTGGTACTATAAATGTGCTGTCATTTGAACCATAATGTGTTCCCCAAATTATATATTTCTTTTGAATATCTTTTTTTGGAATTATCATTACTGTTAAACCATTTTTTAATTTTTCTATATATAATTTTTCTTTAACTTTTGAATTTTCAATTATTTGCATATTTCCTTCTTTCTAATAGGGAAAAAAAGGACGTCCCCATTTCCCTATTTTAATTTTTCAAAAAATAAATTGTGTTTATACTTATTTGTTTAGCAACTTCTAGGACATCTGATTTGTTTACTTTTTGTATGTTTTCGATATATTCTTCTAAGCTTGTTTTTGTTCCTGACAGTTCTTGACCAAAATAATAAGTTATTTCTGTGTCTTGTTCATCATCTATTGTTTTTATTGAAGCTATTATTCCATTTTTTGCATTTTCTATTTCTTCATCTGCGAAGTCTCCATTTTTCATATCTTCTATTTGTTTTTTTATTATTTCTAATGCTTTTTGATAATTTGGAATATCTATTCCACAATTTATAAATATATTGTTTTTAAATCTATAATAACTTGAACTTGCTGTATATGCTAGGCTTGCTTTTTCTCTTACATTTTGGAATAGTTTTGAATTTGCACTTCCACCTAATAAACTGTTGTATATCATTATTTTGTATCGTGCATCTTTGTCTAATATGTTAACATCTAATCCTATTATAAGTTTTCCTTGTGTTATTTCCATTGATTCTTGTATTTCTTTTGCTTCTTCATTTTCTTTTTTGGTTAATTCAAATTCTTTAAAATCTGGTTTTCTTTCTTGTAGTTTTTCTATATTTTCATTTTGTTTTATTATATTGTGTATATTTTCATCTACTATTCCTGAAATATAAATATCTATTTTGCAAGTTTCTATTAATTCTAAATAATATTCATATAGATTTTTTTCGTTTATATCTTTTAAATCTTCTACATAACCAAATTTGTATAATCCAAATGGTTCATTTTTGTACATTTCTTCTATACATCTGTCTAAAGCATATCTTGCTTTGCTGTCTATCTTACCATCTATTATTTGTTTGATATTTTCTTTTTCTTGCTCTACGTATTCTTTTTTGAAAACTCCATTTTCTAAATATGGATTAAATATTATTTCAAATATTTTTTCTATTGAGCTTTTTATCATATTTTCTGCATCTTGTGGTAAGAATTCATTATTTACTGTTTCCATATAAAATTTTAGTATTTGGTTGTCTCCTGTTTTATCAAGACCACAATCAAAACTTGCACCATACATATCTTCCATTTTTTTATTTATTTCTTCTTGTGTTTGCATAAATTTTGTTCCTCTTCTTAGAACTGCTGGTATTAGTGCATTTTTAGTAACGTTTTTTCTATCTAGTTTTGTTGTTAGCATTACAGCTATTAGATTAGTTTTAAATTTTTCGGTTTTGATTGTATGCAATTTGATTCCATTTTTTATATCAATTTCATTATATTTCACAATATCACCCTTTCGATTTTTTCTTTGCTTGATTGCAATTTTAGTTTTTGTTTGCTATTTTAATATTTATATTTTGTCCTAAAATTTGGTTATCATACTAAGTTATACTAAAAAAAGTGGATGTTTAAGAAATACTTTTATAACTCTTAAACTTCCACCTTTTATTTTAATTAAAATTTTCTTTTTCTTGCTGCCTCTGATTTTTTCTTTCTTTTTACACTAGGTTTTTCATAATGTTCTCTTTTACGAACTTCTTGTAAAACTCCGTTTCTAGCGCATTGTCTTTTAAACCTTTTTAAGGCATCTTCTATATTTCCATTATTAACTTTTATTTCTGACATTTATATTCCCCTCCTTCCGGTCATACGAGAATGTATGTGGGATTTTCTTTTCTTACCCTATATACGTTACTCATTATACATTATTATGGGGTATATTGTCAATAGTTTGTAGTTGTTATTTTAAATTTATATAGATATATATCGATATTAAAGTAAAGATTACTATCAATACTTTGATAATTGTAATTACATTGTTTCCTGTATGAGGATATATTACTTTACTAGTTGTATTATCAGCCATTTTTATGTTTGTATTTTCTACTACATTATTTATACTAGCACTACTATTATTTATTACCGTATCAGTTGTAGAATTTTCTAAATTATCTTTTTTTACCACATTATTTGGTTCATTATTATCTTTTTTTATGTTACTAATTGTGGTATCTTCAACAATGTTATTGTTATCATTTGTAATATTTTTTTCTGTATTATCAGTAACATCATTTACTATATTTGTAATAATATTATTTTCTACTTTATTTTCATTTTCTTCTGCTTTCTTTATAACAGTTGTATTTCCTATATAGTTTGCCCCAATATCTTGATTCCACATTTGACCTTCATTAGCAAAACGAATACATTGATAATTATTATCTATTTTTAGATTTCCATATTGAGATATACGTAAATATATATTCCAATTTCCATCAACCAATTCTTCTGGTACATCTACTTCAAATTGTAATTTTGTCGTTTGCTTAGATTCCCACTTTGTAGGATCAATTTTTGTTTTTACTTCATAGATTTTATCATTTTTTGAAAACACTATTGTAACTATTTTATTATTAATTAAATTAGCAAATCCAACATTTTCTATATTTAATTCTACATTTAGTTTTTTTCCTTGTTCTACTTTGTTTTGAATATTTGCTTTCCTTATTACATATCTATATCCTAAATGGTTCGCTATATATGTATAGCCATTTTTCCCTTTATATAATTGGTCTTCTCCCTCATATTTTTCATTTTTCCATGCTTCTAATACTTTGTCATTATATATTCTATTTAAATATGTAGTATGTGTTTTAAAAGCTTCTTCTGACATATATTTTACTGTATTTAACGGCGTACCACTTGCATAATTTGCTACAACTTCTCCACCATATAATGTATGGTTGGCTTGTTTTTCTAACCATTTAATTTCAAGGTTTCGATTATTAAAAGTTCCTAAATCACTTTCAGAGCCTAAATATCCGTCATTATATAGTCCTACTCGATATTCTTTTGTTCCTAAAGTAGTAACATTTTCAGATAATTTATCCCTTTCTATTCCTGCCCAATATGCATAATATTTAGGTTGCCTTACACCTATTTTTATTTTTTCTGGGGTATTATTTAACATTACGTCTAATGCTTTTGCAACATTTTCTTGCGTACAAACATCACTTGTATGCATTTCTCCCCATGGTCCAAAAAATCCTAATTCTATATATGAAATAACATCTTGGTTTTCTGTGAAAATTGGGCAAAGTTGTTTAATATGTGTTAATATCATGTCTATAGATGGTTCCTTGTTTTTGTCACCTTCATATGTATATGCAAATCGTACAATTGTGGTTCCACCATTTTCTTTTATCTTTTTTAATGTTTGATTAAAAGAATTTAACATATCTTGTGTTAATTCAATATCTTTTTTTCCATTTATTGCTTTTGAAAATTGACCTATATCTAGTCTTAAATGTATTAAATTCTTTTTAGCTTCGTTTTCTCCAATTACTTTGTTATTGTTTTCTGTATATTTTATATATACTGGTGTATAAAATCCTCTTTCTGGATTATTAAATGTCTCTGTTGTTTCTGTATAATCCAGTTTAAAATCTTCAGCTTTTGAACTGTTTATATTAATACATATTAATATTAAAATTACTATACTTATTATACTTACTATTTTTTTCATTTTTTCCTCATTTTCCTTGTAATACTTATACCATCAAATGCATTAGTATTCAACATATTTTATAATTATTTTAACATACATATATCAACATTACAATAAATACGGTAAAAATGAAACCTAATTTGTTACATTCAAGTAAGAATTAAATTTTATTTTTGTATAATTTTATTTTCTATGTTATAATAACTAAAAAATTAAGGAAGTAAAATATGAAAATATTATATAAAAACAAAACTAAGTATACAAAAGAAGTATATGCAAAATATTTACAATTTCATCAAAATAAATTTGGTAATAAATATACCTTTTCAACAGTAGTAACTATATTATTACTATGTTTTTGCATTATTACCAATTTGCAATATTATCACAAATCAGTAGCTTTTATATTATTAATTACATTAATAATTTTCTGTTTTTATAGATTTTATCATCCTATAAAATTAGTAAAACAAGAATTAAAAACAGAAAAATTTGAAAATGAAATTGTGTTTACTTTCAAATTTTATAAAAAGTTTTTTACAATTTTTGATTCAAAAAATTTGGAAAAAATACAATATTGGAAACTACATAGAATATATGAAACAGAAGATTTCTTTTATCTTTATATAGATAAAAATCATGCCTTTCTATTGGACAAAAACACTTTTACTAGAGGAGATACTTCAGAATTTTTAAAATTTATAAAAAGAAAAATCTGGTTTAAAATCTAAAATAAATACAAAATATTTATATTGGGGGAAACTTTCCTATAATATAAAAGATGAGATCTCCCTCATCTTTTTATATTATTCTCCATTAAAAATTCTTTCAAACTCATCTGCTTCAATTTTTTCTTTTTCAAGTAAAACTGCTGCAACTGCATGTAATTTGTCAACATGTTCAGTAAGAATTTGTTTAGCCCTATTATAACCTTTATCAATAATAGCTTTTGTTTCTTCGTCAATAATACCTGCTGTTTCTTCTGAATATTCTTTAGCTTGAGCAAAATCTCTACCTAAAAATACTTCATCTTGACTAGAACCAAGCATTAATGTTCCTATTCTTTCACTCATTCCATATTTTGTAACCATACTTCTTGCGATTTTTGTTGCTCTTTCTATATCATTGCTTGCACCTGTTGAAATGTCATTTAATATTAAAGCTTCTGCAACTCTACCACCTAAAAGTGATACTATATTTTCTTCCATTTCTGTTTTTGACATGAAGTTTTTGTCTTCTGTTGGTCTATACATTGTATAACCACCAGCCATACCTCTTGGTACAATTGATATCTGGTGTACAGGGTCTTGTGTTTCTAAGTAATGGCTTACAACTGCATGACCTGCCTCATGATATGATACTAATCTGTTTTCTTTTTCACTTCTAACTCTTGTTTTCTTTTCAGGTCCCATAGTTACTTTTACCATGGCATCTTCTATTTCTTTCATTCCTATTTCTGTTAAATTTCTTCTTGCTGCTAATAATGCTGCTTCATTTAATACGTTTTCTAGGTCTGCACCTGCAAATCCAGAAGTATTTTTTGCAATTACTTTTAAGTCCACATCATCTGCTAGTCTCTTCTTTCTAGAATGAACTTCTAGTATTTGTTCTCTTGCTTTAACATCAGGAGCTCCGACTACTATTTGTCTGTCAAATCTTCCTGCTCTTAATAAAGCTTTGTCTAATACGTCTGGTCTGTTTGTTGCAGCTAATACTATAACACCTTCATTGTCTGAGAAACCATCCATTTCAACTAATAATTGATTTAATGTTTGTTCTCTTTCATCATGTCCTCCACCTAGGCCTGCACCTCTTTGACGTCCTACTGCATCAATTTCATCTATAAATATAATACATGGTGCATTTTTCTTTGCTTGTTCAAATAAGTCTCTAACTCTTGAAGCACCAACACCTACAAACATTTCAACAAAGTCTGAACCACTTATAATAAAGAATGGTACACCTGCTTCACCTGCAACTGCTTTTGCAAGTAATGTTTTACCTGTTCCTGGTTGACCTACTAATAAAACGCCTTTTGGTATTCTAGCTCCCATATCTGTAAATTTTTTAGGATTTTTTAAAAATTCTACTATTTCTTCTAGTTCTTCTTTTTCTTCATCAACACCTGCAACATCATCAAATGATATCTTATTTCTATCTGCTGGTGTCATCATTCTAGCTTTGCTTTTTCCAAATGACATTGATTTTCCGCCATTTTGTCCATTAGCAGCTCCACCCATCATAAAGAACCAGAATATAAAGAATATTATTAAAATTCCAAATGGTGTTAATAAACCTAATATTATTGAAAATACTGATTCAGAACTTTCTTCTAAAGTAAAAGCTCCATTTTTTATAAATTCATCAGTATAATTCATGAAGTTTTCCATATTTGGAATGTTTACTTGTTTTTTTACTTTTTCATCTGATAGTTGTACTGTTGCAGAAGTTCCATCTGCATCTATAACTATTGATTCTACTTTTCCCTCATTTATTTTCGCAATTAATTCTGAATATTTTAGTTTTGTATTTGTATTTGTCATTATTGATGATAACAATACTATAAATATTACTCCGATTATTAGCCATGTTGCTAATGTTTTAATTCCGTTTTTCAAAATAATTCCTCCTTCTGCTTACTTTATATAATTCCGCCCAAAATTCATATATTTTTTAGAAATTTTTGTAGCAAAAATATTTAAAGTCACCGCGTTACTATTTGACTATAAAATTTTATAACATATCTACTTTTGTTTTGCAAGGATTTTTGTATTACTTTTTTATTACAAAAAAGCCTTGTCTTTCTAAGTATTACGGATACTCATGTTAAACCAAATTTTGGTCTATAAAATAAATTTTTTGATTTTTTACTAAAACTTTTATATTTTTATTTGGAGTTAAATATTTATTACCTATATTTTTTTCACATAGTTTTATAATATCTTCTATATGTATTTTTTCTATTCCTTTTGTTGTTCCAAAAAGTCTTGATATAGTATATAATAAAAGCCTTGATTTTATAACCTTTTCTTCTTTATTAAATCCTTTTAAATCCATTACAATTTGTGTTTTACTTTCTTGTTGAACATATTCTTTATACTTCGTTTCAACAACTTTTTCTAGATATTCATCTTCCTCTTTTACTAAATCTGATAATCTATCCATTGTTTGAATTATATTTGGATTAAATTCTTGTTTTATATATGGAATAACGATATTTCTTACTTTATTTCTAGTATATACATTTTCAAAATTTGTTCTATCTATTCTTGGTTCAATATTGTTTTGCTTACAATATTCTTCTATTTCAAATCTTTCACATTCTATTAGTGGTCGAATATATTTATTGTTTTTTATTGGTTCAATTCCCTTCAAACCTGCTATTCCGCTACCTCTTAGCATATTCATTATAATAGTTTCTATTTTATCATTTTTGTTATGTGCTATTGCTATTTTATTTGCATTTTCTTTTTCTAGAATTTCATCAAAAAATTCATATCTTGCATTTCTTCCTGCTTCTTCAGTTCCTATTTTTTTATTATTAGCAATTTTTTGAACATCTATACTTTTTGCATAAAAAGTAACATTTATTTTTTTGCAAAAATTTTCTACGAATTTTTGGTCATCTATTGCCTCTTCTCTAATCATATGATTTACATGTGCAACTATTATATCAAATTTCATTTGTAGTTTTTTGTCATTTCTTATGTCATTTAAAATATTTAGCATTGCAATAGAATCTGGTCCTCCAGAAACTCCTAAAACAATTCTATCTCCATTTTTTATTAAATTATATTTTTTTATGGTTTTTAAAACTTTTTCTTTCATTCTATCTCCTAAAAAAAAAGGGATTGGGGGACGGGTCTTTAATCCCTTTTTTTTAATCATCAAATCTTCTTTCCAAATTAACAAATTTAGTATAACTTCCAAGCCATCCTAAATCTACAGTTCCTGTAGAGCCTCCTCTGTGTTTAGCGATAATAACTTCTGCTACATTCTTTTTTTCACTATCTTCATTATAATAATCGTCTCTATATAAGAACATAACAATGTCGGCATCTTGCTCTATAGCTCCGGATTCACGCAAGTCTGAAAGCATTGGTCTATGGTCTGGTCTTTGTTCTACAGCTCTTGATAGCTGTGATAATGCAATTACAGGTACATTTAGTTCTTTTGCTAAAATTTTTAAAGATCTACTTATTTCTGATATTTCTTGTTCACGGCTACTATTACGTTTATTGCTTCCTTGTACTAATTGCAAATAGTCTATTACTACTAGTCCAATATTTTTTTCTAGTTTTAATTTTCTACATTTTGCTCTTATTTCCATTACAGAAATACCAGGTGTATCATCTATATAAATTCCTGTTTCTGATAAAGGTCCTATTGCTTCTGCTAATTTTCCCCAGTCTTCGTCTTCTAGTTTACCTGTTCTTACTTTGTTGCTATCTACCATTGCTTCACTACATAAAATTCTGTTTACTAATTGTTCTTTTGACATTTCCAAACTAAATATGGCAACTGGTGTATTTCCTCTTAATGCTGCATTTGTAGCTATATTTAATGCAAATGCTGATTTACCCATAGCAGGTCTTGCAGCAACTAGTATAAGTTCTGAACCATGTAAACCTGCTGTTCTATAATCCAAATCTGAAAATCCTGTTGGAACACCTGTTATGTGCTGTTTTCTATTATATAATTCTTCTAATTGTGTAAAACTATCAACTAAGATATCTTTTATTGGAGAATATCCTTTTTGATTTTTATCTTGCATTATATTAAAAATCTTTTTTTCTGCACCTTCCATAATGTCTTCTACATCTTCAGTTGGGTCATATCCTAAATCTATTATTTCATTTGCTGTTTTTATTAGATTTCTTAATACTGATTTTTCTTCAACTATTTTTATATATTTTGTAGCATTTGCTGTTGTTGGTACTTTTTCTGGCAATTCTGCTAAATATTCAAATCCTCCAACTTGCTCAAATTTTCCCATTGTTTCTAGTTCTGATTTTACTGTTATTAAGTCTATTGGTTCCGCTCTATTATATAAGTTTAGCATTGCTGAATATATTATTCTATTGTCTTCTCTATAAAAATCCTCTTCTTTTAGTGTTTCTATACTACTTGCTACCGCTTCTTTATCTGTAAGCATACTGCCTATAACTGCTTGCTCTGCTTCTACATCATGTGGTGGTATTTTTCCTATATCCATTTCTATTCCCCCAAAGTTTTTAATAATTATTCAGAAATTATATCTACTTTTACTTTTCCAATTACACCTTCAAATAACTTAATGTCCACAGTAATCATTCCTAAAGTTTTTATTGTTTCTTTTAAATCTATTTTCTTTTTATCAACTTTTATTTGATATTGTTTTTCCAAGTTTTCAGCTATTTCTTTTGAAGATACTCCTCCAAATATTTTTCCATTTGATCCTGATTTTACTTTAATTCTTAATTGTATTTTTGATAGTTTTTCTGCTATTCTTTCTGCTTCTTCTTTTTCTTGTGATTTTTTAAATGCATTAGAATCTTGTTTTGCTTTTAATTTACTCATGTTTTCTGCATTCGCTTCTACTGCTAAATTTTTTGGAAATAAGAAATTTCTTGCATATCCATCTGATGCATTTATTATTTGGTCTTTTTTTCCTACTCCTTTTATATCTGTTTTTAATATTACCTTCATTAAAATCACAACCTTTCAAATTTTCTAACTTCATATAGTTTACACTATTTTTAAGGATTTTTCAACCGAACACCAAAAGAAAATGCAAAGGTTAATTAAAATTGCAAATTCAATCGCAATTATTTATAATTTTACTTGTCAAAAAGGGGCGTCCCTTTTGACATTTTAATTTTTAAAAGGACCTGGTATACCAAGTCCTTTTTTGCTACATTGTCTTTTTAATGATTCCATTTTCTAAATCGACATCATAGCCATTTCTCTCCAGTACAGATACTGCATTCTCAAGCATCCCTTTTGTATAACCTGCTCTAATCATGTTATCTATACTATTATAGTCCATCTTTAATGATAGAAGAATTTGATCTTTATAATCTGGTTTATCATCTAATAAATGCCGCTTCCATTCTTCTCCTAATTCATCACAGATTTTTAGGTCCATTCCTCTAAACATTTCTGTCATTCCTATTACTGCTCTCACGGAACTACCTCCTTTAGATTTTTTTAAAATTTTATATCTATATTATATCACTTTAAGATAATTATGTAAATATAAATAGCTCCTAATTTTACCATTTATACCTAATTTTCTATTTCTGTAAAATATTCATTTATTCTTATAATTAATTCTTGTTTAACTTCTTCAAGAGTCATCCCTTCTACCTGTGCTCCAGCTAGAGTTATATGGCCTCCTCCTCCAAGTTTTTCTAATATGACTTGAACATTTATGTCTCCAATAGAACGTCCACTTATACAAACTTTTTCTCCTGTATCGCCTAAAACAAATGAGGCTGTAACATCACTTATTGTAAGCAACTCATCTGCTGCTTTAGCACATAGTAAACTAATGTCTTTAGATTTTTCACCATCACATAGAGCTATTGCTATTGAGTCATTAACAATTTCTGCCTTTCTTACTATGTCTGCTATTTTGTTAAATGATTCTAAGTCACTTTGGAACCATTTTTTTACTCTGATAATATCAACTCCACATTTTCGTAAATATGCTGCTGCTTCAAATGTTCTTACCCCTGTTTTAAATGTAAAGCTTTTTGTGTCCATCATTATTCCTGCATATAATGCTTCTGCTTCTATTTTCTTTAATTCTACATTTACTTCTGCATATTGTAATAATTCTGTTACAAGTTCTGCTGCTGATGAGGCATATACTTCCTGGAATGTTAGTGTTGCATTTTCTATATAATCTGCACTTCTTCTGTGGTGATCTATTATTACTATTTTACTAGCCTTCTTTAGTACTTCTTCTGATTCTACATAATTTACTTTATGAGTATCTACTACTACCAATAAAGTATCCTCATCTATGTTTTCTTCTGCTACTTCTTTACTTATTATTACATCTTCATATTCCGGTTCTTCTGTTAAACTTTCTCTAAAATTTTGTAATGAAGCTGTGTTACTTGCTATTATATATGCATTTTTGTCAAGACTTTTTGCTAATCTATAAATTCCTATTGCTGAGCCCATTGCATCTATGTCAGGGTTCATATGTCCCATAACCATTACTTTACTTGATTCTTTTATAAGGTTTTCTAATGCATGAGCTACAACTCTTGCCTTTACTTTAGTTCTTTTTTCTACTTCTTGAGCTCTTCCTCCAAAGAATTTATAAATATCATTTTGTCTTACTACAGCTTGGTCTCCACCTCTACCAAGTACAATGTCCATTGCTGTTTGTGCTGATTTAAATTTGTCTTTGTCAACTTCTCCTTCATTTGAAATTGCTATACTTAATGTAAATTGTACTTTTTGTTTTGGGTCTAATTCTTTAATTTTGTCTAACAAACTAAATTTATCTTCTTTAATTTTTTCTAAGTATCTTTGCTCAAAAATGTAAATATATCTGTCTCTGTCTGATTTTATTAATATACCATTTGTTTCATTTGTCCATTCATATATTACTTTGTCTATTTCTGCAATGTATTGAGCTTTTTCTTCACTTTCTAGCATTTGCATATTTTCTTCATAATTGTCTATCATTATTATTCCAACACATGATTTTGAATCATTGTATTCTTTTTGTAATTTTATATTTTCTGTTTCATCTATAAAATATATAATTGCCATATATTCATCTTTTTCATTTTTAGAATAACGTTTTGAGTTGACAAATTTTCCGACCATTCTATATTGTCTTTTATTTACTTGGATGTTTCTTAATATTGATTTATCTGTCTTGTGTTTTTTGTTTTTTATTTCTTCTTTTAAATCATATACTAAGTCATTTACAAAAGTGTTTATATCTATATCTTCAAATTCTGTTGCGAATTTTGAACTTTTCCATACAACATTTCCGTCTGTTTCTAATATTATTAGTGGAAATGGTGAGTTTATTAAACTTGTTTTTGCTGCTGAATCTACTGTTAATGTTAAGTCTTGAAGTGTTTCTGATATTTCACTTTTTCTTTTGTTGTTAGCAAAATATGTGTATCCTAATATTAGTGCATATATTATTATTGATGGTATTATTAGCATTTTGTTTTGCCAACATATTCCAAGTAGTAATATTAGTATTATTACTAAATATATTTTTGTTCTTGATACTAAATTATCAAAAATTTTTTTATTACTTGTTTGCATAAATCTCTCCTTTTACATATTCTATTTTACTTCGAATTTGAAGATTTGTCAACATAAACAAAAAGTTGTAGAATTACTGTGTAAACATGCTGACTTTTACAATACAAGTGTTGATTATTTATTATATAGAACGAATATACGTACACCTTATAATGACATTTCTGACTTAAACACATCACATAAAGATTTTCTTAACTAAAAAATACATATTAGAGTTTCAAACTACATGTTTAAAATTCTAATATATACTTTTTATAATAATGGTATCATATATAATGGTAAATACAACACACCTTCCTCTTCTTTTAAATCTTTAGTATGAAGAATTATACCTTGTGCAAGATATTCTTTATATTTATTATTTAATTTATTTAATGATGTAAATGTATATCTATCCCCTGATTTTACTTCAATTGGTATTATATTATGCTTTGATGTTATTAAATCTTTAGAAATTAAAAAATCTATTTCCATTGTATCTGCTGCATTATTTCTATCATTTCTTGAAAAGAAATATAGCTTTCTTCCAGAACTTACTAACATTTGTGCAACAATATTTTCCATTAACATACCTTCATTAAATGAAAGTTTATCAAATAATATTTTTTTATAAATTTGCTCATTAACAATACTTTTTTCGTTAAACGTCATTGATAGCAATAATCCAGTATCTGACATATAGCATTTTAATGCATTTGAATCTATTCTTTGTCCAAGTCCAATATTAGGTTCAGTCGTGTTATACGCAATATTTACTAGACAAGCATCATTTAACCAATAAAATGCCCCTTCATAGTTTCTATATCTCGCATTTTCATCAAGAGAAGAAATATTAAATTTCTTTTCATGCTTTTGTAGTTGAGAGGGTATTGTATCAAAAATTTGATCTACTTTTAAATTTAAATCTTCTGCATATTTTCGTATATCTTCACGATATAAATTTAATATATTTCTTTTTATTTTATCTACCTTTTCAAAGTCTCTCGTATTTGCATACATTTCAACCGCTTGTGGCATCCCTCCAACTATCATATATTCCTTAAAATAATCCATTGCTTTTCTATGTAAGGCCTGACCTAATGCTTTTCTTCTCTTATAACATTCACGTATAAAATCCATTATAGTATTATTATCCATTGCCCATAAAAACTCTTCAAAATCAAAGATAATTCAAGGCATATTTTACACAAAATCAAGAATAATATTATAAATAATTTACACAAAATCAAAGATAATGTAAAAATACTTTTGAAATTTAAAACTTTCAAAAGTATTTTTATCATCACTTAATATTAGTTTTTAAAAACAATTCCATCTATACAATTATCAAATATAAATTGTTTTATTTTTTCCTTATCATTAGTAGTATAAAATTCAGATAATAATGTTGTAAATTCTTGTAATTTATCATCCGGAATTTTTATTATTCCATTACCATTTTGAATCATAATTTTATTTGCACAAATTGTACTAGTTCTTTTATTTCCATCCCAAAATAATTGATTTCTCATGCCGTATAACATATACTCTATTGCTCTTTCAGTAGTATTTTCAATTTTCAATATTTTTTCTATATCTTTATTAACTTGTTCTTCATTTGGAATATCTGGAATATAAGTAGTTCCAGTTATTTCTACTTTTCCATTCCTTAATTTTCCCCAAGCTATGCTTTCATTTCTTGCTACGAATTCATTTACTTTACTTATAAATTCTAAATTAAATTCTGTTTCTATATTATTTATTACATAACTCCAAGCATCCCTTAAATTTAAAATACATTGAATTTCATCTATTTTTAATTCTGGTACATTTATTCCTTCTAATATTGTTTTTGTTTGTGGAAATGTTATATTCAATCCTTCTAATCTTGCATTTGAATATATATTATCTACCAAATTTCTTTTTGCTAAAAATATATTTTGTCCTATTGTCATATTATATTTATTTTCCATACAATCAACTCCTAATATTCAAATTATAACACAAATGTTAACAAAAATCAAAACTTATGATATCCATTTCCACAAAAATCCATATTTTAAAACAAGAATTTCATACTTTTACAATAATATTTTCTGCATCTTCTTTTCTTATTGCAATAATACTACCTCTTACTAAAAAAGCTCTTGGATCACTAGAAGGACTTACTAATACTGGTATTATATTTGTCCCACCAACAAGTCCCATATCTAATAATCTTCTCTTTATTCCTTCATCACAATTTATATTTTTTATTTTTCCACTTTTATTTAATGGTAATTGACTTAAATCTATTATTTGTGTTTTCATCTAAAATCCTCCAAAATACAGTACTCTATTATATTATATTTTGTCGAATTATAAATGTTACATATTATCTTTTTTGATGAGCTTCATCAAAATCCTCCTCTTGGTCATCTATATACTTTTTTAATTTTTTATCGTCCACACTACCTAATGAATTAACAACTTCAACTGCTTTTTCTATATCGCCTTCTCCTCTATATCCACATTTATTTGCAAATTGCCTCCATGTAATATTAGTATTTAGAATATAATCATTTTCATCTATTTCAGTATATTGAAAATGTTCATGTGTTCCTGTTTTTTCATCTCCATCAAAATCTTCTTTATATTTTGGATTGCATCCTTCGTCAGTGTGTTCTTGTATTTTATCTTGTACTTTATCTATTTGATATCTTCCTTTGTTTCTATTAAATATTTCTCTTGTTTCTATTGGAATATATCCAGTTTGAGAAGTTCCTAATTCAGTTTCAGTTATTTCATTTTCTTCTAATGTTTTTTGTCCCATTGCCATTCGTATAACTCCACCATCATTTCGACAACTTAATGACATTTTATTTGATTTTCTAACAAAAATAGAATTATTTTTATTATCTCGTGTTGCTGTTCCATCTTTATTTATTCTTGTTTGCATTCTACTTGCATTATTTCCAACTGTTGAATCCATTTCAAATTCATCACTTAAAACTTTTGCAGTTCCATCTTCTTTCATTCCAACTAAAGAATATGTAGTATTATTTATTTTTTCTCCTGAATTTATTTGGTTTACTTGCTCAGAATATACAACATAAATATATTTATACCCTTGTAAATCTAGCCTTTTTTCTAATGTTTCTTTTCCATCTGCTTTTTGGCTTAAATCTACTCTTTGCAATTGGTTTACTTTTATTTTATCTGCTTGTTTTTTGGTTAATTCATTATTTTTATCTTTATTTTTTGTTTTTTCTTCTTTTAGTTCTTCTATTTCTTGTTTATCCATATCTTCTAAAGTTTTTTGAACTTCCTCTTCTTCTATTTTTCTTCCTAGTTGTGTGGATAACACTTCTGCAATTTCTTTTGTTCTTAGTTTATTCATTGAATTATTTTCTATTTGTTCTTCAGGTGTTGTTTCTAATAAGTCATTTATTGCTTTTTGTTTATCTGGTTCTGAATTTGCAAAAGTTTCGTTATATACTATTTCATCTTTTCCTAATGTTCCTGCAATACATTTATTTCCTAAATAGTAACTTTTTTGTTCAGTTTTTCTTTCTTTTTTGTTTTCGTCTGTTTCTATTATTTCTTTTTCTACTATAAATACATTTTCTGATATGTCTTTTCCGTTTATTTTGTCTTTCCATGTTGCTTGTCCTACTAGTTTTATGTCTTTTATTTTTATTTTTTTGTTTTCTGTGTTTTGCTTTAATATGTCGTTTTCTATTGTGTCTCTAAAACTTTCTTCTAATTTCAATATTTCTCTTTCTTTTTGGTTCATATTAATATCACTCCTCATATAATATTTATTAATGAATTATAGTTATAAACTTCTTATTTTAATTTTATTATACTAACTTTCTATGTGTTTTGCAATTATATTAATAACTTTTTTATTTAATAATCATTTTCCACCAATGAAAAAATAATGTAATATATCACGTTATGTTTTATTTTTATCAAAAATAAATGTCAATAATTTTAAGAATTTTATCGTATTATAATTGATATTTATCAAATCTCAAAACCTTCCAAAAAATGATATAAAATATTATATTATAATAGAAAAGAGGAGAAATCATGGAAAAATCAAACATAAATAAACATATTGGAAACAAATTTCAAGAATACAGATTAAAAAATAATCTAACACAAAATCAAGTATCAGAATTAACAGGACTAGAACCAAGGCATATTAGTCAAATAGAAAGAGGCCTTTCTAAAGGAAGTATTGATACATTATTAAAATTATGTAATGCATACAAGATAACTCCTGATATCGTTTTATACGATTTATTAGATGAAGATTTAAAAAATAATGTTTCTATATATGACGAAAAATTTAAAAAATTAAGTCAAAGAGATAAAGAAAGTATATTACATTTTATTGAATACTTTCTTTCCAAATAAAAAACTTATAAAAGTATTTATAAGTTTTTTATTTCATTTCCATATTTAATTCCTAACGAATATGCCAACGCAAAATAATATTCCTCTGTTTCATAAATTAATTTCATAATTTCATTAAACTTATACTTTTGATTATCATTTAAAATTAAATCAATTTCATCAATTAAATCATACAACTTTGTGTACTTTTCACTAAAATCTTTATATTTTTTTAATTTTTCCATTTTATCATTTATTAGATTAGTTATTAATCTATAATCACCATTTTCAAAAAAATCCATTTTATCATTCATTTTTATTACCACCTTTTTACTGTATATTATATTTTAAGTATACCTCAAATATTATCTTTTTACACATTTATTTTTTAAATTTATATATTAACGTTTATATATTGCTAAATAAATTATACTTTTAATTTTTAATTATGTCAATATTTATTTTATAGTTAATATACTTTTTTCTATTGACACACATAATAATATATAATAAAATAAAAGTTAGAGAATCTAAAAAAGGAGGCTCTATGGAAAATTTATTAGAAAAAATTTATAATGATAAAAATTTTATACATATAATTGAAGATTTAATTAAAAATGAAACTATTCAAAAAATGAAAAATTATAAACAACATTATGAAACTAGTTGCTTCGACCATTGTCTAACTGCTTCTTACTATTGTTATAAAATATGCAAAAAACTTAAGTTAGACTATATTTCTTGTAGCAGAGCGGCTATGTTACATGATTTGTTTTTGTATGACTGGCGTAAAAGAGAAAATGGTAGAAAAGGTTTTCATGCTTTTACTCACCCTAAAACCGCTTATGAAAACGCTTCTAAGTTATTTAATCTGAATGATAAAGAAGCTGATATTATTTTAAAACACATGTGGCCTGTAACTTTCTTTTCATTTCCTAAATATATTGAAAGTTTTATCTTGACTTTAGTTGATAAATATTGTGCTTTAAGTGAAGCTCATGAGGAAATTTATAACAGATTTTGTCAGAAAAAAGTTTTCAGATATGCTTATATATTTTTATGTTTATTATTTATTAGAGTTTAAAAGAAATTGCAAATTAATAGCAATTTCTTTTTTTATTTTCAATACTTTTTTATTAAAATTCGACAAAAAACTTCAAAAAAAGTGAGACAAATTTAAACTGTCCCACTTGTCTCACAAATTATTCAGCTTTGTTTTCTGTTGTTTCAGCAACTGGAGTTTCTACAACTTCTTCTTTTACTTCTTCAACAGCTGGTTCTTCTGCTAAATCTTCTTTAATAGTAATTTCTCTATTTTCGATTCTAGCTCCAATCATTTC
>ERZ824978.2175-NODE-2175-length-17982-cov-3.032130_pt1 | contig 17982 bp, 7 predicted proteins | sample MGYA00519860_ERZ824978 | MGnify/ENA primary metagenome ERZ824978 (study PRJEB31778, sample SAMEA3449184) | human gut metagenome | biome: human gut; feature: human-associated habitat; material: faeces | place: United Kingdom | collected 2010/2012 ... | reverse complement strand
GGTAAGCCTATCTGTATGTCTTATGCAGTGGAAGACGGTTCGTTCCTGCGTCTGAACTCGGCTACTTTGGGTTATACGCTTCCGCAGGAGTGGACTAAGAAAGCCGGTCTGAGCAAAGTGCGTTTCTATGTAGCGGGAAGTAACCTGTTTACTATTACCGGATATACCGGATATGACCCTGAAGTGGATATTGCCACGGGATTAACGCCGAATATAGACAATAACCGTTATCCGCGTAGCCGTACCTATACTTTTGGCGCTCAGTTGACCTTTTAGTTGAATCTTTAAAAAAAGAACTATGAATAAGAAACTTTTATATGCGTTCGTTGCAGGTTCTCTGCTTTCTTTGTCTTCCTGCAATGACTTCTTGGATGTGACACCGGCTTCGGGATTTACCCCCGATTACGTATTCTCTTCCGAGACGGAGATGAAATCATTGATGACCCGTATTTATTCTTCCATGACGGAAGACGGTCTTTACGGCAGTAATCTGGCCAGCGGATTTAATACGAATACCGATGTGGAAATGTCTTCCTTCAAGAACAGTACGGTCAATTCCGCAGGGTCGGATATAGGTTGCTTTGATGCACGTCCCACCTGGGGAACACTGAACAGTACTTGGAATAATCTGTATTTTGTCATAAACTATGCCAATGACTTTTTGCAATCCGTTCAAGAGTCTCCTCTTTGGTCGGAAGAGATCGGTAAAGAAGGTCCTACCGAAACACAGCAGATGTATGGCGAGGTAAAGACACTTCGTGCCATGTTCTATCTCGACTTGATTCGTACATGGGGCGATGTGGTGTTTGTTACCGAACCTACAGAGTCTACGGATGATTTCTTCAGTCGCGGCACTACCAACCGTGACAAGATACTCGAATTCCTTATCGATGATCTTATTGCAGCAGAACCGATGATGAAGTATGCTGCCGACTTGGATTACGGTGTAGAACGTGCTTCACGCGAATTCTGTCAGGCACTTATCGGACAGCTTGCCTTGTACCGTGGCGGTTGGGCATTACGTGCCGATAAAGATAATCCTACGAATGTAGGCTATATGGAGCGTGGAGATAATTTCGAGCACTATTATCAGATTGCCGTTACCTATTTGGGCAAGGTTATCAAAGAAGGCAAGCACGATTTGAAACAGAGTTTTGAAAACCTGTGGATGAACGAATGTAACTGGAAAACCGCCAATGATGATGATGTTATTTTTGCAGTTCCCATGCTGAAAAGTATAAGCAGCCGTTTTGCCTATAATATCGGTGTTACCATTGCCGAGGGTAACCATGAATACGGAAGTGCCCGTAATTACGTCACTTTCTGCGGCACTTATATCTTTTCGTTCGATAAGGACGATTTGCGTCGCGATATGACTTGTGCGCCTTATAAATACGATAAGGATTTGAATCAGGAATATGATATGGGTATTGCCGGTATGGGGGCAGCCAAATGGTCTAAACTCTACATGCAGTCTCCGTTGGGCACAAGCAGCGGAACCAACACAGGTGTCAACAATGTGCGTATGCGCTTTGCCGACGTGTTGTTAATGTATGCCGAAGCCGTGAATGAACTTTACGGTCCCCGTGAGGATGCGCAGGAAGCTTTGAAGCGTGTGCGTCGCCGTGCTTTTGCCTCTTCTCTCCATGCAGAGAAAGTGGATACTTATGTGGCATCGCTTACCAATGAACAGGATTTTTTTCAGGCCATTATGAATGAACGTAAGTGGGAATTTGGCGGTGAAGGTATCCGTAAGTACGACCTTGCCCGGTGGAATAAATACGGTGAAGTTATTTATAACCTTTACAATGAAATGATTAATTGGGGACTGGTAGCCAACGGTACGGCTGTGCCGGGAATAGAGAAAGTACCCGAACGCATCTACTATAAGAGCGTACCCGACCCGGAACATGCCGGTCGTACGGTTCTTGACATTGTGGGAATCGATGAATACGGTCCCGAGGTGGGACGTCCTGCCGGTTATGAGATGAAGGAATATGCCATTACATGGCGTACGCTCAATCAGGAGACCCAGCAGTATGAGCCGGCAAGCGAAATTTACTGGAGTTTCCGTGGATTCATTAATAAAAACAATGAGCAGATGGTGAAACCTACCGATCCTTTGCGTTATCTCTGTCCTTATCCGTCCAAAGTGATTACCGACCATAGAGGACTGATTCAAAACTATTACGGATATTAATTACAGCTAAAAGATGAAACTTATGATAAAGTTATTTCATAAACTGATGACGGCCGCATTGCCCGTATTGCTGTGTGGAACACTGCTTACTGGCTGTACGGATGATAAATATAATAAGATAAACGACCTGTTCCAGCCTCGTTTCGTATTGGAGGAGCCGGAAGTGAAAGGCAATTCTATCAGCCTTGTGTGGTACAAGGTTAATGATGCTGTTTCCTATACGGTGGAGTATTACCTCGACCAGTACCACAGCAACTTGTTCATGGTTCAGGAAACAACAGTACCGCAATTGTTTGTCGATGACATTCCTTACGGAACTACGTATTACATACGTGTACGTAGCAATGCGGCTGATGAGGCCAACAATTCGCAGTGGAGTTACACCACGGCTTCTACCGAGAAACGGCCGGAATTTACCCGTCTGCTCGAAGATGTTTCAAAGACAGAGATTACAGAAACAACTGCTATTATCCGTTGGAAGAAAGATTATAAGAAAGATCCCGTGGACAGTATCAGCGTAATGCCTATGATGGACGCTACATTGCCGGGAGTAAGCCGTTATCTCACCATTGATGAAATGTTGCAGGGGTATGCGGAAATTGAAGGGCTGACGAAGAATACGCTTTATACAGTTAATGTATACGATACTAATAAACCTCGCAAGTACGACAAACCTTACAATTCCGTAACGCTCCGTACTGCCGGACCGTCTGCATCGTCCATTCCTGTAGGACCGGAAGACGATCTTTCTGCCATGTTGCTGGAGAATGACCTTAATCCGGAGATTCCGGAAGGAACGGAATATTACCTGCCTGCCGGTTCTTCCTACCGTATTACTCCGTTCGAACTTGCCAAAGGTTTCCGTCTGGTAGGTAGCAGTGAGGGTGTCAAGCCGAAAGTGATTTTGGACGATTGGTGGAGGATTGCCGAAGGCTCGTATATTACGGCATTGGAATTTGAGAATATCGAGTTTTCACATACATCCAACAATAAGTATTTCATGAATGCCGACAAGTCATTCACCATTGAAAGTGTCAGCTTCGTCAACTGCGATTTCATCGGGCTTACCCGTGGCTTCTGGCGTCATCAACAGGCAACCAGCAAGCATATCATGAGCTTTGCGGTGGAAGGATGCCGTTTCGATAAGTGCGGTTGGCAGACAGGTGGTTACGGTTTGATGGATTTGCGCTCATTCAATGACCCGACAGCATACGACCAAGTGGATAAAGTTGTCTTCCGCAATTGTACGTTCAGCCGTGACAATGACGGTACGACAGGATTCGGTTGGGGCAATCTTTTCAATGCACCTTACATTGATAAGCCCATACAGTTGGAATTCAAGAATATCACCGTTTATAACTACTGTCTCAATAAGCGTTTGATAAATATCGGTTCTGCCGTAGGCTCCGAACTGACTATCGAGGGCATGGTGCTTGCGTCGCCTTCAGGAGACCTTTATGTGGCGGGTGCCAATACCACTACTCATTTTGCCAACAACTATACGACGAAAGATTATGCTTTGGGTGGTGCCAAGATGAATGCTACAGACTTGGATATTACGGCAGCCGAACTGTTTGCCGATCCCGACAATGGCGACCTTACCATCAAAGACAGTTCTTCGCCGATAGTAACCAATCGTGCGGGTGATACACGCTGGTTGCCTTGATAAAAGAACGATAATAAAACTGACGAAATTATAAACTTAAAAATTTAATAATATGAAACTTAAACATTTATTCTATGCAGCAGCCGTCTCTACATTGGCGGCTGCTTGCAGCGAAGCAGACGAGTTGAGCTCCGGTATCCGCTCAGAGAAGACATTGGATGCCATCCATTCGGGCACGGACCGTTTTGCCACACGTGTCAATCTGAACAGCGAGTGGGAGAGTGGTGATGCTATCGGAGTATATATGCTCGATGCAGGAACAGGAAACATCCGTAACTCTGCAATGAATATACAGTATAATGCCGATGTGGCAGAAACATCTACAGAAACCAACTTTGTAGCTGCCGCAGGTGGAATAGGTATTTATGACCAACCGTGCGATTTCGTGGCATATTATCCCTATTCTTCCGGTGAGGAAGGGAAAGTGGATGCCGGTGCAGGTGTATACAAGATAGACTTGGCAGACCAGTCTGCCGGTATTGCCGGTCATGACTTGATGTGGGCAAAGGTTGAGAACAAGGCTTCAGATGAATTGCTGAGTAGCGGGCTGTCTATGACTTTTCATCATCAGTTGGCATTATTGTATGTAAATATAGGTAATGAAGATGTGAAAGTCGAAAATGTGAAAGTAAATGGACTCAATACAACTGCTCATTTTGACCTGCTCAAAGGAGAACTGTCTGTAGATGATGCACCGAAAGCAGTCACTTTACATAAATTGTCTGATAAATCGTTTGTAGGTGTGATGCTTCCTGTTGCTAATATAGCAAAGGTTATGTCTGTAACCATTGAAGCAGGTGGAAAGATTTTCCAATATATGGTACCGGCAACCAGTAAGATTTCTAAGTTTGAAGCCGGTTATGAATACATATTTAACATAAATCTGAAAAACTCATCCGGCGATTTGATTTCGGGCGGGAATGGAAGTACTGAAGGTTGGAAACCTGGTGAGAATGAAGGTGGCGATGCTACAGAGACCAATCCGGAAATACCAAGTGGATATGAAACCATTCCGGTTAATGGTGATACAGAACTGACTACTGTGTTGGACGGTGCTTCTGGTAAGATTGCTTTGTTGTTTGCATCAGGTAATTCTTACAATTTTAGCACTAATCTGGTGATACCGTCTGCGGTTACGGAATTGATGTTGTTGGGTGACGGGAAACAGCAAGTGGTATTGTCCATGAAGAGCATTATAAATACCGGTCTTCAGAAACTTTCTTTGAATAATTTAAAGATTACAGGCGAATCAAATGCAACTTTGTTGAGTAATGCGGCAGAAGATAACCTTGATAACCAATTTGCATCGGGTGCAGTGGTAGAGATTAAAAAATGTGAGCTTACAGGAATGAAATATGTATGTAATTGGGATGGTAATAAGGATTCTGAAAGGAATACTCTTTCTTCCTTTACTGTAGACGACTGCTATATGCATGATATGTCTTCTGTTTTTGAAAGCTATGGTTCGGAAGTAATAACATTGACTAATTCTACTTTTTATAAAATGTCAGGGCAAGCTATACATCCATATAATTCCAAAGGCGCTTTTAATCCGACAATTACAATACAGCATTGTACATTGGTTAGTTTGGATAAAACTCCGATTCAAGGAACGGATAACGGCTGTAACATTATTTATAGCAATAATGTTTCTGCTATGATAGATCCGGCGCATTCCAATTTGTCTTATAATACTACCAGTTCAACAGGAGAGGGTAATTATGCTGCAAAAAATGATGATGATGGTAAAGTAGCTACCGGTGGTTTTAAATCCGAAACAGCTGTAACTTTTAATACCGATTATAAAGTTTCTGATTTGTTTGTAGATGCAGCCAACGGCGACCTTACACTCAAGATTGATGTTCAAGCAGGTGATCCCCGCTGGTATAAATCAGTAGAATAATCCGTGTTTACGTATAACAATTATTTAGACTATAACTTTATGAAATTATTTCATACCCTATTATATCCCCTTTTGGGACTATTGTTCCTCTCCTGCTCGGACAACGAGCAGGAGACGGGTGATAATCCTGCGCCTACTACCGGTACGATTACGTTCGGTGTAGACCTGACAGGCTTTACCACCCGTGTTACACAAGACGGTACGTCTTGGACGAATGGGGACAAGATTGGAACATTCGCCTTGGATGCCGATACGTCCGAGCCGGTATTGGACAATGTGAATGTACCTTATGTATGTGCCGAGGACGGTCAGTCGGTAGCATTCACTTCGGAAACTCCGCTTGCTGTACAGGACGATGGCAAGCCGGTGAAGTTTGTCGCTTACTATCCGTATAATGCCGATATGCAGGACTTTAACTATCCGGTGTCGATAACCGACCAAAGCAATGGAAGTACCGCTTGCGACTTGCTGTACGGTACTGCATCCGAACCGTATGTGTATGATAAAGAAAGTGATACGGACATTGCGTTGAAATTTACACACCGTCTCTCAAAGGTGGTTTTGAAGTTCATGGATATGGAAAAGAAGCCCTTGACGGTAAGTGATGTGAAGATACAGGGCATGCCGGTTTCCGCTGCATTCAATGTGCAGACGGGGGCGTTGACAACAGATGATAATTCCGTAGCCGATATAACTCCTTACGTGAATTCTGCTAACAATTATCGTGAAGCCATCATTCTGCCCGTTGCTTTAAGCGATGCTTACAAGGTATCGTTTGTTTTGGATGGCAGAACACGCGAATGGGTGTTTGCCGACCTTGATATCAGTCTGCCCAAATTCAATGCCGGTTCGCAATATACGTTTGGAATTTATATCGATCCTACGGAAGATATTATCATAGGCCGTCTGGAAGATGTGGATGCAGGAAATAGCTCCGCTCCGTGGGAAGACGGCAGCAATGAAAACGGTACGGCGGATGGGAATCAACCTGCCGAGTACCATCTCTTTCCAGCCGATAAAGCAACTGATGCTTTTGCCGATACGGAATTGAAAATCTCTTTCGACGGTGTAGCGCCTGAGCTGGGTACAAGCGGATACATCCGCATTTATCGGATGAGCGACCATAAGATGGTGGATGAGATTAATATGGGAGAACGACGTGTGTCCATTGAAGATGGAAAAACTCTTCTGAATACTTGGATGGATATCATAGGCGTGACACCTAAGGGTTCTTCTGTCAGTCGTCGCGTGGTGAACTATTATCCGGTACGGGTGGAAGGGAATGATTTTATCATCAAGCCCCATCAGCAACGTTTGGATTTTGATACGGAATACTATGTGGTTATTGACCGCGAAGCTATCGGTCAGGAAGATTTTCCGGGCATTTACGGTCGTGCGTGGACTTTCAAGACAAAGCCTGCTCCTCAGATTGACGGTCCGGAATATAATGTACGGATAAGCCATACCGATGCGGAAGCCCATTTCTATACATTGCAGGGAGCTATCGATTTTTGTGCTGTTAATGTAGATTTAAATGCACAGAAAGTATTCCGGTTGGATGATGGTATTTATCAGGAAATGATTTATTTGCGCGACCAAAGTAATATTACCATTAAAGGGAATCCGGGAGATAATACAGCGGTTAACGTTCAGTATGATAACTCGAATGATATAAACGGCGGTATCGGCGGTGGTACGAATATCGATCAGTTTGCTCCGGTGGGAACAGTTGTACCTTCTTCCGGTGGTCGTTCGGTTGTAATACTTCAAGGTAATTCCGAGCATATTCGTTTTGAGAATCTTACAATAGAGAATGCTTATGGATGGACGTTGGGCAAAAATGGACAAGCCGAAGCGTTGCTTATTGATAATAAGTCGGCCGCTCTTGTCAATTGCCGTATTCTGAGTTTTCAAGATACCTTGCTTCCGGGCGGTGGATATAATTGGTTCTACAAATGCTATATCGCAGGTGCTACGGACTTTATCTGGGGTTCGGGAGAAGTTGTGTTGTTTGAAGACTGCGAACTTTATGCACCTACCGGCACTCGTGCCGTGATGCAGGCTCGTGTCAAAGAAGGTTATTTGGGTTATGTGTTCGACCGTTGCCGTTTTACGGTAGGCGAAGGAGTTACTAAGTCCACATTGATTTATCAGTATGCACCTGACAACCTGACTTTCCTGAACTGTACATTTGCCGATGTGTACGGTCCGAACTTCGTAGGGGAAAATAAACCGTTGGAGCCTGCCGTACCGTCGGTTACCGCCGGTTGCAAGATGTATAACGGTAAGACAGAATCCGGAGCCGATTTCTACAATCTTATTCCTGAAGCTGTGAGAACTACGGTACTTAATCTTAGTGAGGCACAGTTTAACGAAAACTTCGGTAGCCGGGAAAAGATTATGAGTTGGAAAGGCAATGATCCCTCTTGGTTTAAGGAGTAAACAAACACAAATATAAATACTTAAAAGTTTTATAACTGATGAACAGATTAATGAAAATGGCGGGCTTCATGCCCGTCATTTTAGGAACACTTTGCGCTTGTCAAAGCGCTTCGACGGAGCGTTATGACATCGCAAACAAGGAAGACCTTTATAAGAATCTTCCCTTTGAGATGCCTGTCGTACAGCACCCTTCTTTCTCCGACTATCAGGTGGATATCCGTGATTTCGGCGCAAAGGCGGACGGTGAGACACTGAACACCGAAGCCATTAACAATGCCATCAGGGCGGTGAGCGAGAAGGGTGGTGGTAAAGTAATCATTCCCGAGGGATTGTGGCTTACGGGGCCTATTGTATTGCAGAGCAATGTCAACCTGCATGCCGAACGAAACGCGCTTGTACTCTTCAGCGATGATGCCGCTTTGTATCCGTTGGTACATACCTCTTTCGAGGGGTTGGACATGCTCCGTTGCCAGTCGCCTATCTCTGCGATGAAAGCAGAGAATATAGCCATTACGGGGCACGGGGTCTTCGATGGTTCGGGCGATAGCTGGCGACCTGTGAAACGTAATAAAATGACGGACGGACAGTGGAAGGCACTGCTCAGGTCGGGTGGTGTGGTAGACGATGCCGGCAAAGTGTGGTATCCCGATGCCGGTGCTTTGAAAGCTTCTGTACTTACCGGCAGTAAAGAGAAAAGAACAGTTTCTGCCGATGAATGGGAAGGAATGAAACGCTGGTTGCGTCCTGTGCTGCTGAGCTTCGTAAAGAGTAAACGCATATTGCTGGAAGGCGTAACGTTCCGCAATTCGCCCAGTTGGTGCCTGCATCCGCTCTCTTGCGAAGACCTGACATTGGATGGCGTCAAGGTGTTCAATCCCTGGTATTCGCAGAATGGAGATGCCCTCGATGTGGAATCGTGTAAGAATGTGGTGGTAGCCAATTGCCTGTTCGATGCGGGTGATGACGCCATTTGTATAAAGTCGGGTAAAGATGCCGACGGCCGTCGACGCGGAGAACCTTGCGAGAATGTGATAGTGAAGGACAACACCGTATTGCACGGACACGGCGGTTTTGTTGTGGGCAGTGAAATGTCCGGCGGCGTCAGGAATGTGTATGTGGCAGACTGTACATTCATCGGTACCGATGTCGGGTTGCGTTTCAAGAGTACGCGCGGCCGTGGTGGTGTGGTGGAAAATATCTACGTGGACAATATCAATATGATAAACATTCCGGGTGATGCATTGATTGCCGACCTCTATTATGCTGTGAAAGAAGCGCCCGGCGCTCCTGTACCTGCTGTGACCGAAGAGACTCCGGCTTTCAGGAATATCCACATCTCCAATGTATCCTGCAAAGGTGCCGGCCGTGCCATGTTCCTGAACGGACTGCCCGAAATGCCTATCGAGAACTTCTCTGTTAAGAATATGAAAGTAACCGATGCGCAGAAAGGAGCTTCCATAAACAAGGTTGCCGGAATTACTCTGGAAAATATCGAAATAGAAACGGCTGATGATGCGTATCTGCAAGTGGAGAATGCCACGGATATAGTCATCGACGGTAAGGCATACGATAAAATCTCGGAAAGGAGATTGCTCACACAGAATTGAATTTAGACATAACTTCGTGTTGGTAAGGCACGGATTGTATGGAACTGGTAAACCGGAAGCGGCTACTTCATACAATCCGTGCCTATTGTATTTTCAGGAGGTGCTCTATTCGCTTTTTTCCCCTTCTATATACAGTTTGGTATTTATCTATAACTCTTTACGGTTATCATACTTATGGAAAGGTCCGTTTCCCACGGGAGAAACAACCGTTTCCCTTAAAGGAAACAAGAATTTCCCTTAAGGGGAACTGGAGTTTCCTTTAAGGGGAACGAGCGTTTCGCTAGTGGAAACTTCCGTTTCGCCTCATGGAAACGGAAGTAACCGCCAGTGTGACGGACCGGCAGGACGTTGTGCCACATAATATGGCCGGTATCTTTATCGGATAAAAGCAAAGCGACGGAAAATCTCTTCCCGGTATCTGTAAGGAAGAGATTCTTCATCGCTTTACTTCTCTGAATGCTACAGAGTGGGAGTTCTATCGGTTTCTTATAACAGTTTTAGTGTTTTCTTTTGCAGGTCTTTTTCTTGAGAGCTTCCACCTACCAATACATCGAAGGTATTTTGCATGGTACGCATCGTGTTGGTGGTGTTGTCCCACCATTCCAGTTGTTTGGGAGTCAGTTCGAGTTCCACTTTCACGGTCTTTCCTGCCGGGATGCGTATGCGTTTGAAGGCGCGCAGCGTCTTGATAGGACCGTCTGTCTCTCCGTTCTTCTTGAGATATACCTGTACTACTTCCTCGCCGTCGCGGCTGCCGGTATTGGTGACGGGTACGGTGATTTTTGCCGTTTCGCCTACCTTGACAGATGAATCCAGTTTCATTTTACCGTATTTGAATGTGGTGTAACTCAAACCGTATCCGAACGGGAAAAGCGGTTTGCCTTTGAAGAAGCGGTAGGTATGTCCTGCCATGTTGTAGTCTTCGAAGTCGGGCAGTTGCGACAGGTTGCGGTAGAACGTAACCGGCAGGCGTCCGGCCGGGTTGTAGTCGCCGAACAGGACTTCGGCAACAGCCTTACCGCCCGACTGTCCCGGATACCATGCCTGCAGAATGGCTTGGCAGTGTTCCGTCTCGGCTTCCATGGCAATGGGGGAACCCGAACAGTTTACGAAGATAACCTTCTTGCCTGCATCGTGAAGCGCTTTAATCATTTCCCGTTGAACGGCAGGCAGTTCGATGTCCGTGCGGTCGCCTCTCTTGAAGCCGGGCAGGTCAACGCCCATCTCTTCTCCTTCCAGTTGAGGGGATATGCCGCCTGCAAAAATCACGATATCGGCATCTTTCACTTTGGCTACCGAGCGTTGTATGTCGCACTCTTCCTTGAAGCCGATGTCGAAGTTGAGCTGGGCATCGCTGGCAAAGTATTGGAAGCGGATTTCAATGTCATACGATTTGCCGGCCTCTACACGCATGCCGTGTGCTTGCGGACGGCTGCCGTGTTTGTTGGTGAAGCTCTTCACCTCTTTGCCGTCGACGAGCAGCTTTACGGAACCGTAGCAGTAGAAGTCGAACACAACATCGCCGCTCTCCCGGGGAGTGAATACGCTTTGGTAAACGGCAGAGAAATCGGTGAGGTTTACGCCCGGTGCAAAAACAGTGGCTCCGGAAGTACAGAGATGGAACGGAGTGCTTAGCTGTGCCGTGGCTGCGGGTTCGCCCTTGAACTCCGTATTGTTCCAGTAACGGGCGCTGAAGCCGGGGCCGTTTTCGGATTTACACTGGCTGAATACGCTGCGTATCAATTTCCTTTCCACCCATGAACAGCCTTGTTCGTAAATCAGTTTGTCGTCTTTGCCCATGGCCGATCGGATACCGTCCAGAATGGTGATGGTACGTTTGGGAGTACCGTTGTAGTTTCCCCACTGCATCACGGAGTCGTTGGCGTTGGGACCCATTACGGCGATGACTTTCCCGCCGCGTTTGAGGGGAAGGATGCCGTTTTTGTTTTGTAACAGTGTCATGGACTTGCGTGCCATGTCCAGCGACAGTGAATCGTGCTTGTCGGAGCCGACTACGGAATAGGGTGTCTGTGCCCAGTCCACCCGGCTGAGTTCGTCCATCTCGCCCAATTCGAAGCGTGCCTGTAACAGACGTTTTACGGAGCGGTCGATGTCTTTTTCATTGATGAGTCCTCTTTTTACTCCTTCTATCAGCGAACGGTAATTGGAACCGCATTCCAGGTCTGTTCCACTCAGTACGGCGGCAGAAGAGGCGGAAGCGGCATCGGGGTGGGTTTTGTGTCCTTTGGCGTTGTGGAAATCGCTGATGGCGCTGCAATCGGATACGACAATACCGTCGTATCCCCACTCTTCGCGGAGAATATGCGTCAGCAGGCGGTTGCTGCCGCAGCAAGGTTCACCCTCGAAGCGGTTGTAGGCACACATCACTTCTTTTACCTTACCTTCTTTTACCAGTGCTTCAAAGGGCGGCAGGTAGGTTTCGTACAAATCGCGTGGGCTGATGTTCTCCGCATTGAAGCTGTGGCGGTTCCATTCGGGACCGGAGTGCACGGCGAAGTGCTTGGCGCAAGCGTGTACCTTATCGTATTTCCGGTTTTCGTCCAGGCATTGCAGGCCTTTTACAACATTTACGCCCATAACGCTTGCCAGATAAGGGTCTTCACCGTATGTTTCTATACCCCGTCCCCAGCGAGGGTCGCGGTAGATGTTCACCGTGGGTGTCCAGATGGTCAGCCCTTGATAGCGTTTGTAGCTGCCCTCTTTCGAGTAGACAGCATTCTTGGCGCGTGCTTCGTCGGATACGGCAACGAAAGCTGTATGTAAAGCTTCGGGAGAGAAAGAAGCCGCCATGCCGATGGGTTGCGGAAAAACGGTTGCCAAACCGCTGCGTGCTACTCCGTGCAATGCTTCGTTCCACCAGTTGTAGGGTTTGATGCCCAACCGTTCCACGGGCTTTGAGTTGTCCATCATCAAGGATACTTTCTCTTCCAGTGTGAGTTGTTTCACTAAATCTTCCGCACGCTCTGCCGGACTGTAGCTGTTGTCCTTATAGACGGACTGTGCAAGGCTGCTACCCGAAACAATGAGGCAGGCAAGCAGATAGGTTATTCTGTTTCTCATGATTATATGAATATAGTTGTTTTTTTCTGTATGCTTTGATAACGTTTTGATATCAACATTTATTTTCTTGTGATACGGAACCAGTCTACATCCGTCCAGCCGCCGTCATTGGTGCGGATAGCGGGGCGGGTACAAAATGTTCCTACTTTGGCTCCTATCCATTTGCCTTCACGGGCTTGGAAGGTTTCGCCGAGCGGACGGAACTTCTTGCCGTCGAGACTGTAACTGAAGTTGCAGCGTACCAACAGGTCGTCTGTGCCTTTCACTTTACTGCCGTCGGCGCTGAACTTCACTCGCAGGTAGAGGGTAGAGTCTTTTACGGCAACGCTGTCATTTGTTTTTTCGGTGCCGCCTCTGTCTGCTTTCCGGCAGGCGATTTGCGAAAGTACGGTTCCCTGTTCCGTATTCTCCAGTATGAGTCCGGCATAATCCATGCCCATGACTACCAATCCGGTACGCTCGCCTTTGTACTTCGGGTTGGGGCGGAAGGTCAGTTTCATGGTTGCGGTGAAGTTGTCCGACGGGGTTTTCTGCAACAACAGGTTGGGCACATCCCACAAGCTCTTGTAATTATCCGGAACGGGATAGGAGTAAAGACGCACCATACTCCGGTCGCCGGCGTAATATGCCCATTTATCATTGATGTTGGCGTGCCACTGCCATTGCGGAGACAGGGTGTAGCCGTCGAACTCATCGCTTTCTTGCGGAGTACATACGGGGTATGTCTTACCTATATCGGGCTTGCGGTAGGTCAGTACGGGTTCGCCGCATCCGTCCCCGTCTTTATCTGTTCCGATTACAGGCCAGTCGTCAATCCACTTCATGGGTTGCAGATGTACTACACGTCCGTAGGCGCCTACATCCTGAAAGTGCATGAACCAGTCTTCACCGGTAGGCGTGTCCACCCAGCCACCCTGATGAGGTCCGTTGACGGGTGAGTTGCCCTGTGCCAGTACGGTACGGTTTTCATAAGGACCATAGATGTTACGGGAGCTAAGCACCACCTGCCAGCCGGTAGCCACGCCGCCGGCAGGGAGGAAAACGTAGTAATAACCGTTGCGTTTGTACAGTTTCGGCCCTTCGCACGTGCCGTGATGTTCGTGTCCATCGAAGATGATGCGGGAAGGACCGATGACTTGGGTAGCGTCGGCGCTCAACTCGCAGATGGCGATGACGCTTTTCAGCCCGGCGCGGCTGCCGGCGTATGCGTGTGCCAGGTAGACTTTGCCGTCTTCATCCCAAATGGGGCAGGTATCGATAATACCCTTAATCTCTTTTACAAGTACGGGCTTGCTCCACGGACCTTCTGCCCGGGACGACTTTACCATGAATATGCCTTGGTCCGGGTCTCCCCAGAAAATATAGAATTCGCCGTTATGATGGCGGATACTGGGAGCCCACACACGGTTGCCGTGTTCCGGACGTTCGGGAGTGGTGACCGGAGGAAGGGCGGCGGGTACGGCGGCGCTGATAATAGACCAGTTCACCAAGTCTTTGGAATGGAGAATCTGTAGTCCGGGCAGACAGCCGAAACTGGATGACGTCAGGTAGAAATCATCACCCACGCGGCAGACATCAGGGTCGGAGTAGTCTGCATAGAGAACAGGGTTCTTGTAGGTGCCGTTTCCTTGGTCGGCTATCCATACTTCGGAAACATAGTTTGATTGTTGGGCCTGGGCACCAGTCGTTAGTACACCGGCAAGGCAGGCGATAATCCATTGTTTTTTCATCTTTGAGTAATCGTTTTTTATGGTATTCCGTTTAACGATTGCAATAGTACGCGCTTTCCGGTTTTTAAACGGGTAATATCCGGTCGAAAGAGTGTGTTTTTTATTCGGAATGGTTTTTCATTTACTCTCTTTATATTCCGAAGGTGTGACCCCCATAACCTTTTTAAAGCATTTGCTGAAGTACTTCGGATCGCTGAATCCGGTCATATAAGCAATTTGCGAGAAGTTATACTCTCCGCTGTCTATCAGTTGTACGGCGCGTTTGATGCGGATTTCGCGTATGAAATCCACGGGAGTAAGCCCGATAATCGATTTCAACTTCCGATAAAAGATAGTACGGCTCATCATCAGATGCTCGGCGAATGCGTCGATAGTCAGCTCCGAGTTGTCCATTTGCTGTTCCATAAACTCCATAACCTTTTGCATGAATTGTTCGTCAAAAGGAGTTATCTGAGGTTGTGAAGGGGTGAGGTTGCCGGAGATAATGGCGTTCTTGCTTTCAGTGAGTTGCGCCATGTACATTTCCTGCAACGATTTGCGTTGGCGGAGGAGCGTGACGATACGGGTTTTCAAGTAAGTGGCGCTGAAAGGCTTGGTTATATAGTCATCTATTCCCTGCTCCAATCCTGCTATGCGATCGTCCAAAGATGCCTTTGCCGATAGTATGATGATGGGAATGTGGCAAATGGAATTGTTTTCTTTGATGTGCTTCACCATTTCCAATCCATCCATGACGGGCATCATGACATCGCTGATGATTAAGTCCGGGAGATTGTCTATGGCAGATTGCAATCCTTCTTCTCCGTTGGAAGCAGTGATAACGGTGTAGTCTCCCGACAGGCTGTTCTTTAGAAAAGTCCGCAGTTCTTTGTTGTCCTCTACCACCAGAATGGAGTGGCAGTCGGTGGTATTATTGTCATAAGTCTCTTTTGCATCTGTTCCTTTTGTATCTTCATCGGTGGCAGTCGGAGAGGATGACTGAGTATCGTTCAATATGAATTCCGCTTGTGTATCTTTCTCGAAAGCTTGCTTTTGCAGAGGCAGGGTTACGGTAAAACGACTGCCCACACCGGGCTGGCTGTCTACTTTGATGCTACCGTGGTGAATCTCTACCATCTCTTTTACCAGTGATAGTCCGATACCCGATGAGGGCTGGAGAATATTCTCCTTTACCAGTGTTTCAAAACGCTGGAAAAGGGTACGCAACTTTTCCGTTGCGATTCCGATTCCTTCGTCCGCCACTTCGATGTCTATCGTGTCTTTATGTGGCGTAACTTTGACTGTGATAGCTTTGCCGTTGGGAGTATATTTGAATGCGTTGGAAAGCAGGTTAAAGAATATCTTTTCGAATTTGTCCCGGTCTATCCAACCGAAAACGGATTTGGTCGCAGATTGCATCCGGTAGTCAATTTCCTTTTCTTTGGCTATCAGCAGGAAGCTGTCCATCACTTTCTGCAAGAGTGGAATAAGGTCTGTGTTTTCCACTAGCAGCTTCATCTTCTGATTTTGTATTTTGCGGAAATCCAGTATCTGGTTCATTAGTCGGAGCATCCGTTCTGTATTCCTGCGTACAAGGGTTAGGTGCTCTCGGGCAGTGGGAGACAGAGGTTCGTTCTCAAGGACTTCTGCAACCGGACTGCCTATCAGAGTCAACGGAGTACGCAGTTCGTGGGAAATATCGGTGAAGAAACGTAGCTTGACATTTGCGAGTTGTTGTTCCATGTCTACTTGGTGGCGCAGACGGTAAATATAGAACAGAACATATACAATGGTGGCGGTGAATAAGATAAACAGGATGAAATAGAGTAGCCATGCCCAATAGGTTTCCCAAAATGTCGGGAGTACATGGATGGATAGCGTACGTATGTTGTCGGTCCATACTCCGTCGCTGTTGGTCGATTTGATTTGTAATTGGTATTGTCCTGCAGGCAGATTGATATAGCTGGCGGAACGGTTGTTGTCGACTTCATTCCATTCGTCTTCCAATCCTTGTAGGCGATAGGCATAAAGTATATTGTCGGGGTTTACGTAATCGAGTGCGGCAAATTGGAAAGTAACGTTCCGCTGGGATGCTTTCAGTTCCAGTTCTTTCAGATTGTCGATTGGATGGTCTGCCGGATGCCCTTGTATTTTAAATCCGGTAAATACGATAGGAGGTACATAGGTGCTTTTTCGCATCTTATCGGGAGAAATTTCCAAAAAACCTTTGTCTGTACCCAATACGATTTGTTTGCGGGCGTTAATGACAGGGAGAGCTTCTGAGAAGTTGAACTGTTGCTGATAGGTGGAGCCGAGCGTGTAGTTTTCAAAAGTCTCGTTGCCGGGATTAAATCTGGACAAGGCTATTTCGGAAACTATCCAAAGGTGATTGTGGGTGTCTTCCGTCATTGAGAGGGTCAGGTCGGAGGCTAATCCGTTGCTTTGGTCGTAGTTCTTGAAGCGTATTTGTTCGCTGAGCAATTGACCGGAGATAATTTTACTGATACCGCCGGTGAAACTTATAACGTATGTCGTCTTTCGTTTGTCTGTATAGATGTGCGTAATGTCGTTGGTGGAAAGACTGTTTTTATCGCCCGGCTGATGGCAGTTTCTGTAGAACTTTACCTCTTCGGGCAATTCAAACTTATTGGAGAAAGTGAGCAGTCCGTTCGTGGTACCTACCATAAGTACGCCGCCGGGAGCTTCGGTGATGTTACGCACTTTCATTCCATAATCCGTGGGATAGTTTTTCAGTTCATTGTTGCTATGGATGAATATGGGTGTTTGGTTATTTCGCCGGATCAGCAGGTTTAGTCCGCCACCATAACAACCTATCCAGATACGGTTGTGGCTATCCTGAAAAATGGAGTATATGCTGTTGTCACTTATACTGTAAGGATTATTCGGTTGGTGCTTAAAGCAGGTGACGGAATATCGATTTATTCCTTTGGGAGTCAGTTGGAATAATCCGGCGCCTTTCGTACCCAGCCAGATGTTCTTTTCTTTGTCTTCCATGATGGCGTATACGCCGTTGTAGAACAGTTGTTTCTCTTTGACAATATTTCCCTGTGGCGAAAGGTAGCCTTCCAAACTTCCGTCGGGAGCATATATCTGGATGTAACTTGCTTTGGATGCGCTCCATAAGCGATTATTGCTATCTCGCAGGAAGGCACGTGTTTCTGCTTCGTAATCGGTTTGGTAGAATTGAAAACTTTGAGGGAAAAAACTTATCCGGTCTATTCCACGTGCAGTGGCAAGCCAACAGTTTCCTTGTGTGTCGAGAGTGTAAAAGCGTACCAACGGACTGAATATGGATTTAGGATTGTCAGTGTCGGTAAGCAGCGGTTTGAGTTTTTTTTCTTTCCGGTCGTAAT
>ERZ824978.2172-NODE-2172-length-17995-cov-15.641806_pt1 | contig 17995 bp, 9 predicted proteins | sample MGYA00519860_ERZ824978 | MGnify/ENA primary metagenome ERZ824978 (study PRJEB31778, sample SAMEA3449184) | human gut metagenome | biome: human gut; feature: human-associated habitat; material: faeces | place: United Kingdom | collected 2010/2012 ... | reverse complement strand
GCTGTCCCTTGACCCTGCGAAGGGGCAAAGCCCCTCTCGACACCCATTGACTGGCGCCCGGCTTGGGCGCTTTTCCCTTACAAGTCTTTGCCGTTACTTTTTTGTCTGTCCCAGCCGCAAGGCGAGGCGGCGGCGTGCCATCGTCGCCAGTTCTTCCTCCCCCACATCGCTCCTTGTCCAGTCAATCTCCTGCGCCAATTCCAGCCCCGTATCCACCGCCGTCGCAATCCACCGCAGGATTTCCTCCCGATTGGTCATGTTCGCGTCATACGTCACCAGCGCCGTGCCAATCCTCGGATTCACCTGCGCATCCCGCACCCCCGGCAGCATCGTCATCACATCCTGCACATAATGCAGATACGGCAGCGCTTCCTTCGGCAGCATCTGATATCCCTTGAAGCTCAAGCGCAAGCGCCCCGGCAGGTCGCTGGTCACAGTGGGCTTCAGGTAGTGGCGAATCAGCGCCGTTTCAATTCGTCCCACTGTCGTTTCGCCTCCAGATGCTGGCTGCCCACCAGAGCAGCGTCATCGCGCCCGGAACAGCCGCGCCGCTAACCGCAAGGCTTTTCACGCCCGCGAACGTCAGCGCGCATCCCGCCAGCGTCCGCACATCAAGCAGACCGTTCGTCGCCTCCAGCAAACCGTGGTTGATTGCCGCCATCAGCGTATTCAACCCGCTTTGAATTCGGCTGACCGGCTCTTTCTGCAGTGCGTCGGTCAATCCCATCAGCTTCAGCACCGCGCCCTGCACCACGGCGGCTTCGACCTTCGTCTCGTCGTAGCGAATGAGAACGGTAGACAGGCGGAAGTTGAGCGCCACTTCATGCACCACGCCGGTTGCTTCCAGCTGCCGCTTCATTTCCTCTGCGGCTTCGCGGTTGGCGGATACGGAGGGCAGATAGAGCCGCATCCGTCCCGGCAGACTTGCGCGGACTTCCGCAATGCCCCGGAAGGACGGCAGACGCATCAGGTTATGGTTCTGCGTCGGCTTCTTGACCGAGAGCGCAGCGCCGCCCAGCGCCAGCGCTGCCAGCAGGGTTGTATTCATTCGGATGACCTCCCCTGTGAATATAAACATTACCTGTTGATAGTTCCAATTTATTGGGATACCGCAAAGGGTCGAAGAACACGGCATTCTTCAACCGCTCACAGTGTAGCACAGGTGAAAAAGCGTGTCAAGATGGCTGCAAAAATACTTCTTTTGTTGCTGACGCTGATAAGAAATCGCCCATTTGCTGCCTCTTGTTTTCAACTTCTCACTCCCAATTAAAAAGCGCCGCTCCTGTTTCCAGAAGCGGCATCGGGATTACCCTTGTCCGTCGTCAATCGTGGCCTTCCAAGTGAATTCCGGCTGGTCATTGGCGGGAATATCATAGTGCTCACCGCCCTCAATGTCGTAGCCATTGATGCGCATGACCACCTGCCCCACGCCGTAGGGCTTGATGTACTCGCGCCCGAAGGAGAACTGCCCGTGGCGGGTCGCTTCACCGGGGGCAAGGGTGAAGTTGTAAGTGCCCGTGAAGGAGAAGGAACGCCCGTCGGTGTTGCAGACCAGCGGTTCGCCGAAGGCATTGTAAAGGTAAATCGTGTAGTAGAATTTGGTGATGGTCAGGTTGCTGGCGTTGTAAACAACAATCTTCGCCGCGTTGTTTTCCGCCCACAGATTCGTGATGCGCAGCGCATCCTTTCTGCTGCCAACGTTGATGGTATAGGTGACGACATAACTGCCGTCATCCGTCGTACCGATGATGGTCGTCGTGCCCCATGCACGACCCGTCACCTTCGGATTCAGCCCGTTGCCCAATACCGTCGCAATGCGCTCATCCTGGCTTGTCCATTGCATCTTCTTGTTGTCGGCGTTCGCGGGTTCCAGAATAGCGGTGTTCGTGGTGTACTTGTTCAGCCCCACGTTCTGCGAGGTGTACTTCATCGTCACGCCCGTGACCGGCTGCGTCACCGTCACGCGGATGGTCGCCTTTTTGCCGCTGCCGTCGTTCGCGGTCGCGTAGACGTAGCATTCACCGCGCTTGAGACCGGTCACGATGCCGTCATCCGACACCGACACAACATCCGGCTTGTTCGTCGAGAAGCTGACGGACGAATCCGTCGCGTCCTGCGGCTTCACCGTCCAGCTGAGGGCAATGCTGCGCCCCACCGCCACGGACGGTTTCTTCTCGTTGAAGGTGATGGACGTAACCGGCGCATACACCGTCACGTCGATTTGCGCATAGACCTCCGGGAACGTCTTGCTCTGGCAGGTGATGGTGCAGCTGCCCGCGCGCACGCCCTTGACGTAGCCGTTCGCGCTCACCGTCGCGACGCTCGCGTCCGACGTAGACCACACAACCGCCTTGTCACTTGTCGTGTTCGGCAGCACGGTCGCCTTCAGCGTCACGCCGCCGCCCACGCGGATATTGCCGCTTAAGCCGCTCAGGGTGATGCTTTCCGGCTGCTGCTTGACGGTCACGTTCACGCTTGCGCGCTGACCGCCGCCATCCGCCGCCGTCGCGCGAATGGTCGCCTGTCCGCGCCCAACGCCCGTCACCACGCCGTATTCATCCACAACGGCGACTTTCTCGTTCGTGCTCTCCCACTTCACGCCCGTGATGGACGCGTCCGCCGGCTTCACCGTCGCGGTCAGCTGCGCCGTTGTGCCGATGAAGAGCGTCTTGGTGTCCGCCGTCACCGTCACGCCCGTTACCGGGGTGATGACGATGACGCGGTAATCCACACTGACTTCCGGGTTCGATTCGCTCGCCACGGTCACGATGCACTCGCCCGCGCCGCGCGCCGTCAGCGTTGATCCGCTCACACGCACCACGTCCGTATCCGACGAAGCGACGGTATAACGGCGGTTGTTCGCGTCATTGGGGGACAGCGTCGCCCGAATCGACACCTGCTTGCCTTTGCGCAGCAGCAGCACGCGGCCGTCCGCGCCGCCCGTCAGGTGACTGATGAGCGGATCTGCCGCATCATAGAGCATGAGACTCGTTTCGTTCACCGCAATGTCCGTCACGGCGCGCGCCACCGTCACGTTGACAGACGCTTTCCACGTCCGCTTCTCGGTTTTGAGCGTCGCGGTAATCGTCGCCTTCCCTTTCGTCAGCCCCGTTACCACACCGTTTTCATCCACCGTCGCGATGTTCTCGCGCCCGCTGACAAATGTCAATTCGCCGTCCGCCGCGCAATTGCCCTGCCGGATGAGCGACAATTCCAGCGTATTGCCCTCAAAGACGGTCAAATTTGTTTTTTTAAACTGAAAACGGTCGGCTTCCGCCATCGCCGTCACGCCGCACAGCAGCGATACGCACAGGACGGTCAGCATCACAATTTTCCAGAATTTTTTCATAAGGAAGTTTCCTCCTTCCATTGGCTTTCCAATCATACAACGAATGAAGCGCCGCTCTCATTCCTGATTCGCAAAATTATTTTTGCTGATTTTGATGGTCAGCCGATGATGCCTGCCCGCTTCCGCCGTCAGCGCAATCCGCCAGAGCGACCCATGCCAGTTCTTCGCCATCCGCGCGTCGGTAACGGGGATTTCTTCCACTGCTGCCGCCAGCATGGGTCTGATTTCCATCCGGGCATGCGCAAATTCAATCCCGTCCGGGCGGATTTCCGGCTTCTCCCGCGCCAGCATGGTGAACGTGACGGCTTCCGGCGCTTGCAGGGTGATTTCGTCCGCAATTTGAACCCCGTCCGTCGTGACCCGTGCGCCGCGAATCGCCGACAGCACGCCCGCTTCCGCCGGATACGCGCCCGCCATGTCCAGCGACGCGCCGTCCGGCAAGGCACGGAAGTTCCGCGCGGTGTACTCTGCCCCGGCGCACTGCTCGAATCCGCCAATCAGCGGCACATTGTGGTACATGCTCCGGCAGTTCCAGAGCGTGTAGCGCGCATCGGAGAAAGTTTTCGCGGTATAAACCATGTTGCCCGCATCCACCAGCAGCGGATGCCCGTCCACATACACCATCAGCGACCCGACGTCGTTGTGATTGTGGCTTTCACCGTTGTGCCCGCCCTTGATGCACAGCGTCCACCCATTCCGGCGGATGATGCGCACCTGCAAATCCGGCAGCAGCGTGTCCTGCGTGTCCGCTGCCGGCTGACCTGCGCCGACCGGATGGAACAGACGCTGCAAAAGGCGCGAAAAGTGCGGCACGTCGCCGATGCAGTCCGTCGGCTGACCGCGCAGGTTCTGCCCCATCGCCGTCAGTGCCGCGTCGCCTATCAGTTCGCCCGCGCGCTGCAATCGCTCGCCATACATCACCGGTCGCGCGTCGCAGTCCGCAAAGTTCGCGAAATAGCCGTTCCCCAGCGACATCAGCAGCGGGAAGCGCAGCATGTTCCGCAGCTTCGGCTCGTCCCAGCAGGTCAGTCCGGCTTCCGCCATCAGTTCAAGGCAGTCCAGCAGGCTGCCTGCCGCCATGTTCCAGTACGCCGCGCCCTCGTCGCAGCCGCCGTCCGCCGGAATGCACCGCAGATACGCATCGAGCATCCCGCAGGCGCGGCGGTACACAGGCAGCGGATCGTCCAGCAGGCACCGCGCCGAGAACATCACGTTTGACACAATCCACGGCGTCCAGTTGCACAAATCCTTGCGTGTGAACCCCATCCACCAGTCAGTATTGCGGTGCAGGAACGGGTCAATTGCGCGGCGTTGAATTTCCGCCGTCACCCGCTGGCGCAGGGAGCTGTCAAGCCAATCGCCCAGCAGCGTCAGCGTAAAGGACAGCACCATGGCAGTCTGCGCGGCGAACAAGTCCAGTATCGGTTCGCCGCTGATAGGAAACGGGTGCGCTGCCGTCAGGTTCGCATGGGCGCTGATCGCCCATGTCGTTTCCTCGCAGATGCACCACAAGCCATCCTCCACTGCGGACATATCCGCCGATTCTCCGTGCAGGCACACGTCTAATACCGCCGCGATGAGCTTCCGCCGACGCGCGAAATACGGCGTTTCGCACTGTGCGCGGCTGCCCGTGCGGACGAATGCGGCGTAGTCGCTCAGCAGCAGCATCGGGTAGGGCGTACCGCGCCACTTGGCAATGAACGTTTCCATGTCCATGCGGTCGTCGGCGGGCAGCGCTTCCCATGCTGCGCGGTTCTGCGCCGGAGGGAAAAGCGTTCCCTGCGGGCGCTTCGTCAGCAATTCCATTCTTTCGGCGAGCATCATGTCACCTCCGGGAAATTACGCAAACCATGGGCGGAATTTCTTCGCAATCGCCGCGATAATCGGGCCGAGGAAGAAGCCCGTAACAATCGACACCACCCCGACCGTGCTGCCCAGCAGCCAGCCGATGGCAATCGCAGACAGGTCGTAAATCATGCGGATCACGGCATAGGGAATCTTCTTGACGTACTTCGAGATAATCTGCGGAATCGCGTCATACGGCCCGCTGCCAAGCTCCACCACCATATAGAACGCCACGGCGACCATGAACACGCCCAGCGTCGGCACAAGCCAGCAGATGCGCTCCGTCATGCCCATTGCGTCGCGATTGAGGATGTTCATGCTGCTAAAGATAACATCGAACAAGTCCTTCGAGTAACCTACAAGCACCATGTTTGCAATCGACCCCAGGCCGATGAACTCCCACTGCCGCATCGCCATCACGACGATGAGCAGCGCGCCGTAGAAGAGCATCTGGTAGGTGCCAAGGAGCATGTGCAGCTTATTGGCAACGCCCAGATTCAGCACGGACGCGGGGTCTGTGCCGAACTGAATGCGGTCGAACACCGACACGCACGCGCCCATAATCGTCACGCTGAGAATCAGCACAACAATCCGGCGCGCCATGTGCGGCTGGCAGAACAGGTGGCGGATGATTTTCTGCATCAAGGGAAAAACCTCCTTCGTGTTGCGGGAATTTCTGCCCTTATCATATCATAATTTCCCCCTAAAAGGAAGTGTTACATTTCGCAAATTGACATCCGCGCGCAAATGCGGTATGATGAAGACATGAAACTGCTTTTGACGGAGGTGCATGACCATGCGGCGCATGACGCGGCTGCTTTGCCTGATGCTTCTTTTTTCCCTGATAACCTTCTCCTGCCCGCTGGCGGAAGAAACGGACGCCCTGGCCGGCACGCCCGCGCCCACGCCGATGCTGACCGCCGTGCCGGAAAGCGCGCTTGCGCCCTTCAACGTGGTTTTGCCGGAGGACGCGCATGTGGAGATGGCGGAGGGGCGCATCACGCTTGTGCGGGGAGATTCGCGCGTGGTGGCGATGGTGATTTCCCGCGTGCCGGATGAAGACCCGGCGGCGGCGCTGCCCATCCTGATGCAGGATTTCGACCCCAAGACCAGCGAGACGATGGATTTTGACGCCCAGCCCGGCTTCTGCATTCTCGGCGGCGTGGTGAACGACGCCTTTGGCGACGGCGAGGACAAGATTACGCTGATGGTGCTGGCGGATTCCGGCGAACTGCTGATTCTATCGGGGTATAATCTGGCGCGGGATCATCATGCGCTGTACTTGTTTCTGACAGAACTGCTGGAGAATGTGAGCAGGGATGGGGCGGCGGTGTATGTCGCGGAGGATGCGGCAGCAACGGCGTCACCGGAAGTATGATATTGTTTTCCTTTTTGTCGCCCTTGTAACGATAAAACCAAGTAACATGGGAGGCGACTGCGAAGGGGTCAAGGGGGCAACCGCAGACATTCGTCTGTTTCCATTGCCCCCTTGTCGCATCCGCAGACGCGAAACCTTTTGTGCAGCATCGAATTGCATGTGAAAATAACAATATTGCACATTACGCAAACAGCCCTCTGACGCAAGCATCCTGCGCCAGAGGGCTGTTGTTATTTACTGATGCACAACCACGGTATACGGCTTCGTGGAGTCGGTTTCGACCTGCGCCTGACCGTCCTTCATCGTCACGGTGAAGGTCGCGGCGACATTCCCCTTCGTGTCGGGGATTTCAACCGTCTCGCTCTCGCCGTCCGCCAGCTGGTAGACGTGCAGCTCCAATCCGTCCAGATAGTCGTAATCCGGGCGGTCGTCATGCGCGCCCAGTGGCAGCACCGTGCCGGGACGCACCATCAGCGGCAGGGACATGAAGTCGTGAATCTCCGTCTGCCAGTGGCCGCCCTCGACTTTGCCGCCATCCAGCAGGGACGTCCACGTTCCGTCGGGCAGATAATACTGCACCTCGCCGTCCTTGCGGAAAATCGGCGCGACAAGCAGCGAATCGCCCAGCATGTACTGGCGGTCGAGCATATCGCACGCCGGGTCATCCGGGAACTCCAGCATCATCGGGCGCATCATCGGCACGCCGTGTTCGTGCGCCTCCACCGCCTTGCCGTACAGGTAGGGCATCAGGCGGCACTTGAGCTTGGTGAACTTGCGGCAGACATCCACGCTCTCCTCGTCAAACAGCCACGGCACACGGTAGCTGGTCGAGCCGTGCAGGCGGCTGTGGGAGGACAAGAGGCCAAACTGCACCCAGCGCTTGTAAACATCCGCCGGCGCGGTGGACTCAAAGCCGGAAATATCGTGGCTCCAGTAGCCGAAGCCGCTGTAGCTCATGGACAGACCCGCGCGCAGCGTTTCCGCCATCGAGATGTAGGTCGCGGAGTTATCGCCGCCCCAATGCACCGGGAACTGCTGACCGCCGACCGTCGCGCTGCGGGCGAACAGAATCGCTTCCCCTTCGCCCTTGCGATCCTTCACAACGTCAAAGACGACCTTGTTGTACAGGTAGGTGTAATAGTTGTGCATATAGACCGGGTCGCTGCCGTCGAACCACCGGATGTCGCGCACCGGGATGCGCTCGCCGAAGTCGGTCTTGAAGCAGTCCACGCCCATGTCCATCAGCTTATAGAGGTAAGAAGCGTACCACTTGCAGGCATCCGGATTGGTGAAATCGACAATCGCCATGCCCGCCTGCCACATATCGGTCTGGAAGAGGCTGCCGTCGGTCTTTTTCAGCAGGTAGCCATGCTCCATGCCTTCCTTGAACAGCGGCGACGCCTGACCGATGTACGGGTTAATCCAGCAGCAGATGTGCAGCCCCTTCTCGTGGTAACGCTTGAGCATCCCCACCGGGTCAGGGAACGTGTCATGATCCCACTCGAAGTCGCACCAGTTGAAGCCCTTCATCCAGTAGCAGTCGAAGTGGAACACGGACAGCGGAATGTCGCGCTCCGCCATGCCGTTGATGAAGGAGGAAGTCGTCTGCTCGTCGTAATTCGTGGTGAAGGAGGTAGACAGCCACAGGCCGAACGACCACGCGGGCACGAGCGCCGGGCGACCCGTCAGCGCGGTGTACAGGTCGAGCGTGTCCTTCGGCGTGCCGCCGTAAATCACGTCGTAGACCATCGTTTCGCCCTCGTGCGAGAACTGGACGCGCTCCACCTTTTCCGTCGCGACTTCAAAGGACACGTCGCTTGCGTTCTCCACCAGCACGCCGTAGCCGCGGTTGGTCATGTAGAACGGGATGTTCTTGTACGCCAGCTCCGACGCCGTGCCGCCATCCGCATTCCACATATCAACCGTCTGACCGTTCTTGACGTACGCGCCGAAGCGTTCGCCCAGACCGTAAACGCATTCGCCCACGTCCAGCTGGAGGCTCTCGGACATGTAGGATGTGCCGTGCGGCAGAAGCGAACAGGGCGTGCCGTCCTTCTTCAGCGCACGACCCATGCCGCGCCAACCGGAGGTCGTCAGGACGCGGTCACCCACCATATAATCCACCGACCAGTTGCCGCCCTTGCTGACGCGCGCAGTCAGGTCGCCGGAGGTGAAGTAGGCGTAGTCGTCATCCTCGCGGATTTCGGGCGTCACATCCTCTTCATACGTCGTGAACTTGGGGTCTTTGCGCGGCGTTCCGGCAAAGTGCGTCACCTGCACGCGGATGATGTTCTTGCGCGGCGCGGTGAACACAATGTCGAGCGAGCCGCCGTCAAGAATATCGCCGCGGTGGCGAATCGGGCGGCAGGCGCTGATGATGTGCAGCTCCTTGTCGTTCTTGATGACGCGCACGGTCTGCGTGGCGTAGGACATCACATAGTCCTGCCGGATGACCCAGTAACCTTGCGTAAAACGCATGTTGGTGTTCTCCTTTATGATAATATTGATGTTTTTTTCATGCGCACAGGGCGCGGAAACCGCCGTCTTTAGTCCGTGATGATTTTCACCACAACCGGCATGTCGCTTTGGTAATCCCCCAAGTCCACATGCAGGGCTTCGCCGTCGCGCGTCCACGCGGCCTGCGCGGGATTGCCCAGCACCTCCACTTTCCGCACAATGCCGTGCCAGAGCGGCAAGTGGCTCGCGTCCGCCTCGCGCAGAGACCGAATGTGCAGCTTGCCGTCCGCCGGGCACGCCATGCACGCCGCGTAGATGTTTCCGCCGCGGCAGGTGAAGCGGAAGTCCTCGCTGGTGAAGTTGCGGGACGCGCCGTCGGCAAACTGCCCCTCCTGAATCTTCGTCGGGCCTTCCTGATTGATGCGCCACAAGCCTGTGCCGTGGATGCACTCGTCGTTGACGCGCATCCAGTCCGCCAGTTTGTGCAGGATTTCAACGTCTTTGTCCGCCAGCGTGCCGTCCGGCTTCGGGCCGAAATTCAGCAGCAGGCGGCCGTTCTTGCTCACCACGTCCAGCAAGTCCTGCACAATCTCCTGCGGCGCTTTGTAGACCGCCTTGTCCGGCTGCACAGAGTAGCACCAGCTGCCGCGCATGACGGACGTGTCCGACTGCCACAGGAACGGCTTCGCTTCCGCGAACTGCCCGCGCTCAATATCCGGCACGCCGATGCCGAACGGGAATGCGTCGTGCTTGTAGTTGATAACGCACCCGCCGCGGCTTTCCATCACGTTGAAGTAATACGCGGCAAAGCGCTGCAGATACGGCTTGACGGCGGAATGCTGAATCCACCAGTCGAAATAGAGGATGCGCGGATGATAGCGGTCGACGATCTCGCAGCAGCGCAGCAGCCAGTCCGTCAGGAACTCATCCGTCGGCATCGGCTCGGAGAACAAGTCCTGATTCTCCCGTTCGGGCATAGCTGGCCATGCGTAATCCCCCAAGTGCATCGGCTGCTTGATGTCGCTGTCAAACTCCTGCCCATGCCCCAGGAACCACCAGTGCTCCACGCGGTGGCTCGATGCGCCCAGCGTCATGCCCGCGCGCTCCGCCTCCACCAGCAAATCGCCCATGATGTCCCGGTGCGGGCCCATTTCCGCCGCGTTCCAGTGAGACAGCTCGCTCCGGTAGTTCTGGAAGCCGTCGTGATGCTCCGCCACCGGCACGATGTAATCCGCCCCCGCTTCCCGGAACAGCTTCACCCACGCCTGCGGATCGAACGCTTCCATCTTAAACTGCGGAATGAAGTCCTTGAACCCGAAATCCTTCGGCTGCCCGTAATGCTGGCAGTGGTACTCGTATTCCGGCGAACCCTTGATGTACATGTTCCGCGCGTACCAATCATGATACGCCGGAACAGAAAACACGCCCCAGTGCAGGAAGATGCCCAGCCGCTTCTCCCGATACCAGTCCGGCACAGGGTGGGTGCTGAGCGATTCCCACGTCGGGTGATATTTTCCCGCTGCGTTCACCGCGTCGATTTCCTGCAAATAACGCTCCCGATTCATCGCATACTCCTTTCAAGAATGAAAAGAACAATACTATTTTCCACTCAAAGAGTACGACAAACAAGTGAAAAATCCTTGCGCCAAAGCAAAAAAATGTCCGAAAACTTTTCCGAAAATCCGTGCAATCAGCCCAAACGTCTGTTTTTTCTTGACTTCTCAATCGTTTTCGCAAAATTTTCCCCGCTCCCCCGCTTGTCTTTTTTCGCTTTTGCCTGTATCATGAGGATATTCCACGCACGGTGCCAAAACGATTCACGCCAAAAAGGAGGATTCTCCATGCTTTCCAACGAAGCCATCCGCCAGCAGGTGGAAACCCTGCTATCCCAAATGACACTGGAAGAAAAAGCCGCCCAAATGGTGCAGGTTCCCTACACCGTCGTCGGGCGCGAGGAAGCATTACGCTGGGCAAAGCTCGGCGCAGGCTCGTTCCTGCACGTTCTGGGCGACGACGCGCGCGAGGTGCAGCAGGCGGCGCTCCATAGCCGTCTGGGCATCCCCGTGCTGTTCGGCATTGACGCCATCCACGGGCATGGGCTGAATGACCACGCCACCATTTTTCCGTCGCAGCTGGCGTGCGCCTGCGCGTGGGACAAGGACATCGCGCGCGAAATGGGCGAAGTGACGGCGCGCGAAGTTGCCACCGACGGGCTGCACTGGACGTTCTCGCCCGTGCTGTGCTTGGGGCGCGACACCCGCTGGGGGCGCGTCGACGAAACCTTCGGCGAAGACCCCTATCTGGCGGGTGAATTAGGCGAAGCGATTGTGCGCGGCTATCAGGGCGACGATTTGTCCGACGGCGAACACATTCTGGCGTGCGCCAAGCACTACATCGGCTACGGCGAGGCGGTCGGCGCGCGCGATGCCTGCGACACGGAAATGACGTACCGCCGCCTGCGCGAGACGTTCCTGCCGCCGTTCGAGAAGGCGTTCCGGGCAGGGTGCGCAACGGTCATGACGGCGTATGGTTCCATCGACGGCACGCCCTTCACCGCCGACGAGAAGAGCATGAAGGCGATTCTGCGAGGCGACGCGGGCTTTGACGGCTTCAGCGTCACCGACTGGAACAACTGCCATTCGCTTCTGACCGCCCAGCACGTCGCGGCGGACATGCCCGAAGCGTCCGTGCTGGCTGCCAAGGCAGGCAACGACATGATGATGACCTCCCTCGGCTTCTACGATGCGGCGATTGACGCGGTGCGCTCCGGCAAGCTCGACGAAGCCGTGCTGGACGACGCGGTGCGCCACATTCTGACCGTCAAGTGCCGCATGAATCTGCTGGCGCAGCCGGAGAAGAGCGGGCGTCCGGGGTGCATCGGGTGCGAGGAGCATCAGCAGGCGGCGCTTCGGGCGGCACGCAAGTCCATCACCCTGCTTAAAAACGACGCGCACACCCTGCCCTTGACATCCGTCCGCCGTGTGGCGGTCATCGGTGCGAGCGCGGACGACATTCGCGCGCAGTATGGCGACTGGACGTACTTCACGCATCCCAAACTCATCCCGAACCGCCCCGCCGTCCGCCCATATGTGACGATTCGCGAGGGCATCGAGGTCATCGGCGCACAGGAGAATTTTGAGGTTGCGTACCACCGCGGGTGCGGCGTGCTTCCTTCGGATTCTGACAACATTCCGGGTGCGGTGGCTGCGTGCCGGAATGCGGATGCGATTGTGCTTGTCGTGGGCGACGTTTACGCGCAGTACGGCGAAACGAAAGACCGCGCCGACCTCGCCCTGTCCGGGCGGCAGCTGGAGCTCTACCGCGAGCTGCGTGCGCTGGGGATTCCGCTGGTGACGGTGCTGCTGTCCTCCAAGCCGCTGGCGATTCCGGAAATTGCCCATTCGACGGATGCGCTCGTGTGCGCCTTCAACGGCGGCATGTTCGGCGGTCAGGCGGTCGCGGAAGCGATTTTCGGGCGGCTGAATCCGTCCGGGCGGCTGCCCATCAGCTTCCCGCACCATTCGGGGCAGGTGCCGGTGTACTACAACCATCTCCCCGGCTGGCACTGGGGACACTACAGCGACCTGCCTGCCGAGCCGCTGTTCACCTTTGGCGAGGGCATCGGCTATGCGCCGTTTGTCTACCGCGATTTGGCGGTGGATGCGGATGCGCTCACGCTGTCGGTGAAGGTGCGCAACGCGGGCGACATTGCGGGCGAAGAGACGGTTCAGGTGTACCTGCGCGACTGCGTATGCGAGGTGATGCAGCCTGTGAAGCGGCTGATTGCCTTCCGCAAGGTGCTTCTGCAGCCGGGCGAGGAGCAGGAAGTCACCTTCCATCTCGACCGCACCGCGTTCACCTACATCAACCGTGCGGAAGAGCGTGTTTTCGCGCCGGGCGACTTCATGCTGATGGCGGGGCACAGCGCGAAGGACGAGGACTTGCTGAAAGAGACGGTGTGGGTGGGGTGACCCAAGGGGCGCTGCCCCTTGACCCCGCAAGGGACTTCGTCCCTTGACCCTTTCGCGCGATTGAGTTGGTGACTTTTTCATACAACTTCCGCGTGTTTATGCAGGATTTCGCTTCTGCGGGAGCGACAAGGGGGCAATGAAAACAGACGAAGTCTGCGATCGCCCCCTTGACCCCTTCGCATCCCCATCTAAGTTTATTGGTTGTTATTGCAGCTTTTTAGTTAGTGTACTTTTGGTTCTTCAAGTCTTGGCATAAACCAACCGCAAGTAACCCCAAAAGTAGCGGCACCGAAGGTTTCCAAAGGGCGATCGGAAAGCCCTTTGGTGCGCCCGCAGGCGCATCCCCCTGCAGCAATCAAAACCCAGAAACATAGAAGTCAAACCGCCTGAACACGCAGAAGCGAAGGCAACCCTGAGGGCAATCGCCATGCCCTCCTCAGAACATGCACACCTGACTGGTTTCGCTCAAACCCTCCAGCGAACCGTGCGTCCGCAGCAGCTCAATGACCGCGCTGGAAATGCGTGTGCGCTCCTTCAAGTCCTCCACCGACATGAACGGGCCGCGCTCGCGCTCGCGCACAATGTTGATGGCAGCCGATTCGCCCAGTCCGCCCAAGGACGTGAACGGACACCGCAGCCCCGTTTCGCCCTCCATCTTGAATTTCTTCAGGTCGCTCTTGTACAGGTCGCACGGCAGGAACTTGAAGCCGCGCATGTTCATCTCCAGCACCAGTTCAAGGCTCGTCACGGCTTCCTTGTCCTTCGCGGACGCCTTCGGGTCAGCCTTAATCTGCTTAATTTTCTCGCGAATCGTCGCGGGGTCAATCAGCATCGTCATCGCGTCGAAGCCGTCGCCGCGCACGGTGAAGTACGCACAATAATATGCCAGCGGACGATGCACCTTATACCACGCCACGCGCAGCGCCATCGTCACATACGCCACGGCGTGCCCCTTGGGGAACATGTACTTGATTTTCTTGCACGAATCCATGAACCACTGCGGAACGTGCTGTTCAATCATCGCCTGTTCCATTTCAGGCTTCAGGCCGCGCCCTTTACGGACGCTCTCCATCGTCGTGAACGCCATCTTCGGCGCAACGCCCTTGTCAATCAGGTAGTTCATGATGTCGTCACGGCAGCAGACGCACTCGCTCAATTTCGCCGTACCGTTTGCAATCAGCTCCTGCGCGTTGCCCAGCCACACGTCCGTGCCGTGGGACAGGCCGGAAATGCGCAGCAGCTCCTCCATCGTCGTCGGCTTCGTCTCATCAAGCATCCCGCGCACGAACGATGTGCCAAATTCCGGCACGCCGAACGTACCCGTCAGACAGCCGATATCCTCCGGCGTCACGCCCAGCGCCTTGGGCGACGAAAACAGGCTTCGCACGTCCGGGTCATCCAGCGGAACATCCTTGTAGCCGATGCCCGTCAATTCCTCCAGCATGTGCAAAACCGTCGGGTCGTCGTGACCGAGGCAGTCCAGCTTGACCAGAATGTCGTGCATGGAGTTGAAGTCAAAGTGGGTGGTGGTAAAGTCGGAATTGAGGTCGTCAGCAGGGTGCTGCACGGCGGTGAACTGGTAGATTTCGTACTCCTTCGGCACGACGACCATGCCGCCGGGGTGCTGCCCCGTCGTCTTTTTCACGCCCTCGCAGCCCGCCGCCAGACGCTCCTTCTCCGTGTTGCCGACTTGCAATCCGCGCTCCTCGAAGTACTTCGACACATAGCCATATGCCGTTTTTTCCGCCAGACCCGTAATCGTGCCCGCGCGGAAAACGTGGTCATGCCCGAACAACTCCTCGACGTTATGGAACGCGCGGTTTTGATATTCGCCGGAGAAGTTCAGGTCAATATCAGGCACCTTGTCGCCCTCAAAGCCAAGGAACACCTCGAACGGGATGTCGAAGCCGTCCTTCACGAGCTTCTGACCGCAGATTGGGCAGTCCTTGTCCGGCAGGTCAACGCCGACTTTGTATTGGCTCTTGTCCACGTCGAAAAAGCCCTTGCGGCAATGGGTGCAGCGGTAATGCGGCGGAAGCGCGTTGACCTCCGTGATGCCGCACATGCGCGCAACGAGGCTCGAACCGACCGAACCGCGGCTGCCGACAAGGTATCCGTCCGCGTTGGACTTGCTGACCAGCCGCTGGGCAATGTTGTACAGCGTCGCGAAGCCATAGCCGATGATGGATTTTAACTCCTTGTTCAGCCGGTTCACGACGATTTCGGGCAGCTCATCGCCGTAGAGTTCCTTCGCCATGCCCCACGTCATATTCTGAATATTGTCCGCCGCGTCCTCCCAGAATGGCTGGAAGGTGTCCTCGCCCTTGGGGTGCTTGGGGAACAGTTGCAGCTTATCCACCTGATCCGCAATCTTCCGCGGATTGTCGATGACGACCTCGTGGCACTTTTCCGCGCCAAGGTAGGCAAATTCCTCCAGCATCTCGTTCGTCGTCTTGAAGTACAGCGGCGGCTGCGTGTCGGCATCATCGAAACCCATGCCTGCCTGAATAATGGAGCGGTTGATGGCGTTGTGCGGGTCAAGGAAGTGCACATCCCCCGTCGCGACGACCGGCTTGCCCAGCTCGTCGCCCAGCTGGACGATTTTGCGGTTGATGTCCCGCAGCGCCTCGTCGTCCGCCACGCGCCCCTCGCGCACCAGAAACGCGTTGTTGCCCACGGGCTGGATTTCCAGATAGTCATACCACGACGCGATTTCCTTGATTTTCTCCCACGGCTCATTTTCCAGCACCGCGCGGTAGAGTTCGCCCGCCTCGCACGCGCTGCCGATAATCAGCCCTTCGCGGTAGCGGTCAATCATGAAACGCGGCATATGCGGGCGGCGGCGGAAGTAGTCCAGATGCCCGATGGACACCAGTCGGTTGAGGTTGACCAGCCCCTCCTGACTTTTCACCAGCAGGATGACGTGGTAGCTTTCGCCGATGGCGCCGCCTTTGAGCGTGTTCAGGTCGCTGAGTTTGGTGAACCCGTGCTCTTCCTTGGCGATTTTGAACATCTTCGCCAGACAGTACGCCGTCGCGGTTGCGTCGTGGACGGCGCGGTGGGCGTTTTTGAGGCTCACGCTCAGTGCCTTGCAGACGCTCTTCAATTTGAACGACTTCAGTTCCGGCAGCAGCTTGCGCGACAGGGACAGGGTGTCCAGAATCGGCGCGTTGAACTCGCGCCCCAGCCGCCGCAGCTCCGCTTTGAGCAGCTTGCCGTCAAACGCGGCGTTGTGGGCGGCAATCGCGGCATCGCCGATGAAGTCCATCAGCTTCGGGATAGCGGTCTCCGCCGTCTCCTTATCCGCCAGCATCATGTCCGTAATGCCCGTGATTTCGGTGATTTTCGGCCGCAGGGGAATTTTCGGGTTCACCAGAATCGACAGCGTATCCACCAGCGTGCCGCCGGTCATTTTCACCGCGCCGATTTCAATCACGCGGTCTTTCAGCGTATCCAGCCCGGTGGATTCAAAGTCCAGCACGACGATGGTATCATCAATCGAGCGGTCGTCTTCATCGGTGACGACCTGCGTTTCGTCGATAAGGTAGCCCTCACAGCCCGGAATCAGCTTAATCGGCTGCTTTTTGACGGCATTGAACGCCGCCGGGAACGCCTGCACCACGCCGTGGTCGGTAATCGCGACGGCGGGATGCCCCCACTCGATGGCGCGCTTGATGAGGTCGCCCGCCGGGGTCAGCGCGTCCATGGTGGACATGTTGGTGTGCATGTGCAGCTCGATGCGCTTTTCTTCCGCCGTGTCCTCGCGCCTGATGCGCTCCATCGGCACCATATCGCGGATGGAAATGGACAGCTCATGCGCGAAGTTATCGTACATGCACTCGCCGCGCACCTTGACGTTCAGCCCCACCTTGATTTGGTTGACCTTGTCCATCACCGCCTGACGTTCCTCGTCGGTAATCGGCGGCGGCGGCGCGTCGTCGTCCTTCTTCTTGCCGAAGGGCAGGCGGCGGTAGCGCATGAACGCCTTGCAGAGGATGGACGACGTGTAGTCGGTGATGGCAAAGGTGACGAGCAGCAGTTCGCCGCCCTTGAGTTCCTTCGTTTCCAGCTTGAAAATGTCGCCCTGCACGACGACCAGCCCCGCGTCGCTTGCCAGCTCCTTCATTTCCATCGGCGGATCGGCAATCGCGCGCCCCATAATCGGCTTGCCGATGGCGTGGTCGGTCATCACGGGCAGCATCGGGTCGCGCTCCGGCGTTGTCTGCTCCGGCTTTTTCTCGCGCGGCGCGGACGGCTTGCGCTCCTTGTGTTCCTTCGCGGGCTTGGCGTCCCCCTGGGTCATCGCGGCGATTTGCTCCGGCGTGTAGGTGACGGTCTGCTCGCGCAATCTCTCTTCGCGGATTTCCGCCAGCCGCTTCTCCTGATCGCCCGCAACGGTCAGTTCCACCATCACCTCGGCGGAAAAAATGTCCTTCACCGCCTGCGACAGGCGCGCCGCGACGTTCTGCCGCCCCATGTATTCCAGGCTGAACGCGTCGGGGAAGGTCAACGTGATGCGCTTGCCGTCGCACCGCCAGTCGATTTGGCTCATCCAGCTGGCGGACGCGGGATAATTGCGGCGCAGGAAGTCGGTCAGCACCTGCTTATACGCGCTGATGTTCTCCAGAAAATCGTCCTTCAGTCCCGGCGACACGACGCGCAGCGCCAGCGGCTTTTGCGGGAAAACGCGCCGCAGAAGCGCTTCCAGCTTCAGGAACGATGCTTCCTCCACCAGCACATTTGACTCAAACGTGATGTACACCTTGCCCTGCGACTGCACATACACCACGCGCGGCGCATGGAGCTGCCCCTTGAGCTGCGGCAGCGCGGCATACACCTGCGCGAGCAATTCATCGTAACTCATGCTGCTTCCTCCTTCCCTATAACGACGACGAGCCAAGGGGGGGACTTCGTCCCATCTCATCTCCCCCTTGACCCCACCAGAGGCTCTGCCTCTGGACTCCGCAAGGGAGTTCCTCCCTTGACCCTTTCGCG
>ERZ824978.2165-NODE-2165-length-18040-cov-2.734112_pt1 | contig 18040 bp, 17 predicted proteins | sample MGYA00519860_ERZ824978 | MGnify/ENA primary metagenome ERZ824978 (study PRJEB31778, sample SAMEA3449184) | human gut metagenome | biome: human gut; feature: human-associated habitat; material: faeces | place: United Kingdom | collected 2010/2012 ... | reverse complement strand
CGATGATCGGAAAAAGAGGTCAGACGCTCGATGCCGTCCAGTATCTGGCCAGCATCGTTCAGAACAGGAACTGTGAGTCCCATGTCCGGGTTATCATCAATGCGGAAAAATACAGAGAAAAAAGGGAAAAAACCCTTCAGCTGCTGGCAAAACGGCTGGCGGATAAGTGCATAAAGTCGGGCAGAAGCGTGAGACTGGAGCCTATGAATCCGTATGAGAGAAAGGTTATTCATGCAACTCTTCAGAGTAACCCGGGTATAATTACCAGAAGTGAAGGCGAAGAGCCGTACAGAAGGGTTATAATTGAACTTAAACGTTAAAAATGGCCCGCATATTTGCGGGCTTTAATCTTTTTTCGGGAGAAATTCAAAATGGAAGAAACTATTGCTGCTATTGCAACAGCCTATGGTGAGGGCGGAATAGGAATAATAAGAATAAGCGGTGAAAACGCGCTTGATATTTTAAATCAGGTATTTGTTCCTTTTAAAGAAAACAAAATAAAAGAAAGAAAACTTACATACGGCCATATCAGAGATAAAGAAGAAACAATAGACGAGGTAATGGCAGTATATATGAAAGCTCCTCATACCTACACCAGAGAAGATGTGGTTGAGATAAACTGTCACGGCAGCATAGTATCATTAAGAAAAACTCTTGCGCTGGTGCTTGCAAAGGGCGCGAGAATTGCAGAGCCCGGTGAATTTACAAAGCGCGCATTTTTAAACGGCAGGCTTGATCTGTCACAGGCGGAGGCGGTAATAGATTTAATCAGGGCCAGAACAGACAAAAGCTTTGATGTTGCGCTGAAACAGCTTGACGGAAGCTTTTCCGATGAAATCAAAAACATAAGAAAAAATCTTGTTGATATTCTTGTAAATGTTACGGTAAACATAGATTATCCCGATGAGGATATAGAGCAGCTTACCTACAGCAAGTTAAAAGATGATTTAATGGCAGTCAAAGCTTCTCTGGAAAAAATAATCAGCACTGCAGACAGAGGCAAAATAATTAAAGAGGGGCTTAACGTAGCCATAATAGGCAGGCCGAATGTAGGCAAGTCATCTCTTATGAATGCGCTGCTCAAAGAAACAAGAGCGATAGTTACCGAAATACCGGGAACTACCAGAGATACAATACAGGAGCAGATGAGCATCAGAGGCATTCCGGTACTTCTGACAGATACTGCAGGAATAAGAGAAACAGAAGACACCATCGAAAAAATAGGAATAGAAAAAAGCAAGGAGTCCTTTAACAGGGCGGACCTTGTAATATTTATAATAGACGGTTCAGAAAAAATATCAGAGCAAGACAAGACTCTGATGGAATACATTGATAACCGTCCCTGCATAACCCTTATAAACAAAACAGACAAGGGTACAGTTGCAGACGAAGAAGAAATAAAGGAAAAAATACCTCAGGCTCAGATAATACATACATCTGTGCTTAAAGGTGAGGGAATTACAGAAATAGAAGAAGCCATTGAAAATATGGTATACGGCGGACAGGCAAAGCAGCAGGACAGCCTTATGGTTACAAATGTCAGACACGAGGAGCTTTTGAGGCAGGCAGACTCTGCTGTAGCTGATGCTCTTGAAATGACGGATATGATGCAGCCGCTGGAATTTATTGAAGTTGATATTAACAGAAGCTATGAGCTTCTTGGAGAAATAATAGGAGAGACAGTTGCAGACGACATCATAAATGAAGTTTTTGCAAGATTTTGTCTTGGTAAATAGGAGCTTACTATAATGGAAAAAATCTTTATGGGAGAATACGATATAATTGTTGTGGGAGCAGGCCACGCAGGCTGTGAGGCCGGACTTGCAGCAGCAAGAATGGGAAACAGAACGCTGGTACTGTCGATAAATCTTGAGGCAGTTGCAATGATGGCGTGCAATCCGTCCATAGGCGGCACAGGCAAGGGTCATCTTGTCAGAGAAATAGATGCCCTTGGCGGAGAAATGGGCAAAAACATAGATAAAACATTTATACAGAGCAAGATGCTAAATACTGCAAAGGGACAGGCGGTATATTCTCTCAGAGCGCAGGCAGACAAGCACAAGTACCATCAGGAAATGAAAAAAACTCTTGAGGCTCAGGAAAATCTGGAACTCAAGCAGGCAGAGGTTGTAAGCCTTGAGGTTGAGGACGGCAGTGTATGCGGCGTTTTAACAAGAACAAATATACTGTACAGGGCAAAGGCTGTAATTCTGGCAACAGGAACATTTCTTGCCGGCAAAATCTTTATAGGTTCCGCAGTTTATTCAAGCGGTCCCAACGGACTTGCGCCATCGGTTGAGCTTGCGGAAAATTTAAGAGCCCTGGGGCTTCCAATGAGAAGATTTAAAACAGGTACTCCTGCAAGAGCTCTTGCAAAAAGCCTTGACTATTCAAAGATGGCAGAGCAGAAAGGTGATGAAAAAATTCAGCCTTTCTCATTTATGAATGACAATATAGACAAGGATCAGATTTCATGCTGGCTTACATATACCAACAAACAAACCCATGATATAATCAGAGCAAATTTTTCAAGGTCGGCTCTGTTTGGAGGACAGATAGAGGGCATAGGTCCGAGATACTGTCCGTCAATAGAGGATAAGGTAAACAGATTTAAGGACAAGGAAAGACACCAGCTCTTTATAGAGCCGGAGGGACTTGATACAGAGGAAATGTATATACAGGGAATGTCATCGTCACTTCCCGAAGATGTGCAGTATGATTTTTACAGAACAATTCCGGGACTTGAAAATTTAGAAATAGCAAGACCGGCATATGCTATAGAATATGACTGCATAGATCCTTTGGATATAAAATTAAATCTTGAAAACAGGCATATAAAAAATCTTTTTTGCGCCGGACAGTTCAACGGCAGCTCCGGATATGAGGAGGCTGCGGCTCAGGGACTGATGGCAGGAATTAACGCATCGCTGTTAATAAATGGTAAAGAACCGTTTATACTTGACAGATCAGAGGCTTATATTGGCGTTCTAATCGATGATTTAGTGACTAAAGGTACTATGGAGCCTTACAGAATTATGACCAGCAGAGCGGAATATAGGCTGCTTCTGAGGCAGGACAATGCAGATCTAAGACTGACAGAGCGCTCTTACAGGATAGGATTGGCAACACAGGAACGATTTGATAAAGTTATAAGTAAAAAGCAATCAGTTGAAGAAGAAAGAGAAAGATTAAAAAACACCAAAGTTACTCCTGCAGAGATAAATCCGCTTCTGGAGCAGTGGAGTACTACCAAGGTAGAGGGAAGCATCAGTCTGATGGAGCTTCTCAAAAGACCGCAGGTTTCCTATGCGGGACTTGCAGCAGTGGACAATTCAAGACCTGAGCTTGCGCAGCATATAGTGGATCATCTGGAAGTGCAGATTAAATATGAGGGCTATATCAGGAAGCAGCTTCAGCAGATTGAAAAATTCAAAAGACTTGAGGATAAGAAATTAAGCGAGAATATTGATTATTCACAGATAGAGGGGCTTAGAATTGAAGCAAAGGAAAAGTTGGAGAAATTCAGACCTCTTTCAATAGGGCAGGCATCGAGAATTTCAGGCGTATCACCGGCTGATATAAATGTACTTTTAATATATCTTGAAAAACACAGAAGGAGAAACAATGGAGCTTCTAATCAAAATTCTGAAAGAATATAATATTGAGCTTACAGACAAACAGATAAGTCAGTATGCTGAATATATGGAGCAGATACTTGTATATAACGAGCATATAAATCTCACGTCTATTACAGACAGAGATGAATTCATTAAAAAGCACTATGTGGACTCAATTCTGGGCGCGCTTAACGATGAATTTCAGGCGGGAGAGATGATAATAGATGTTGGAACCGGCGCGGGATTTCCGGGAGTTCCCCTTGCAATACTGTTTCCGGAAAAGGAATTTGTACTCCTTGACTCTCTCAACAAAAGACTCAAAATAGTAAGTGAAATATGTCACAGCGCAGGTATAAACAATGTCAGAGTGCTTCATTCCAGGGCAGAGGATGCAGGGAAAAACAAGGAATACAGAGAGCAGTTTGATATATGTATATCAAGAGCGGTTGCAGATCTGTCAGTACTTTCAGAGCTTTGCCTGCCTCTTGTCAGAGAGGGAGGATACTTCCTTTCCTACAAGGGACCTAACTATGAGGAGGAACTGGCAGGCGCCAAGAAAGCAATCAGGACTGTGGGAGGCAAAACCTCAAGGATTGAAAGCATAGGCAGCGCTGATACTGAATTTAATCATAATATAATATTTATTGAAAAAATAAAAAACACGCCGGCGCAATATCCGAGAAAAGCGGGAACGCCATCGAAAAACCCTATTAAATAGCGAAAATAGGGTTCTTTTGTTGTACGAAAAATATTTTATTTCCCTTACAGTATGATAATATCTAATAAAAGATATACTGAAGAAAAGTCAGGGGGATAATATGATTACAAGAAAAGTAAGCGATGTTTCCATAAGTTTAATAAAAGCAAATCCGGGTCAGCCCAGAAAAATCTTTGAGGAAGAGGATCTTCTGGAGCTTAAAAATTCAATACAGGAATACGGTGTGCTGCAGCCTATAATATTAAAAAAGAACAGAGACGGTACATACGGAATAATAGCAGGAGAAAGAAGATTTAGAGCGGCAAGCCTTGCAGGGCTTGAAAAAATACCTGCAGTAATTAAAAATGCAGACGAAAAGGACGCCGCATTTATTGCTCTTGTTGAAAACATACAGAGAGAAAACCTGAGCTATATAGAAGAAGCTTACGCATACCGCAACCTCATAGATGAGTACAATCTGTCACAGGGAGAGATTGCGCAGAGAGTGGGTAAAACCCAGTCAACCATATCGAATAAAATAAGGATACTGAGTCTGCCTGCCGATATACAGAAGGCACTGCTTGAAAACAAGCTGACAGAAAGACATGCGAGGGCTCTGCTTAAAATACAGGATGCAGAGCTTCAGAGACAGGTACTCAAAAGAATAATTACATATAATCTGAATGTAAGGCAGAGTGAAAGGCTTGTGGATGAGGCGCTTAAAAAAAGAGAAGCCGGCAGGAATAAAAGAAACAGAAAGAGCTGTATGAACTATAAAATATATGTAAATTCAATAAGGAAGCTGTTTACCCAGATTTCAGAAATAGAAAAGGACGCGCAGCTGATGCAGGAGGAGAAAGACGATTTTGTCGAAGTAAAAATACTTATTCCAAAGAAAGAAAAGCATGCTCTGCAGAGAGTGGGCAGCTGATACAGGAAGAATGTTTCACGTGAAACTTTCGTGTAATAAATAAAATGTTTCACGTGAAACAAATATTACAGGGAGAAAAGATACTGTTAAAATCTTTTCTCTTTTTAAATTAAATAAATATATAAAATGAGTAGTAAAAAAATATGTATTAGTGTATAATGAATTAACAACGAAAAAAAGGAGGCTCAATTTTGGGTAAAGCGATAGCAATATTTAATCAGAAGGGCGGTGTAGGTAAGACAACTACGAATATCAATCTTGCCGCATGTCTGGCACTTAAAGGGAAAAAAGTACTTATTCTTGACATAGATCCTCAGGGAAACACGACCAGCGGTATCGGAATTTCAAAGAAAACACTTCAGGGAAGCACTTATGACATTCTGATAGAAAGCGATGTTGACCCAAGAGACTTTATAATCAATACCAGAGTAAAGGGTATGGATATAATACCTGCAAGCGTTGAGCTGGCAGGCGCAGAGGTAGAGCTTGTAGCACAGAAGGGCAGAGAAAAGCGTCTTAAAAAAGCAATAGACAAAATCAAAGACAACTATGACTATATATTTATAGACTGTCCTCCTTCACTGGGACTGCTTACAATCAACTCACTTACAGCAGTAGACAGCGTGCTGATACCAATTCAGTGCGAGTTCTATGCGCTTGAGGGTGTAAGCCAGCTTATGAGCACTATAGAGCTTGTTAAAAAGAATATGAACCCTGATCTTAAAATACAGGGTGTAATACTCAGTATGTTTGACGGCAGAACAAACCTTTCAATACAGGTTGTTCAGGAAGTTAAAAAATACTTTAAGGACAAGGTATATGCGACAGTAATTCCAAGAAATATCAGACTCGCCGAAGCTCCAAGCTACGGAATGCCTATAACCGAATATGATCCCAGATCCACAGGCGCGGCGGCATATACTGAATTCGCAGAGGAATTTTTAGCTCTTGAGGAGGAAGAATAATATGGCAGCACCAAAGAAAAAGGGTCTGGGCAGAGGACTTGAGGCTCTGTTTGAAGAAATATCTGTTGAAATCCCTGAAGAAAAAGAAACTGTAAAGAAGGATAAAAAAACAGATAAAAGAGAAGCCGAAAGCGGCGTGCTGTATGTGGATATTAATGATATTAAGCCTAATGTACATCAGCCCCGCAAAACCTTTGATGAGGATAAGCTTGAAGAGCTTGCATCATCAATCAGAGAGCACGGTATAATACAGCCTGTGGTTCTGCGCAGTACAGACGGCGGTTATGAAATTGTTGCAGGTGAGCGCAGATGGCGCGCTGCAAGAAAAGCAGGAATTAAAAAAATTCCTTGCGTTATCAGGGAGCTTACAGATGAGCAGAATATGCTTGTCGCTATAATTGAGAATATGCAGAGAGAGGACCTTAACCCTATCGAAGAAGCTGAGGGACTAAGCAGAATGATAGAGGTCTACGGACTTACTCAGGAGCAGGTTTCAAAGGGAGTAGGCAAGAGCAGACCGTATATTACAAACTCTCTAAGACTTCTCAAGCTTTCAGATGATGTTCGTGAGATGACAAGAGAGGGCAAGCTTACTGCAGGACATGCAAGAGCGCTGGCCGGTATCAAGGATATAGAGAAGCAGAAGAAACTGGCATTAAAGGCAGTAAAAGAAGGCCTTTCTGTACGCAACATAGAGAAGCTGGCAGGAGAGCCTGCTAAAAAGAAGTCAAAGGTTAAGCCTGAAAAGAATGCAGATGTAATGCGCCTTGAAGCAGAGCTTAAGGATACCCTGGGAACAAAGGTTACTCTCAGCAGTACAGGCAGGAAAGGCAAAATCGAGATAGAGTACTATTCAAGAGATGAGCTTGAAAGACTTATAGAGTTGCTTAAATCCTTAGGTTAACATATGTAAATTAATGTAAAAAGAGAAGCTATAACGGCTTCTCTTTAATATATTCGGTTATTTCATTTAACAGTCTTTGAGGGTCTATATTGAAAGCGCATTTGATGTCTGACCACTGTCTGTAATAAGGCTTTCTCTGTCTTGCCATTGCTCTCAGGGCTTCGAGATTGTATTTTTCGGAAAGCAGCTGTCCGTTCTTTTCAAGATCTATAGTCGGTTTTCGCAGATAAACTATTATGCCATTTTGCTTCAGCAGATTGAAGTTGTTTGGATTTAATACGACGGTGCTGTCTGCAACTATAATCTTTCCCTTTTGTTTTCCCGCATTTTCTATTATCTCTGTTTCACGGGAAACAAAATATTCTTCACCTTTAGTTTCAAGAATATCGGATACGGACATTTCATCCATACCCTCTATAACATTATTTACATCTATAACTGTTTTGCCTGTCAGCTTTCCAAGCTCCTCGCCCATAACTGATTTGCCGCAGCCCGGCATTCCTACGAGAACTATGTTTACAGTGTCAGTCAGAGCCTTGCTGTAAAAACGGTCTACAAGGTCATTGAAGTTTTCGCCCTCCGCCGCAAGTCTGCCTGTGAAAATCTGCTGTGCCTGCTGTGCATCGCTTCCGCCCAGCATAAATCCCGCGCCAAGTGCAGCCTGAGCTATAAGCATAGGAAAACCGCCCGATGCCGGAAACGCTTTTTTAATTGCAGCTGTTACAAGCTTTGTCTGCGCCGGGTTATATATTACATCGAGAACTCCTGAAAGCTTTGGGAATTTATCAAGATCAATAAGGCTGTTGTCGTTATCGGGATACATTCCGACCGGTGTGGTGTTTACGATTATATCTATTTCCTCAAATGGTATGCTGTCATAGGTTACAGCCTGAAAGCCTGTGAAGTTTTCTATTTCGCAGGGGTTAAGCTTAGAAGTAAGCTCCTTTGTCGCCGTCACTGCATTTTTGATGCTTCTTGATGCTATCACTATTCTGCCTGCACCGCTGTGTCTTGCATAGGTTGCCGCAGTTCTGCAGGTGCCGCCGCTTCCCATTACAAGTACAGTTTTTCCTGCAAATGATATGCCGGCTTTTGAGGCCATATAGCTGAAACCGTAATAGTCTGTATTGGTGCCGCATAGCTTGTCGCCATTAAAATACAGCGTGTTTACAGCGCCTATTTCCTCTGCGGCAGGAGATATAACGTCACAGTATTTCATAACCTTTTGTTTGTAGGGTATTGTAATGCACAGGCCGCTGAAATCTCTTTTTCTGATGAATTTTTTGAATTCCCGTTCGTTCATAGGCATAAGGGAAAACTCATACAGGCCGAACATTTCGTGTATATGATGAGAATAGCTGTGGCCCAGCGGGCTGCCGATAAGTCCGTACATATTAATTCCTCCCTGCCTTTAGTATCTGTATCTGTAAGGTAATATATTCTCAAGTGATTTCATAAGATTTTTAAAATCCGCAGGTGTCAGAGCCTGAGGTCCGTCGCACAGGGCCTCCTGAGGATTTGTGTGAACCTCAACCATAATGCCGTCTGCGCCTGCCGCTGCTGCTGCAAGGCTCATAGGTGTCACAAGGCTTCTTTTGCCTGTAGCGTGGCTTGGGTCGATGAATACCGGCAGATGTGTCATTTCTTTTAGAAGCGGTACTGCCGAAATATCCAGAGTGTTCCTTGATGCTGTTTCAAAGGTGCGGATTCCGCGCTCACAAAGTATTATGCGGGAGTTGCCGCAAGACATAATGTATTCTGCGCTCATAAGCAGGTCTGTAAGTGTTGCAGAGTAGCCTCTTTTGAGCATAACAGGTTTGTCTGAGCCTCCAAGCTCTTTGAGAAGCTCAAAGTTCTGCATATTGCGGGAGCCTACCTGCAGTATGTCAGCCTCTGCAAGAAGCGGAAGCTGGCGCGGGTCCATAATCTCTGTTATGACAGGCACGTTGTGTTTTTTCTTCTCGTTTATAAGGTAGCGCGCTGCTTCTTCGCCCAGTCCCTGAAATGAATAAGGCGATGAACGTGGCTTGAATATGCCGCCTCTTAATATGTGCGCGCCGCTTCGTATAACCTCATTTGCAATATCCGAAAGCATTTTTTCGGACTCTATAGTGCAGGGACCTGCAATTACCGTAAAGCTGCCGCCTCCGATAGAAACATCACCGACTGAAAAGCTTGTATCCTCAGGGTGCAGACTTCTGTCTGCGAGCCTGTAGGGACTGCTTATTCTCTGTACTTTCTCAACTATGTCAAAAGAGCTGATTATACTTGTGTCCGCAGCCCATGTGTCACCGCTTAGAATAAGGATATTATCGGTCTGCTTTGCAGATATATTTTTACCGGCAAGCAGAGATATTAGATCTGCTGTCTGTTCCGGAGTTGAATTTTTCTTTAGAATAATAAGCATTATTATCTCCATTCGTGTTAAATCATATAAATTTTAACATAGCGGCAGATATTTGTAAACAGATGGAGGCTTAACAAAACCGCCTCCGGCAGCAGGGCACAGAGGCGGTTTGTAAACAGGATTTTAAAGTATGTATCAGTGCTTGTCCGGTTTGATTTCATCGGCGAGTATGGATATTTTTTCATCAAGCGAATATGCGAAGTGTGATACATCGGCAATTCTGCTTGAGGCTTCACGCTGAGTTTTTTTAATCTGGTATTTGATGCTTTCGTGTTCGGAGCGCATAAGCTGCATATCGGCAAGCATATCATCAATAGCTTCTGTGTTGAGTCTTACCTTGTCTGCCAGCTGATTGTGTGAAACCGTAAGCAGGTGTATATCGTGTCTGACATATTCAAACTGCTGTTAGGTGTAGGCCTTGAACTCTTCAAGGGAGTCGCTGAGTTTCTCGTTAAGCACGTAAAGACTTGCGATATCTTTCTTGTTGCCGGCAACGTCAGCTTCAAGCTTGTCAACTTTGCCCTTGAGTTCAGCCACATCTTCTTTGAGTTCGGAAACATCGACTTTTAGAACTGCAATGTTATTTTTAAGTTCAGCTACATCAGCTTTTAGAACTGTTACATCATTTTTAAGTCCGGCTACGTCAGTCTTAAGCCCTGCAACATCTTTTTTGAGTTCAGCCACATCGGTCTTGAGTTCGGCCACATCGGTTTTTATCTCACCGAGCTCAGCCTTTACTTCCGAAAAGTTTGTACGCATCTCCTGCATAAAGCTAACGATCTCTTTGTTTAAATCCTGATTTGACATATGCGTTACCTCCTTTTGAATCACTATATATACTTTAAGTATATATAGTATAACTTATAATATACACAAATGCAACAGGTTAAAGTTGCTTTAATTTCTGCAAGTCCTGCAAAGATATGTATAAGTATTGATTTAGCAGGGGGCGGCTAGTATAATAGATAAGACAGCATTAAAGAGGATATAATATATGATAAAAGACGGAATTTTAAATATAAACAAGCCCGCAGACTGGACAAGCCACGATGCAGTCAAGCTGCTGAGGCGAATTACAGGACAGAAGCGCATAGGGCATACGGGGACGCTGGACCCTATGGCTACGGGAGTGCTTCCGGTGTGCTTTGGACCTGCCACAAGAATTATGGAATATCTGGACCTTGATTTTAAGAAATACAGATGCAGCCTAAGGCTGGGCATTGAAACAGACACTCTTGATATATGGGGAGAAGTATTAAAAGAAAGCAGTTTTGATCAGGTTACTGAGCATGATATTCACAAGGCCTTTGAGGAATTTAAGGGGAATATAAGTCAGATACCGCCTAAATACTCAGCTATCAAGGTTGCAGGCCGTAAACTTTATGACTATGCAAGAGCAGGCGAAGAGGTTGAAATCAAACCGAGAGATGTATATATAGATGAGCTTGAAATCGAGGAAATAAATCTTGATGCAGGAGAAATAACCTTTACGGTTGTGTGCTCCAAGGGCACATATATCAGATCGATATGCAAAGATGTCGGTCTTAATCTCGGCTGCGGAGCTGCAATGTGCGCTCTTGAAAGACTTGCAAGCGGCGTTTTTTCGGTGGAAGATGCAATTGACCTTGAGAGCCTGAGAACTGCGTCAGTTGAAGATATAGAGAAGCTGCTGTATCCGGCAGACTACCCGCTTGTTCATTTCGGACAGGGTATGGTAGACAGACATGGTGCCAAATGGTTTGTAAACGGCGGCTGGCTTGAACTGCGCAGAGTGGATATCGAGAAACGCCCGGAATTTGAAAATCCGGAAGAAAAATTTCATATACCTGTTAAAGATATCTATCGCAGGATGTATAATATATATGAAAAAGAAAACAGAAATTTTTTAGGGACCGCATACTATGATGAAGAAAAAAAGATGCTGGTTCCGGATAAAATATTTCAGAGGTAGCAGTAAATGAAAATATTCAACAGTTTGGAAGAAATCAAAGGAATAAGTCCTACAGTAGTTGCGCTGGGCAACTTCGACGGAGTGCACAAGGGTCACAGATACCTCATAACAAGCGCAGTCAAAAAAGCGCAGGAGCTGGGACTAAAAAGCGCGGTGTTTACATTTTCAAATCACCCCAGAAACCTGCTGGCAGGGCGCACTGTAGTTAAAAACATTCTCTACAACGGAGAGAAAGAAAGAATAATCGAAAGCCTCGGCGTAGATTATCTTTTTAATATAGAGTTTACATGGGATATCTGCAATATGAAGCCCGAAGAATTTATAGAGGAGCTGCTGGTAGATAAATTCCGTATGAAATATGCCTTCTGCGGCTTTAACTACAGCTTTGGTGCCAAGGCTGAGGGAAACCCAGACCTGCTTAGAAAAATAGGCAGAGAAAAAGGCTTTGAGCTTAATATGATGGAGCCGTTTGAAATAGGCGGCAATCTGGTAAGCAGTACATTTATACGCAGCCTCATAGAAACAGGACAGGTGGATAAATGCCGCAAGTATATGGGTGAGTATTACGAAATAAGCGGTGAGGTTGTGGTAGGCAACAAGCTGGGCAGAACCATAGGCTTTCCTACATCAAATCTTGTTATAGACGAGAGTATGGTAACACCTCCAAACGGCGTATATATAACGTACTGCGTCTATAACGGAGTTAAATACCCGTCTGTTACAAATGTGGGGGTAAAGCCGACAATAGGCGAATACAAAAAGAATGTGGAAACCCATATATTCAATTTCAACAAAGAGCTCTACGGCAAGGAAATACTGGTGCAGTTCATCAAGAAAACCAGAGATGAGAGGAAGTTCAAAAGCGTTGAGGAGCTCAGCGGTCAGATAAAGAAAGACTGCGAAAAAGCAAAGGCGTATCATAAAATAGAGGACTAGACGTTAGAAATAAAAAAGCGATGGAAATAAATACCGGTAAAATAAATATTAATACTGGACAAAATCGCTGAAATGTGCTATCATAAATTGTTGAAATATACCTCAGCTTAGTTTTTTGAGAACTCCGACGGAAACTCAGTTGAAGGCGAATAAAGAAAAGGAGAATTATTATGATTACTAAAGAAATGAAATCACAGATTATGAAAGAATACGCAACAAAAGAAGGCGACACTGGTTCCCCTGAAGTTCAGATTGCAGTATTAACTTACAGAATCAACGATTTAAACGAACACTTAAAGGTTCACAAAAAGGACCATCACTCAAGAAGAGGTCTGTTAAAGATGGTAGGTCAGAGAAGAAACCTTCTTAACTACCTCAAGGAAAAAGATCTTGAAAGATACAGAACTCTTATTGCTCGTTTAGGATTAAGAAAGTAATTAGAGAAAATTTAAGCGGGGGACTGTTATTCCCCGTTTTTGTTTTATATTCTCATTAAAAAGAGAAGAGAATTCAAGCAGCTATATATGGTTGCAATATGCTAATTTTAAAAATCAGATGCCAGAAGAGGTAAAAAGAAATTAACAGGAGGTAGTTGTTAATTATGGCAGAACAATTATTAAGAAATCAGACATACAGAACTTTCAAGACTGCAGTCGGCGGAAGACTGCTGCAGATGGAAATCGGCAAAGTATGTGAACTTGCAAACGGACAGGTTATGGTAAGATACGGAGATACAGTTGTAAATGTTACAGCGTGCGCTTCAAAAGAACCAAGACCTGATATCGACTTTTTCCCGTTAAGCTGTGACTATGAAGAAAAAATGTACGCAGCAGGAAAAATTCCGGGAGGATTTATCAAAAGAGAGGGCAGACCGAGTGAAAGAGCAGTTCTTAACTCAAGACTTATGGACAGACCTTTAAGACCCCTTTTCCCTAAAGGATTTTTCAATGATGTACAGGTTGTTGCAACAGTAATGAGCGTTGACCCTGACTGCTCACCTGAGATAGTTGCCATGATAGGCTCATCGGTTGCGCTTGCAATTTCCGATATTCCTTGGGAGGGACCTACAGCATCAGTTCTCATCGGAATGGTAGACGGTGAATTTGTAGTAAACCCTACACTTGCACAGAGACAGGCAAGCACTCTGCACCTTGTTGTTTCCGGAACAAAAGAAGCAATAATGATGGTTGAGGCAGGCGCGCAGGAAGTACCTGAAGATGTAGTTCTTGACGCTATAATGTTTGCTCACGAGGAAATCAAAAAAATAATAGTATTCATAGATGAAATAATCGCAGAGATAGGTAAGCCTAAAATGGCTGTAAATCTGTACAAGGTTCCTGAAGAAATCGATCAGGCTGTAAGAGAATATGCAGAAGGCAAGATGAGAACTGCAATACAGACCTATGACAAAATGGAAAGACTTGAAAATATGGATGCTGTAGAGGTTGAAACCAAAGAATACTTTGCTGAAACCTATCCTGAAAACGAAAAGGATATCGCAAACGTTCTTTACAACATCACAAAGGAACAGGTAAGAAGCCTTATTCTTGATGATGAAATCAGACCTGATAACAGAAAACATACAGAAATCAGACCTATCTGGTGTGAAACAGGAATTCTGCCGAGAACTCACGGTACAGGCCTGTTTACAAGAGGACAGACTCAGGTGCTTTCAGTAGTTACTCTGGGAGCACTGGGTGAAGCTCAGACTATCGACGGAATTACCGAAGAAGAAGAAAAAAGATATATGCACCACTACAACTTCCCGCCTTATTCAGTAGGTGAAGCAGGAAGAATGAAGAGTCCGGGCAGAAGAGAAATAGGACACGGAGCACTGGCTGAAAGAGCTATAGTTCCCGTACTTCCTACAGAGGAAGAATTCCCTTATGCAATCAGAGTCGTATCCGAGGTTCTTTCATCAAACGGCTCAACTTCAATGGGTTCAACCTGCGGCTCATGCCTTGCGCTTATGGATGCAGGCGTGCCTATCAAGAAGCCGGTTGCAGGTATCGCTATGGGACTTATCGAGAGAGTTGAAGAGGACGGCAGTTCAAAAATGGCTATACTCTCAGACATACAGGGTATGGAAGACTTCCTTGGAGATATGGACTTTAAGGTTGCGGGTACGGCAGACGGCGTAACAGCAATCCAGATGGATATCAAGGTTCACGGTCTTTCAAGAGAAGTTCTCGAAAAGGCGCTGGCACAGGCAAAGGAAGGCAGAATGTTCATTATGAACAAGATGCTTGAGGTTATTCCTGCACCTAAGCCTGAACTTTCACCATATGCACCGAGAATTATATCAATGCAGATTGACCCTGACAAAATCAGAACAGTCATCGGACCGGGAGGCAAGACTATCAACAGGATTATCGCCGACACAGGCGTTAAGATTGATATTGATGATACAGGTCTTATCTACATTGCGGCACCTGATATGGAAAGCGCAAATGCAGGTATGAGAGAAATCGAGCTTCTTACAAAGGATGTGGAAGTCGGTGAAGTATACGAAGGCAAGGTTGTAAGAATTATGAACTTCGGAGCATTCATCGAGATACTTCCGGGCAAGGAAGGTCTGCTTCACATCTCCAAGATGGCGAAAGAAAGAGTCGAAAAGGTTGAAGATGTTATGAACATCGGAGATATAGTAAAGGTTAAGGTTACCGAAATCGACAGTCAGGACAGAATAAATCTTTCAAGAAAAGAATTACTGTAATCAACAGGGAGTAGAAGCTCCTTTCAGAATCGGAATTTCAGCGTGGCAGTTTTAAGACTGCTGCGCTGTTTTTATAATAGGGAAAACATATTGCAATAAAAAAACTGATATAATAGCAGCGGATGTGGATTAATAATATATATCGGGAGTAATGGAATATGAACAAATCAGCGATTAACTTTATTTTTTACAAAGGAAGGGTTCATTGCAGAGATAAATGAATCCGGTAAGGCTAGAGAAATAAGCTTCAGCTGCAGCTGCCCCGACTGGGCGCTTATGTGCAAGCATGTTGCGGCGGCACTGTACGGCATAGGCGCGCGGTTTGATGAAGATCCGATGCTGTTTTTCAAATTACGAAGCATAGATGTGGACAAATTCATAGATATCACACTTAATGACCGGGTTGAGTCTATGATTGCAAATGCAGATAAACCAAGCGACAGAATAATAACGGAGAATGTATCAGAGCTGTTCGGGATAATTTAGCATGTATCCAATACAAAGAGCAGTATAGCAATATAGTCCGGTTATTATGAAAAAAACAGCTTTACGGCAGGACAATTTGCGCAAACTTGTTATTCTTGTATACAATTTGTATACAAGAATACATTTTTTTGGAGCATTTATATTGCAGTATACCGCTTTAGCGTGATATAATAAACAGGAAGAAGTTACAAACTGGCTACAGCAGTTAAAAAGGGTAATATTAAAAAAGGCTATTGTCTGTACTGTGTGCGGAGGGATAGTTTTTTTATCTGGATGATATTACAAGGGGATTAAAGATATAACGACAAAAGGAGGTAACAGATGTTCGGTTTTAGAAAAAACAAAAAAGAGAAGGGTGAGGTAGGCAAAGGTGCTGCCCAGCCTGTTACAAAAGCAAAGGATTCTAAAATAGTATTCAAGCATGACAGGAATGAAGCCGAAATTCCGTCAAAGGAAACCTTTATAAAGGATATGGCTGCAAAGCTTGAAAAGAATGAAGAAATCCCGGCAGAAGTCTATACAGCGCACAATGTAAAGCGCGGACTGAGAAACGCCAACGGCACAGGTGTAGTTGTAGGTCTTACCAAGATTGGTGAGGTACTGGGCTATACCACCAACGAAAAGAAAGAAAAAATCCCTTGCGAGGGTAAGCTCTACTACAGAGGATATGATATTGAGGATCTTGTTTCAAGCTGTATCAAAGAGAACAGATTTGGCTTTGAGGAGGTTACATACCTGCTGCTGTTCGGAGAGCTTCCTACACAGAAGCAGTTTGACGATTTCAAAGAGCTTCTCGGAGAGAAGCGCGAGCTGCCTTACGGATTTGCAAGAGATTCCATACTGACAGCACCGTCAAGAAATATAATGAACAAGCTGGCAAGATCGGTACTTACTCTTTACAGCTACGACAAAAACCCTGACGACACCTCAATAGAAAACGTCGTAAGACAGTCCATTGATTTAATAGGATATTTCCCTGCAATTATAGCTTACGCATATCAGGCGCAGCAGTCGTTCTTCTTTAACCAGAGTCTGCATCTGCATTATCCTGTTGCAGAGCTTTCAACTGCGGAGAATATACTCAGAATGATAAGACCCAACAGAGAATATACAGATATCGAAGCAAAGCTTTTGGATGTCTGCCTGATTCTTCATGCAGAGCACGGCGGCGGTAACAACTCATCGTTTACTACACATCTGGTATCTTCATCGGGGACAGATACTTATTCCACAATATCGGCAGCCGTAGGCTCGCTCAAAGGACCAAAACACGGCGGCGCCAACATTGCAGTTATAAATATGATTGAGGATATCAAAAAAGAAGTAAAAGACATTACAGATTACAATGAGGTGGAAGACTATCTTGTAAGAGTTCTCAAAAAAGAAGCAAACAACAAAAGCGGCCTTGTATACGGTATGGGCCATGCTATCTATACATTGTCTGATCCGAGAGCCAAGATACTCAAGGAGATGGCAAGAAAACTTGCACAGAGCAATGACAAAATGGATGATTTCCTTCTGTGTGACTTCATTGAAACCAAAACACCTGAGCTGCAGAGGCAGATGACAGGAGTAGAAAAGCCAATGTGTGCAAATGTTGATCTTTATTCAGGATTTGTATATGAAGCGCTCGGAATTCCGCCTGAAATTGCAACGCCGCTGTTTGCAACAGCAAGACTTTCGGGCTGGTGCGCTCACAGACTTGAAGAACTGACCATAGGCAAGAAACTGATGCGTCCTGCATATGACTGCGTGGAAGAACACAGAGAATATATAGAAATAGGCAAGAGATAAACTTGGATAAAAGCATCTGACTCGAAATCGGCTCAGGTGCTTTTTTATGTAAAAAAATTTTAAAGAACCTATTGACAGAGTAAATTAAGGGGAGTAATATATAGACAACGATTAAACAATTGCTTAATCGTTTAATCTAAAAGGAGGTATGCCTATGAATAAATTACCGCACGATCACGGTACCAGTACCGAATTTCTTGAAGCAAGGCCATCAGAAGAAACCTTTGGCAAAGCTTCGGATGCGTTTTCGCTGATAGGCGATTCAACAAGACTCAAAATATTGTGGCTGCTTTGTCACAGTGAGGAATGTGTAATAAATATTGCCGCAGCTATTGATATGAGTTCCCCTGCAGTATCGCATCATTTAAAAGTGCTCAAGCAGGCAGGAGTTATAACCTCAAAGAGAGTCGGCAAGGAAGCCTATTACACTCTTGCGGACACAGAGGAGGCACAGATCATTCACAATGCAATTGATAAGATACTGGATATCAAATGCAGTAAATAAATATGTTTAAGGCAAAAATAAAATATAAATAAAAGGAGAAATTAATTATGAAAAGATCATTCAAACTCGAAAACCTGGACTGTGCAAACTGCGCAGCTAAAATGGAAGAAGCAATCAACAGGCTTGATTCA
>ERZ824978.2155-NODE-2155-length-18101-cov-3.324670_pt1 | contig 18101 bp, 16 predicted proteins | sample MGYA00519860_ERZ824978 | MGnify/ENA primary metagenome ERZ824978 (study PRJEB31778, sample SAMEA3449184) | human gut metagenome | biome: human gut; feature: human-associated habitat; material: faeces | place: United Kingdom | collected 2010/2012 ... | reverse complement strand
TTAGGCATGAACAAACCTCCATAATGTTAATTTTCTAAACCATATTTTACATCATTTGCCGTCGCCTGTCAACAATTATGCGGAAATTTGGGTAAAAGAGTTCTGTTTCATGGCGTGTAATTGAATTTTTACAGGAAGGTTGATATAATAGGGACAGTTACATTCGGAGGTATCTGAACGATGAAAAAATTCCTTGCGATTCTCCTTTGCATCGCGCTTTTGATTCTGCCCTGCGCCGCCGCGGAGGAAAGCGAAAGCGATTGGTGGAACATTCTGCTGCTCGGCACCGATAACCGCAGCGAGGATCACCACGGCCGCACGGACAGCATGATCATTCTTTCCGTGAATACGAAGACGAAAAAGGCGAAGCTGACCTCGATCATGCGCGATACATGGGTGAAAATCGACGGTCACGGCTCGAACAAGCTGAATGCCGCGTGCGTGTTCGGCGGGCCGGATCTCACGATGAGCACGATCAACGATCACTTCGGCACGAATATTTCGCAATACGTGATGGTCAACATCTCCGGACTTGCCGACATCATCGACCTGCTCGGCGGTGTGGAGCTGGATGTGACGAAGGAAGAGCGTGACGCGCTGAATAAGGGCCTGTTCGATCTGTCCGAGTATTCGGGCATGGAAAAGCTGGAGGAATACGGCGAGGGCGTGCATCTGAACGGCAATCAGGCGGTCGCATTCGCGCGCATCCGCAAGATCGACAGCGATTTCCGCCGCACGGAGCGCCAGCGCGAGCTGCTGACGGTGATCGCCGAAAAGCTCAGCGAAAACGATTCGCTCACGATTCTCGCGGTGATCAACAAGCTGCTGCCGTATGTTCAGACGAATATTTCACTGGTCGACCTGATCAGCCTCGCGTCGATCGGGCTGCAAATGGATATGAACGCCATCGAGCAGTTCCGAATTCCCGCGGACGGAACGTTCGAAGCCGGAATGTTCGGCAGCGTCTGGTGCGTAAAGCCGAATTTCAAAAAGAACGCGCAGCTGCTGTACGATTTCGTCTATAACGACGATTCCACCATCCCCGAACGCAATCGGGAGAACAAGTAAAACGCAAAGGGCGTCCGAAACGCATTCGGGCGCCTTTTTGAAAGAATAAAGCGCATGAATATTTGCAAAAAGCGGCGGATCCAAACCGCGCGGCTGGAGCTGAAGCCCTATTCCGCGCAGGACGTCGGCGCGCTCGCGGCGCTTTTGATGAATCCGGAAATCGCAAAAACGTTCATGGTTCCGTAAATTCGAATCGATCGCGCAGGCGGAAGCGCTCGCGGAAAAACTGGTCGGCTTCAGCCGGATTGAGGATGTTCGGCATTTGGAATACGGGATTTACTTAAACGGGGCGCTGATCGGCTTTGTCAACGATTGCGGAATCGAGGGCGATGGAATCGAGATCGGCTATGTCGTCCATCCGGAATATCAGGGGCGCGGATATGCGTCGGAAGCGGTGAAAGCCGTGCTCGGCGAGCTGTGCGAAACGGGCTTTCGAAAGGTTTCCGCCGGCCATTTCGCGGAAAACGAAGCCAGCCGCCGCGTGATGGAAAAATGCGGCATGAAACCGGTCGAGCGAACCGACGAGGAAGAATACCGCGGCAAAAAACACCTGTGCCGCTATTGCGAAATCGAGTTCTGAATGGGGGAGAAGCATGATTTCGGTAGGATATGTTCAGTCCCCGGAGGAAAAGAGGCGCGTTGCGCGCGCGATTCTCGAAGCGCTGCCCGAATGGTTCGGCATTCCGGAGGCGCGGGAGGAATACATTCAAAAGAGCGCCGATCAACCGTTCTGGCGCGCGGATGCGGGCGGCGAGACCGCGGGCTTTCTCTATCTGATGGAAACGGGGAAGGACACCGCGGAGCTGTACGTCCTCGGCGTTCGCAAAGAATACCATCGCATGGGAATCGGAAAAGCGATGTTTCGCGCGGCATACGCGTTCGCCCGCGAAAAAGGGTATTCCTTTCTTCAGGTGAAAACCGTTCAAATGGGCAGGTACGAGGTATACGACCGGACGAACCGCTTCTATCGGGCGCTCGGATTCAAGGAATTCGAGGTCATTCCCGAATTATGGGGCGAAAGCAATCCCTGCCAGATTTATGTAATGGCGATTGAATAAAGCGCGTCCCCGCAGGTAAATCCCGCGGGGACGTTTTTCAGATTTCGGTGAACGTGTACTGCGCGCGATACTGATCCTTTTCGGCGAGAATCACGAGATCGCCGTCGTCGTTCGTGTGCTGGGTCAGCTCAATGTCCTTTTCGATTGCGGAAACGTATTCGAACGGATTGTCCGTTTCAATTTCGCGAATTTCCACGCGCTTCGGCGCTTTTCCGCCGCACGGCGGCTGCCTTGTTTCGATCGTCAGCTCATATTCCTTCATAAAAATAATCTCCTCAGTTCGTCAAATCGATTTTGTCGCGCCCGAACACGTCGTAGGATTCCTCGATCACGCGCTTTGCGGCGCTGCCGACGGGCGCGGACTGCGCGCGATCGCCCTCCAGCTGCATTCTGAGCGAAACGGGCGTTCCGAACGCATCGGAGAACGCCGCTTCCAGCATCGCCTTTTTGCGTTCGAGCATCTTCATGTGCATCATGTTCTTTCTGGAAAATTCCACCGCCAGAACGCCTGAATCGTAGGCGACGAATTGCATGGACGAAAGCGTCGCGCGAATCGACGGCGTTTCCGCGCCAATCGACTCGATGGCGTTCAGATATTCCTGCGGTGGCTGCGCGAAGCTTCGCGCAGGCTTTTTTTCGATCGGCTTCGACGCGTCGGCCGGAGACGCCTCCTTCTTCTCCACCTTCACGCTGACCGGCTTGACCGAAACGCCGCCCTCCAGCATTTTTTCCATGCGCGCCATTCGCTCGGACAGCGCCGCGTCCGCTTCTTCCTCCGGATGACACGCGCGCACCGTCGCGAGCTCCAGCACCGTCCGCGGGCGGCTTGCCCATTTCATGTCGCTTTCGGCGCGCATATACAAATCCATCAGCCGCGCCGCGCGCGCGGAATCGATTTTCTGCGATTGCTCCGCGAATTTTTGCGCGTCCTCCGGCGTGATTTCGAGCATTTCCGCAATGTTTTCGACTGCGCTCGCCAGAATCAGCGCGCGCAAATGCGCCACCACGTCGCGCGCGAATACCTGCGGGTCGCAGCCCTGATTGATCAGACGGTCGATATCCGAAAGCGCGCCGGCAATATCGAACGCGATCAGCTTTTCCGCAAAATCGAATAAGAACCCGCGCCCCGCCGTGCCCAGCACGTCGCGCGCCAGCTGAAGCGTCACTTCGCCGTCGGTATAGGAAAGGCATCCGTCCAGCAGGCTGAGCGCGTCGCGCATTGCACCCTCGGCGGCTCTGCCGATTTCGCGCAGCGCTTCATCCTCCGCCGTTCGCCCAACGCCGCTTAAAACCACCTTCATGCGCGCAACCATGGTATCGACGCTGATTCGATGAAAATCGAATCGCTGACAGCGAGAAAGAATCGTCGCGGGCAGCTTTTGCGGCTCGGTGGTCGCGAGAATGAACACCGCGTGCGCCGGCGGCTCCTCGAGCGTCTTTAAGAGCGCGTTGAACGCGCCGGTCGACAGCATATGCACCTCGTCGATGATATAGACCTTGTATTTCGTCAGCGTCGGCGGATATTTGATCTTTTCGCGCAGATCGCGGATTTCGTCCACGCCGTTGTTGCTCGCCGCGTCGATTTCGACCACGTCCATGCAGTTTTCCGCCTTCAGCGCGCGGCAGACCTCGCATTCGCCGCACGGATCGCCGTCCTTGGGGTTCAGGCAGTTGATCGCGCGGGCGAGCACCTTGGAAGCGGTCGTTTTGCCGGTGCCGCGCGTGCCGCAGAACAGATACGCGTGCGCGATATGACCGCTGACGACCTGCCGGCGCAGCGTACGCGTGACCGCATCCTGCCCGCAGATTTCAGAAAACGTGCCCGGACGCCATGCGCGATACAAAACCTGATAGCTCACAAAAATCCCCTCCGAATCTATTATAAACCATTTTGGTAAAAACCAAAAGATAAAATTCGGCGCTATACGTTTTTATGAAATGGTGGTATAATGGAGGGCATAAATGGAGCCTTTCCCAAGGAAGTGCAAAAAAATTGCTTGACCTTTTACTGAAGGACGGATTCCTGATCGATCCGGAGAAAATGACCATGCTGCCCGGAAGTCTGGGCGTAAAGAACGGGCGAATTGCGGGTGCATATTCCGTCGGTGCGGATGCGCCCGAGGCGGCGGAGGTCGTTCCGCTCGGCGGCAAGGCGGTCGCGCCCGGTTTTATCGATGTGCACGCGCATCTCGACGGCCACGCAAACGCCGGCAGGCGCTCGCTGCTTCAGGGAATTACAACCTCGTTCGGCGGCAACTGCGGTCTGAGCCCGATCGATACCGCAGCGTTTTATGAAAGCCAGAAGAATGGATTCTGCGTCAACCAGGCGGAATTTGTGGGGCATTCGTTTTCGCTGCGCGAAGCGGTTGGGATTACCGATCCGCGAAAGAGCGCGACGCCCGACCAGCTGAATCAGATTCTGGCGCTCGCCCGCCGCGCAATGGAGGGCGGCGCGTGGGGCGTATCGTTCGGGCTGGATTATTGCCCGGGCTGCTCGTTCCGCGAGGTTGAGGCGCTTGGCAGGCTTACCGCGGAATTCGGCGGGATTTGCCCCATTCATACGCGGCTGTTTACCATGTACGATATGTATTCCATATCCGAAGCCGCGCGGCTTGCGCTGGAGGCGGGCGTTCAGGTGCAGGTTTCGCATCTGGTGTATCAGTATCCGATGCCCGATCTGCTCGACGACGCATTTGCGATGATGGAATTCGCGCGCGATCGCGGCGCGAATATCGGCTGCGACAGCGGAATGTACACCGATTTTGCCGCGCCGCTGGGTTCGGCGACGTTCGACCCCGAGACCATCGAGGCGTGCGATTGGAAATACAGCGATTTCCTCGTTTCCACGGGCCCGCACCGCGGCGAGCGAATGACCGAAGCGCTCTATCGCGAGCTGCGCAGAACCGCGCCGGAAACGGAGATCGTCTGCTTTTCCGGACATTCAGGCGCGGTGGAATATGCGTTTGAGTGCGATTACGTCATGCCCTCGACCGACGCGGCGGATTATCGCCCGGGGCAGGGGCATCCGCAGGCGATTGCGAGCTTCCCACGCTTTTTCAGGGTTCTCGTTCGCGAAAAGAAGCGCATGACGTGGCAGGAAGCCGTTCGCCGCGCGACGCTTCTGCCCGCCGATACGATGGGACTGAAGAATAAGGGGCGCCTGCGCGAAGGCGCGGACGCGGATCTGGTCGTGTTCGATCCGAATACCATTTCAGATAACGCAGATTTCGCGGGAATCGGCACGCCGGACGCGCTCAATACCGGTATTTCACGCGTGCTGATCGCCGGAAAAACAGCCGTGTGCGAAAATGAAATCGTGAACGATCGTTTAGGAAAGATTATTCCGCGCCGCTGATTGCGGATTCATCGCATTTTTGTTTCAAAAGCGCTCGCAGTTTCCGTTTGACGCATTCCGGCTGTTATGCTATAATGATAAAAACCGGCGGGCAAAACAGTTGCGCCGGTATATCCGTCACTTTTGGGAGGCAAACCATGTCGGGATCCAGAGCCGGTCGCCACGAGCGCTTCTTTTCCAAACTTATCGCCGTTCTGAGCGTCAGCGCAGCGCTGCTCGTCGTCGCACTCGTGCTTCAGTCCCGATTGACCGCGCGCAGGAACGCGCAGGTTGCGCAGCAGCAGACGCTGAATCCTTCCGAAACGGTCGCGCCGCTGATCGTTCGCGCCGCAACGCCCGAACCCGATCCGAATGCGACGCAAACGCCAGTCGCCACGCCCGCGCCCGCCGCGGAGCGCGTGGAATACGATTTTCTTCCTATTTATACGGGCATTGAGACCGACGAGCGCGTGATTGCGATTACGCTGGAGGATATGACCGACGTTGCACAGTTCCAGGCGGCGGTTCAGATCGCGATGTCGTTCGACGCGAAGCTTACGCTGTTCCCTTACGGCAAGGCGGTTCAGGACAACAACATGGGCGCGATGCTGAAATACTGCGTCGAATCCCTGAATTATGAAATCGAAAACCGCACGTGGAACGACGGTCTCCTCTATAAAATGTCCGATTCGGATATGGCGAATGAGATTTTCCTGGGCGACAATATGATCGACCGCGCGCTGGGCATGAATTACGAAATGCGTTTTTTCCGGATGCACGGAGGCTACGGCACAAACGATGTGCGCACCCACGCGTATCTGCACGCGCTCGGCTATCAGGGCGTCGTGAACTGGACGCTGGACGCGGCGGTCTGCTCGAACGACCGCCTGCGCAATACGCTCGCGCCCGGCAATATTTACCTGTTCCATACCACGGCGGAGGACAATGTAAAGCTTCGGAATCTGCTCGCCTATGCGCAGGAGCACGAGTATCGGTTTGTGACCGTGAGCGCGCTGCTCGGGCTGGACGCGAATGCGTATGCGCCCGCGGATGCGCAGTCGCTCGTTCAGGCGGCGCCCGCGCCGGAATCGACGCAGAACATCTATATTGAAACCCGCAGCGGCGATCGCACGTGGCAGGTGTATCTCATTCAGCGCCAGCTGGCCGCGCTCGGCTATCTCGACGCGACGCCGGACGGCATTTTCGGCGATTCCACCGGCAGCGCGATCCGCAAATTCCAGGCGGAACACGGCATCGTTACCAGCGGTATCGCGACCACGGAGACGCAGCAGGCGCTGTTCAGCGAACAAAGTGTCGCAAACGGCGTCTGAATTCAGACCCCAATTGTTATATTCCGTTATTTTGATGAATAGCTGCAACTTTTTATGCCTCACAGATGTCTAATCAAGCGAAAAGAGGAGGCAGATCCATGTCCAATTCCAAATCCCGCCGCCGTCGCCGCAAAAATCGCGCGATGTTCGTCACGATTCTGACGTTCGCGCTGCTCGGCACGGTGCTGATCCTGATCATCGTGATTCTCTCGCAGTCCGCGTCCGGCTCGAAGACCGCGCCCGCAATGAGCACGCTCGAAAACCGGCTGCCGACGGAAGCGCCCGTCAATACGTTTACGGAAAACGCGACCCCTGTGCCGGTCGTGACCGCCGAGCCGACGATCGCGCCCACGATCGCGCCAACGCCTACGCCGGAACCCACGCCTGCGCCTGAACCGTTTGAATACCTGCCGGTGGTCGAGCACGGCCCGACCGACCGGAAGCGCATCGCGATTACCGTGGACGATTGCTTCCAGATGGACAATCTGAAGACGATCCTCTCGTGCGCATATCAGAACGGTGCAAAGCTTACGCTGTTCCCGATCGGCGAAAACATCGTGCGCGACGGTATGTCGGACATTCTGAAGGCGAGCGTCCAGATGGGCTACGAAATCGAAAACCACACCTACAGCCATGCGCGCATCTTCCGAATGAGCGAAGAGGAGATGGCGGCGCAGATCTGGAAGCAGCGCTATGCGCTCAATCAGGCGCTGGGCGTGAATTACCAGCAGCATTTCTTCCGGCTGATGGGCGGCGACGGCACGAACGACCAGCGCACGCACAATTATCTGAAGCAGCTGGGCTATCAGGGCATCGCCAGCTGGAGCTATTCCGGCTCGGACGCCGACATCGACCACATCAAGGCGCATTTGAAGCCCGGCGCAATCTTCCTGTTCCACACGACGAACGCGGATTTGCCGAAGATTCTCGAATTCATCCCCTATGCGATCAGCGAGGGCTATGAGTTGGTTACGATGAACGAGCTGCTCGGTCTTCCGGAGAATGAAATCACCGATCTGTCCACCGCGGAAACCACCATGCCCGAGCCGCAGGCGTATGTGTCGGACTATGCGGAAATGAAGCAGGGCGATTACTCGTGGTCGGTCGTGCTGATTCAGAGGAAGCTCGCGGAGCTGGGCTATCTCGACGGCAATTCCAAAACCGCGACGCAGGGCGACCCCGCCGACGGTGTATACGGCGAAGGCACGGCGCAGGCAATCGCGAGATACCAGTCCGAGCACGGCATACCCCCGACCGGAATCGCCGATACCGCAACCCAGAGAAAGCTGCTCGGCGCGGATAGCTGATTTCAGCGTGAAATGCGCGAATACCGGCGATAAACCCTTGATTCAATCGCCAAACCGGCGATGAATAGATACCTTGGAAAAACGAAAGGAGAATTCACATGAAAAAGATTCTTGCTCTGGTACTCTGTCTGATGCTCGCACTGTCCATGACCGCATTCGCGGAAACGCCCGTGACCGGCATGAACATCACGCTCAGCGAAATCGAACTGAACGTCGGCGAGGCGTATGCGCTGAATCCGGCGGTTTCGTTCTCGTTCGGCGTGGACGGCGAAGCATTCTGGGCGGAGGTCGCGGCGCAGCTCGAAGGCGCGAATGTGCTGGCGCTTCAGATTGAGGGAATGAGCGACGATACCGCGTACGTTTCCGTTGATGGCGCGAACGACGTGCTCAAGGTTGCCAATGTGTCCGAACTGGCGGATACGCAGGGCTTCGATCTGGCGGGCACGATCGAATCGCTGAAGGAGGCGTTCCTGCAGATGGGCGACGCCGCTGCGATCGAGGCGCAGCTGGACAGCCTCGCCTCGATGGATGAGGAGGGTCTGACCGTTGAAAAGCTCGGCGAGCTCGATTACAAGGTTGCATATACGGAAGCGGAATCCGGCTTGAGCGTGTCCCTTCGCATGACGATTGCGCTCGGCACGGATAAGCCGTTTGATCTTCTCAGCAAAAATGCGGTTGAGATCAGCGCCGATATGACGAACCTGCCCGAAAACGACGTAATCACTGTGGCGCAGGAAAAGCTCGGCGTGCTGATGGCGGACGAATCCGTCGCGGCGCTCGTTACCCTGATCGGCGCGTTCACCGGCGCTTCCAGCGCGAACGCGGCATAACCATAGCCCGAATTTCTGATTCAGCCCCCGGATATCGACAAGATGTCCGGGGATTTTTGCCGGAATGCGTTCGGAGACAAATATAAAAGGATAAGACCTGATGCGCTCGGCGTTTACGAAAAGGCGTTCCAAATCTGTGCGGAAACAAAAGAAGCGTGTAATCGCGCGGCGGACTGAATGGGAAAGAGCGCAACAGGACAAAAATACCGCGAATATTTTAAGTTTCGGATAAATTGCGGATTGCGCGCTTGAATATGATTCCCGAATGCGGTATAATCATTATTGGCGCATCCTTGCCACGGCGCGAAGTCCGTGGCCGAAGTCCATAAGGAGGTGAAACACCATGAACCAGTATGAAGTTATGTACGTGATCGATCCCACGCTGGATGATGGCGCAAGAGTTGAGCTGATCAACCGTTTTTCCGAGCTCGTGAAGAAGAACGGCGGCGAAGTTGATCGCGTTGACGAGTGGGGAAAGCGTCGCCTGGCGTACGCTATCAACTACAAGACCGAGGGTTACTACGTCCTGATGTACATCAAGGCGCCGTCCTCTCTGCCCCAGGAGCTGGAGCGCAATCTGCAGATCGCGGATTCCGTCCTGCGTTATCTCGTCATCCGCTACGAAGGAGCACTGCCCGCCAAGCGCGAACCGCAGAAGGTATTTGCTCCCCGCGAGGCCGTTGACGCTGCGCCCGCAGTCGTCGAAACCGAGACCGTCGTTGCGACCGAGGTCGTCGACGAAGAGGCTCCCGTTTCCGAGGTCGAATAACAACCAAGCCGCAAAAGGCAGGTGCGAAGCATGAACAGAGTAATTCTCGTTGGAAACCTCGCCGCAGATCCCGAATCCCGCACGACGCAGTCCGGCATTCCGCAGTGCACGCTGCGGCTGGCTGTGCAGCGCCGCTTTGCCAATCAGCAGGGCGTTCGCGAAGCGGATTTCTTTACGATCATCTGCTGGCGTCAGACCGCGGAGTTCTGCTCCCGGTATCTGAGCAAAGGCCGCAAAATTGCCGTAGAGGGCAGTCTTCAGACCCGTTCCTATGATGCGCAGGACGGCTCGAAGCGCTATGTTACGGAAGTAATCGCGGACAATGTGGAATTCGCAGACTCCCGTCCGGCCGACGGCAGCCGTCCCCGCACCGATAATCCGCCGCCGCCACCGGAACCGACGAACGCAAATCCGTCCGGCGGGTTCACCGAGGTGGACGACGACGAGCTTCCGTTCTGACGAATTCGATTCGTCACCGAAAATGAACAAGGAGGAACGCAACATGTCTGAAGATAGAGGCGATCGTATGCGCCGTCCGCGTGGCCGCAAGCCGCGCAGGAAGGTTTGCGCGTTCTGCGTAGACAAGGTTCAGAGCATCGATTATAAGGATGTCGTGAAACTTCGCCGCTTCACCAGCGAGCGCGGCAAGATCCTGCCCCGCCGCATGATGGGCACCTGCGCGAAGCATCAGCGTCAGCTGTCCACGGCGATCAAGCGCGCGCGCACCATCGCGCTGCTGCCGTACGTTTCCGAATAATCGGTCGCGAGAAGGCTTCTCCGAAAGGGGAAGCTTTTTTGTGTAGAAAGTGATTTTAGCGTTTGCGGGTAAAGATAGAGCACGGAAAATCCACCATGGCGATTGCCCGAAGCAATGCTGAAGCGGCTTCCCCTTTCGGGAAAGCCGCTCTTTTGCCGATCAAAGGAACGAATTTGAGCTTCGCCCCACCTCTGTTTATCCGACCCGTTCCAGAACCAGCGTGAAGATCGGTGCGGTTGTCGCGGCGGTGAAGCTCAGCGCGGACAGCGTGTTCAGGCTCAGCATATCGCCCGCACGGGCGGTAAAGACCGCCTGCCCCGTGAAGCCCGAGGTGGTCGTGCCTGCGGTGGTTTCGATGTTTACGCCGGAGCCTGCGATCGCCGCGCCGTTGAGATTCAGCGTCATCGTCGTGCCTGCGGCAATATCCGCCGGAACATTGACTGTGTACGTCGCGCGGTACGTTCCCGGCTGACGAATCGTGACGTTCGAGCCGTTCAGCGTAAAGACGCACGGATTGACCGTGCCCGCCGTGAGCGGCACCGCGCCGCCCGCTGCCACCGTTAAGGGGCCGACCGCGTAAAACGAGCCGATTGCGCCCATCGGCGCAGGTTCCGGCACGATCGGCGGCGGGTAATCGCCCGGGCAGCATCCACACCCGACGGACGGGCACGGGCCGGTGTAGTACGGATAATTGCGATAGTAAACGCTGTTCAGCGTGCCGCAGCCGCGCGAGCAGCCGCAGTTGGAATGACAGTTCGCCATAAATGGATTGCTCCTTTCATTCAGGTTCACCGCATCCTATGCGCCGCAGTCCGATTGGGTGAATGGCTGAAGGAGAGAGCCCAATAAAAAACGACGCCGCTGAAGGAATCGCACCGCTTTTTCTAAAAATTGCACGGACAAACCATACCTAAGCGCCGCAAAAGCCGTTGGCGCGCGATCGGACGGGCGAATCGCCGCAAACGGCATCCCGTGTGCGCAAACCGGTTTCAAGAATCGCCCCGCGCCGTTTTTCATGAGTTGCGCAGACAAATATTGCGCCGCGAGTCGCGTCAGCGCGGCAATCCGATTCGGTGCGCGATCGGACGGGCGAATCGCCGCGAACAATCCGCCGCGTCGTGAACCGGCTTTAGAAATCGCACTGTACTTCTTCTCGCAGATTGCACAGGGACATATTGCGCCGCGAATACTGTTTTTTTCGCGCTTACCCCCGCTCGACAATCGGATAAACGTCGAACGGTTCGTCGTCAATATCGAGATAGGCGCGGTATTCGTGGCAATCATCGCCGCGAATGCGCAGGCGGTTGCCCTGCGGAATCAGCCATTCGTTCGCACTTTCAGGATTGAAGCGCAGCGTGAGCGGGTTCGGCGCGCCCAGCACGGCGTACAGCAGCGGCCCGCGCTCGATCGCCCAGCGCTCCTTGCCCGCGATTTCTTCGCCGCCGGTATATTTCGTCGCGCGGAAACGCATCGGAAAGCGCAGCCTGAATTCCGCGCCCGCCCGCACGTTTTCATGGATTTCGTATCGCCCGCCGCCTTCCGTCCAGCGCGGTATGCGCAATTTTAATGTGATCGGCTTTGCCGTTTCCAGCACGCGGACGATCGTGTTTTCGCCGTCCGGCAGCTCGGTTTCCACCTCAATTGCCGCGCCGTTCGGCAAATGCGCAACGCTCGGCGCGTAGACGTCCACGGAAACCGTATCCTCCGAATACGAATACAGGAATTGCGGCAGAAGCGCTGTCAGCCGGCAGCCGAGCGCCGCGCAGCACGTCGCGCGATCGAGATAGCGCCAGTCCTTCGTTCGCTGAAGAAAATTCAGATAGTGGTATCCACGGCTGCCGACCTGCGCCGCGAGCAGCACATTGTAGAGCGAATTCTCCATTTCGTCCACATAATGCGCGTCGTCCGGCTCCAGAAGGTGCATTCGCTGGTTGAGCAGCACCCAGAAGTTCGTCGAGCACAGCTCGTTGTAATTGTGATTCGGCGAAAGCCAGTTGCAGCCCGGGTAATAAGCGTCGTTTTCGCACATATTGATGCCGCCGCCGACGTGCTGCCATTTCTCCTCATACATCGAAAGCGCGTTCTTCACGGCGCTCAAATAGCGCGCTTTGCCGGTAAAGCGATACAGATCGAGATACCCCTCGAGGGAGGTCAGCAGCGTCGAATGCGGATGGTTGCCGGGATGCATGTAAATCGCGCGCTGCTGGCGGCGAATCAGCCAGTCGAGCCACCAGTCCTCCTGATAATAGCGCATCGCGATTTCAATATCCTTTTCAACGCCCACCGGCGAATCATAAAGCCGGGTGTTTGCGAGAATGCCCTGAAAGCCGAGGTTCAGATCCTTCACATAGGGCAGCACTTCGCTTTCGTTGAATGCGTCGCCCATGCCGCGCGCGAGCCGATACGCGTCCGATTCGCCCGCCGCGCCCGCGTCCAATAAGCCGAACGTGAGCCATGCGCGCGTGTAATTCGGGTATTCCCTGGTTAAAAAAGTGTCGCGGTCGACCGGAAGAAGGAAACCGTCCGGCTCCCTGTATTGATTCAGCTCTGAGATCACCGCGCGCACCTTTTCGCGCAGCGCCCGATCCTCGCGCCACCAGAGCGTCGCGCCCGCGCCCATCAGGAATTCGCCGGCGGTCTGCCCGTGGAGATTGTTTTCAAAATGACCGTCGCCCGCCGCGTACGGCGCGCCCGGCGCGGGCTTTCCCGCATGCACGCGGAACCAGTACAGCATCCGGTTCACGTCAAACCCCTTCAGAAATGCAATATTGTTTTCAAACGCGCGCAGGAACCGCCCGCCGGTGAGCGAAACGCCGCCCGTCGGCGCGTTCAGCGCGTAATCGATCGCCCTTTTGTTCATGTTTTTCCCGCCTTTCGCAATGATTGTATCAAACCTTAAAACGTCTGTCAATTCATTGTCGTTGGACATGCGCGAAAGTTCATGCTATAATAATAGAAGCGAAATTCCGCTTTCGCGCATAGAATAGGGTAAAACCATCGATGTCTGGAGGAATGTTTATGCTCCGCCTTCTGGCGCGCTTATTCATTAAGGACCGGCAGAATACCGCCGATCCCAAGGTTCGCGAGCGCTACGGCACGCTGGCGAGCGTAGTCGGCGTGGCGCTGAATTTGCTGCTGGCGCTGGGGAAGGGGCTGGTCGGCTTTGCGACCGGATCGATTGCCGCCACCGCCGATGCGCTGAACAATCTGTCCGACGCGGGCTCGTCGATCATTACGCTCGTGGGCTTCAGGGTTGCCGGAAAGCGCGGCGACGGCGAGCATCCGTTCGGTCATGGCCGTGCGGAGTACATTTCCGGTCTGATCGTCGCGCTGATTATCATGCTGATGGGCTTTGATCTCGCAAAGGAATCCATCATCAAGATCTTTAAGCCCGAACCGGTCGAATTCACGAACGCGACGGCGCTTGTGCTCGCCGCATCGATTCTGGTGAAAATCTATATGGCGGCATACAACCGCTCGATCGGAAAGAAGATTCAGTCCGTTTCGATGCGCGCGACGGCGATGGACAGCCTGAGCGACGCGGTCGCTACCTCCGCGGTACTCGCGAGCGCGCTGATCGGGAGGTTTTTCGGCTTGAATATCGACGCATACGCCGGCATCGTCGTTTCGCTGCTGATTCTGTATACCGGCCTTTCCGCCGCGAAGGACACGATCGATCCGCTGCTCGGCAATCCGCCCGATCCGGAATTCATCCGCCGCGTGGGGGAAATCCTCTCCGAATATCCGGTCGTGACCGGCTATCACGATCTGGTCGTTCACGATTACGGCGCGGGCAGGCGCATGATATCGCTGCACGCCGAGGTGCCCGCCGACGGCGATCTCATGGAAATTCACGATGCGATCGACCTGATCGAGCGCCGCCTTTCTACGGAGCTGGACTGCCACGCCGTGATTCACATGGATCCGGTCGCGACCGACGATTTGCTCGTCAACACCACGAAAGCCGAGATTGTGCGCCTGCTGACCGAAAACCTCGCGCCGGGAATCACAATTCACGATTTCCGAATGGTGCCCGGCTCCGTTCGCACGAAGGTGCTGTTCGATGCGGTAATTCCGCTGGATGTGCATTTGAGCGATCAGGAGATTATCCTGAAAATTAAAAATATCATTCTGAAAAAGCGGGATGACCTCGACGTCGCCGTCACGATCGACCGCCCCTACGCCTGAAGATATTTCAAAAGTATTTCAAAACTGATTCTTTTTCGTATATTTTACATTTCAGGTTAGCAGGAATTCGGCGGTATACGGCGAAATATTTATAACATACGCGTGAAATATACTGTTTTACGCCCAAAAGGCGCGGATGAGATGCGTTTACCCGCGCGCAGACCGAAGGAGAAAACGATGAAGAAGAGCTTTCAAAGGTTAAAAAGAACGCTGGCGCTTGGAATCATGATTGCGATCGCGCTGTCGATCCTGATCGTTCCTGCGAGCGCTGAGAGTATTTACGCCTACGTAAGCGGGCCGGACAACCTCGCTGCTTACGCGGACGCATCGCTCTCCAACCGCATTGGCAGCCTGAACGCGTATGCGGTCGTTCAGGTGGTCGACTACAGCGGTTCGGCGGCGGCGGTTCTGTATAACGGCGCAGGCTGCTTTGTGTCGATCGGCGGGCTTACGCCGCTGGTGCGGGACGACAACGCGCGCGTCGTGACCGAAAGTACGAGCGTTTACGCGTCTCCGAGTACGTCCGCTGCGTCCATTCGCGTTCCGAAGGGCATGACGCTTTACGAAATCCGCCGCTACGGCGATTGGGCGGAGGTTGCGAACGGCCCTTACGTCGCGTATATCCGCACGAGCTATTTGAGAAGCGCGTCCGAGCCGGAGCCGACGAAGGCGCCCGAAACCGTGCCGTCCGTGTCGATTCCCGCGACCGTGACCGTATCCGGCGCGAAGTTTTATGTTTCGCCCGATACCTCGTCTACGTCGATCGATGCGCCGGTGGGCACGAAAGTGACCGTCCGCGCGATCAACGCGGGCTGGGTGTATGTTGAAGTCAACGGCGTTCCCGCGTATTGCAAACTTTCAAACCTCGCGGCGGATTCCTATCTCGATCAGATTGCGACGCCGACCCCGATCCCGACTCCCGCGCCCACGCAGGCGCCCTCTCTGGACAATGCGATTCCCGCGACCGTGACCGTATCCGGCGCGAAAGTTTACGTTTCGCCGGATACGTCCTCTGCATCGATGGATATCGCGGTCGGCTCGAAGGTCAACGTCATTCAGATCAACGGCGATTGGACTTATCTTGAATACAACGGCATTTACGCCTATTGCAAGCTTTCGAACCTCGCGGCGGATTCCTATCTGCAAACCCCGACTCCGACGGCGGTTCCCGCGCCCACGCAGAATACGGCGACCGTGATTCCGGCGACCGTCACCGCGTCCCGCGCGAAGGTTTACGCCTCGCCCAGCACGTCGTCGTACTCGCTGAGCGTTCCGGTGGGCACGAAGGTCAACGTCGTTCAGATCAGCGGCGATTGGGCGTATGTCGAGCGCAGCGGCGCTTACGCGTTCTGCAAGGTCTCGATCCTTACGCCGGATTCGATGCTGCCCGAAACCACCGCGACCCCTGCACCGACCGCGGAGCCCATTCCGGCGACCGTCGTCGGAACGGATACGAAGCTGTATGCGGCAGCGAATACGAATGCTGAAAGCGTAGCCCTCGCCGTCGGCACGAAGCTTCAGGTGCTGGATATTTCGGGCGAATGGGCATACGTGCTGGTGAACGGCGCGAACGGCTATTGCAAGGTGAGCAACCTTACGCCGGGCGAAATCGAAGTGCCCACCCCCGCGCCTACGCAGAACCCGAGCGATGAAACCGCAATCCCTGCGGTGGTAATTGCCGATTCCGTGCGTGTGTACAGCCTGCCGAGCGCGACGGGCAAATATCTGGGCACGATGGGCAAGGGCGTTGAAATTGACGTTCTGAAGGTCAGCGGCGGATGGGCGTACATCCGTCGCGGCGGCGCGTATGGATTCTGCGAAGTCTCCGCGCTCATGCCGCGCGATTCCGTGCCGACCACGGAGCCGACCGTTGCGCCGACAACCACGCCGGACATCGGAAATGCCATTCCGGCAGTCGTTACTGCGGATTCTCTGGCGGTGTACCAGTATCCCAGCACGTCGTCGACCCGCTTCGGCTATCTCTCGAAGGGCACGACGCTGAATGTGATCGCAATTTCGGACGGCTGGGCGCAGGTTGAAAAGAATGGCGCTTACGGCTTCTGCCAGGTGTCCGGTCTTGCGCCGGCGAACGCCGAGCCGACGAAGAGCCCGCTGGACGGCTATGTAAACGAGGTATTCAACGCGACCGTGATTGCGCCCGGCACGCGATTTTATGCCTCCGCGTCCACCAGTTCGAACAACTATTCCGTTCCGGTTGGCACGAATGTCACCGTCGGCGCTTACAATGCGACATGGGCGTATGTTCAGCTGAACGGGATCACGGGCTTCATTCCGGTAAACGCGCTGAGCCGCAACAGCTACACGCCGATGCGCTCCGGTGCGTCGGGCAGCGATGTCAAGCAGCTCGAGAATGCGCTTCTGATTCTGGGCTATCTCGACAGTGTGCCGGGCACGAAGTACAACGATTACACGGTATCGAGCGTAAAGCGCTTCCAGGCGGCGTGCGGCATGAGCGCGACCGGCGAAGCGGATGAAGCGACGCTGCGCGTGCTGTACGGCGGTCAGGCGCCGGTCAGCAGCGTGCTTTCCTCGACGTATTCGCGCGGCAGCTCCGGCGAGAATGTCAGCCACATTCAGCTGCGCCTGTACGCGCTGGGGTATCTTTCGAAGGCGTCGAGCGTGGATGGCGATTACGGCACGAACACGTACAACGCGGTGCGCATTTTCCAGGCGAGCAATGGTTTGAGCGATTCCGGTTCCGCAGATGCGGCGACGCTGCGCAAACTGTATTCGACCTCGGCGGTATCCATTCCGTCGGGCAAGACGCCGGGCGACGTATCGAGCGTACCGATTATCAATCCGGGCGATCAGCAGAACAATTCGACGAAGATTTCCTCGTCGCTCGCGTCGACGACGACTTCTCCGGGTTCAACGGACGCATCGAAGCTGGAATACGTGATTTACATTGGACAGAATCAGCTGGGCAAGCCGTACATTTACGGTGCAAACGGCACGTCCTCGTATGACTGCACGGGCTTCACCTGCTACTGCTTCAAGCAGCTGCGCATCAAGTTGAAGCGTTCCGCGGTGGATCAGGGCTACGACAACACGTACCCGAAGATCACATCGATCTCCGATCTGCGCCGCGGCGATCTGGTATTCTTCAACACGATTTCCGACAACGATCTGAGCGATCACGCGGGAATCTATCTGGGCGCGGGCTATTTCATTCACGCGTCCTCCGGTCAGGGCAGGGTAGTTATCAGCACGCTGGCGAGCGGCTACTACAACCGCGTCTTCTCCTGGGGTCGCCGCGTTCTCCAAGGTTAAGCGGGCAGTGCCCGCGGACGATTGCTGCCGCGCAGGATTGCATCCTGTGGCACTTGCTGCCGCGCTTGATCACGACGGTTTTGAGTCGGGAAGCGACTCAAAACCTGTGCGGTACGAAGCGGCAGCGGGTGCCCATCAAATCACAAATAGCGCCGGACAACGGCGCTA
>ERZ824978.2147-NODE-2147-length-18153-cov-4.864792_pt1 | contig 18153 bp, 11 predicted proteins | sample MGYA00519860_ERZ824978 | MGnify/ENA primary metagenome ERZ824978 (study PRJEB31778, sample SAMEA3449184) | human gut metagenome | biome: human gut; feature: human-associated habitat; material: faeces | place: United Kingdom | collected 2010/2012 ... | reverse complement strand
TCTGCAAGCTCCTTCATAACGGCAAGAACCTCACCCGCCATCCCCGGATCGAGTGCGGAGGTCGGCTCATCAAACAACATGACCCTTGGATTCATGGCAAGGGAGCGGACAATCGCAATACGCTGCTTCTGTCCACCGGATAACTGGCTCGGGAAGGAATCTGCCTTTTCTTTCAGGCCGACACGCTCTAAAAGCTTCAAAGCATTCTCACTGGCTTCCTCCCTGCTCTGCAGCTTCAGCTTCACAGGTGCAAGGGTAATATTATCCATAATGGAAAGGTTATTAAAAAGATTAAAGTTCTGGAATACCATGCCCATATGCTGACGTACGTGATTGATGTTTACCTTATCACTTGTAATCAGCTGTCCATCAAACCAGATCTCACCGCTTGTCGGTGTTTCCAGTAAATTGAGGCATCTAAGGAACGTACTTTTACCGGAGCCGGAGGGACCGATAATAACGATCTTTTCTCCCTGATGTACATGATAATTCACGCCACAAAGTACGTGGTTATTGTCAAATTTTTTATGAAGATCCTTAACGATTATCACTCTTACGCAGCCTCCTCTCCAATACACCTAGCAGAATGGTTAAAATCTTGATAATCACAAAGTAAATCACTGCTGCACCAATCAATGGCATAAATGCTTCGTAGGTTCTCGAAGAAATCTGGTTTGCGGCTCTGGTAAGATCTGTCAGGCTCACGTAGCCGACAATCGCGGTCTCCTTTAACAGCACGATAAATTCATTACCGATCGGAGGCAGCACATTCTTGATTGCCTGTGGAATGACTATATAGATCATGGTCTGTGCCTTGGATAAACCAAGTGATCTGCCGGCTTCCGTCTGTCCTTTGTCTACTGCAAGGATTCCGGCACGGACAATCTCTGCCACATAAGCGCCGCTGTTGATACCAAAAGAAAGAACTGCAACAAGTACACCGTTCTTACAGCTCTTCATAATGATGAACCACATAATTAACAGCTGCAGCACCGACGGTGTTCCACGGATCACGTCAATATAGCAGTTCGCGATAAAGGACCAGATGGTTCCCTTTCCTTTCTTTCCGGTGGAAAGCTTCATCAGTGCAATCACCGTTCCAATTACCAGTCCGAGGATTGCGGCAAAAAACGCAACCTTCAGTGTCACTCCCAGTCCGGCAAAATATAATTTCCACCGGTCTTCTGCAAGGAATGCTTTATAAAAGCTTCCTTCTACCTTGTTCAACCATTCCAACATCTGTGCTTAACCCTTCCTGTTTGACTATGTATATGTATGTGCTCTACACTCAAAAATGATCCACTGGATCATTTTCTCATATGCATGGCAATGAAAAGAGGATAGCATAATATGCTATCCTCTTTGATATGCTATACGCTATATTGAATATTAACACAAAAATGATTATTCTTCAATATATGTCTTTACCAGTTCATCAAAAGTTCCATCTGCCTTTAATTCTTCAATAGCCTTGTTGATGGCATCTACTAAAGCAGTATCTCCCTTGGGAACCGCAATTGCATAATATTCCGGTTCGAACTCAAACTGTGCACCGTCTACTGCTGTAATCTTGGAACCGTCATCCTGGAACTTGCTTTCGAATACGAGTGCCGGATTCTTGTCAATGATGACACAGTCTACTCTTCCGTTGATCAGGTCGTTTACCGCATCCACACCCTTGTTATAGGTATTCACTGTAGTTCCTTCGATATCGGATGCAATGAAGTCACCTGTTGTTCCAAGCTGGACACCGATGGTCTTGTTCTTCAGATCCTCTGCAGTCGCGATTTCGCTTCCCTCAGGAAGAAGAACATACTGAACTGCTTCATAATAAGGCTCGGAGAAATCAACTGCTTCTTTTCTTTCATCGGTTATGGTCATACCTGCAATTGCAACATCAATCTTGTTACCGATGGAGGATACTAAGGATGCGAACTCCATGTTGTCTACCTGAACATCCACACCAAGCTTCTCACCGATTGCCTTGATTAAAGCGATATCGAAACCATCTGCTTCTCCGTCATCCCCAACATACTCAAACGGAGGGAACTCTGCGTTCGTACCTGCGGTAAGCATACCATCTGCAAGTGCTTCGGAAACAGCGACTTCTGTGTCAGCGGTTTCTTCTGCTGCATCTGCAGCTTCTGCTGTTTCTTCTACTGCTGCATCATCTGTTGTGGTATCAGCTTCTGCTTCAGTAGTTTCTGTTGTGGTGTCTGTGGCTTCTGTGCTGCTTCCGCATGCGGTCAGCATAGCCATTGTCATTGCTGCTGTTAATAAAACGGCTAATAATTTTTTCATAACTCTCCTCATTTCTGCGTTTTTAAACGCGAATCTAGTTTCTAAAACAACTAAAATCTATCACGGCAGATTCGGAAAGTCAATAGTTTATGCAGTTTTTTGTTATAGTTATACATACCTTAAATGGTAAAGGTCATCTCCCTGTCAAGATACACGGACTTTTTCCTGCCGTCCTTCACCACATAAATCTCCCAGCTGCTGTTCTTTCCGATCAGGAACAGATCCGGGCGGATGCTGTAACGGTTCGTTGCGGCACGTTCCTCAAGCTTCTCCGTAATCCGGATGTAATATCCTTCTTCGGAAAGTGTCACGGCAGCTCTTCCCAGATACTTCATTCTGCCTTTGCCATTATCATTATAGACTCTCACGCTTCTCCGTAGATAAAGAAGCAACAGTACAAGCGCTGCCAGAGAAAGAACCGTTCCCGAGGTAATGGACAGCATTTTAATGACCGGTGTAAAGACTGCCCATCTGCGCTTCAGCACAAGCGGTTCCCCTCCCGCATCCTCCGGCTGTGCCGCTGCCGTAGGAAGTACCACGCTCTCTTCTTCTACGATCTTTGGCAGCACCTGCTGGGTTGGAGATGGCGACGGCGGCACAAGGACAGGCTCCGGTGTCAGCGAGGGCTTTGGCACGGCAGGCTTTTCCTTCTTTCTCACCGGAGCTTCTTCGGTTACTTCTGCAACAACCGGCACAGCAGACGGAGAAGGCTTCACAACCGGTTCTGCCGAAGGAACCGGTGTCGGCAACGGCTCGTCAGGGGCTTCCTCACCACCTTCATTTCCGCCATTTCCATCGTTTCCATCACTTCCGCCATTGCCATCTCCGTCCCCCTCCTGCCCGGAGGAATTACCATTGTCACCGGTATTCTCCTTTGGTGGATCAGGAATATAAATCTCCTCTCCCTCTTCCCTGCCACAGGTTTTCTCATAATAGTCAATATCCGCCGGTGTTTTCGTACAGGTGAGCTCATAGGATTCTATCGTTTCTTCTGTCTTCCCACAGTTCATCTGATACCCGGTGATCTGTCCCTCGGTCATGCTGCAGGAAAAGCGATAGCCGGTAATGCTGCCCCCTCTTCCACAGGCAAGATAACGGTGTCCCCCACAGTCATATGCCGTAAAGCCGTCACAGCCATGTCCGTCTCCATCCCAGTCATGCACACTTCCGCAGTCATAAGGATGAAATTCAATGTGGGAAGAGCAGGAGCTATTGTGGCTCCCTTCTGCATAGCAGGAATCACTATGGCTATGGTAAACTGCCGTATAGCAGGCTCCGCCCTGGCTCGTGCTTCCCTCATGGGTATGCACCGTTTCTTCTCCGTAACAGCCGCCTCCGTTTACCTCATCCCCGGTATGTACATGATAAACCGGAGTGCTGTAGCAGCTGCCACCTTCTGTTTCATTTCCTTCATGGGCATGATATACAGGGTTTGAAAAGCATTCACCTCCATTCTGTGCATCTCCGGAATGTTCATGCCTTATGGTCTGTGCCGAAGCCTGCATTCCCATTCCTGAAAGCAATAAGGTTCCTGTCATCAGCATGCCGAAAAAGGCTGCTGCCATTCTTCCCTTTTTATTCCTGCTTACAACTCTTCGTTTCTTTTTCTGTCCGATATTTCTGGTTCTTCTTAAAATTAATTCAAATTTTCTCACGTTACTTTCCTTTCTTTGTCTGATTTGTAATCTGTGCTCATTGAAAACCGGTTGGTACAAAAAAGGCACCCTTTGTGAAAATCACAGAAAGATACCCTTTATTTCAAATTCGTATTTACTTGTCCTTCAAAGAAAGTGTTTGTAGAATACCATAGCTTTCAACAGACGTCAACTCATTTTTCAGGATTAGCCCGAAATTTCGTTGAACGTTATTTCCGGCTAATTTTCTTGCCCACAATATATTGTGTTCCATTTGCCAATAGCAACGGCATTCCTGTTCCCAATGCAAGATAAAACCATTTTCCCACATCACTTCCGCCAATCGCATAAACATAATTGATATCAGAAAAGAACTGTGCGGTGTCAAATTCCGCACACCACACAGTGGTACGGGAAAGCAGATAACAGATCGAATTCACCACAAAGAACCAGAACACATGATGCATCATAATGGCATAGGTATGTCTTCCGATTTCCATGAACCATGAACAAGCAGACGGAATTCTGCTGATCCAGTCCGAGATCCGCAGCCAGAATGCAATTCCGGTCACCACAGTAAGATAAGGAATAAAGGCGGCATTGGCAAACCCGGTTACCCATACTGCACTGAAAGCAAGCCCCCGGCAGCATATTGTAGTCAGAAGCTGGACTCCCACTACAACAAAAAAGTACCGGCCATCACTGATTTTATTTACCCTGTTCTCTAATTTTTCCTTATAAATACGTCCCAGCTGGAAGCCCGGCATCATAAAAAGAAGTCTTCCGGGAAATTTATAATATCCCCAGACATGTCCTCCCTTTGCAAGCGCAACCGTAGCAATTCCGAGCAGAAGACATACCGTGAAGATCAGCCATTCCTTCTTTAAATGAAAAAAAGACAACACCCTTCTTCCCAGTACATTGAGAACCTCAATCAAAAACAGTGCCGGGACAAACCATGCCGGGAACTGATACAGAAACTGATGCCCGCTCACAAACGGCTCTATAAAGAGATTCCACAGCGTCAGTTCTCCTCCAATGGAAAAGCCTGTGCGGTGCAGAAGCACTGTCAGAATTCCATAGGCCAGATTCCAGATGAAATAAGGAAGCAGCAACGCTTTACACTTTTTACCAATATATCGTAACAGCTGCTGCTCCGCTTCCTCCCGATAAAAATAACCGGAAACAAACAGGAAAATAAACACATGGAACGAATAATAAGGAAACAGCCCACCCACATCAAACAAGGAATATCCAAGATGTCCTGCCACGACCAGAATCATACCGATTGCTGACAAAATCCGCATTTGTTTATTTTCTTCCCGCATAAGCTGCCTCCCCAACTGTTTCTCTTGTCTGCCGCTCAAAAAAAGTGTATAGTAAGCGTACAATTGATTTTATTATGATGGATTTGTATTGGAGTTGTCAATGAAACTGAGAAAATATACGATTTTAACCTTATTCCTGTTCCTATTCAGCACGCTTTGCTTAAATGGCTGCGCCTCTTCCCGTCCGGAGCCTGCCACGCCTTACGATGGCACGGTCTATATAAGAGAGTCGGAGCTGCTCTCCTACGACCTTGCAGACTATGAAACGATTCCCACAAATCCCAACGGCTCTTTAAGTGTTCCTACTTATATTACCAGACTGGACGATCAGTATTTCATCGTGGACTGCTACCACAATCAGGTTATTTACAACGAGAATCTGACAGATCCCCTGTACCTTTGGAAGGTGATGACCAATGACCTTTCCATGGGACATACGATTGCCAGCGACGGCAATGTCTATCTGATTGACGATACTGAAAATAACCGGGTTCTGATTATGGAAAAGATGCAGAACAACAGCGGTGAAACCGTTTATGTGCCCACACAGGAATTCACCGGAATCGGCAACCGGCCTCATTACATCATATACGATGATTATACCGACACCTTTTATGCATGGAGCTCCCAGAGCGGGGAAATGTTCCTTTTCCGCCACACAGACGATTCCACGCGCATGTATCTGACGAAGATTTTCAGTATCCCGGAGCTTGACGGTGTTTATGTGCGCTCCTTTACGATTCTGGATGACCGGATTTACTTTGTCTCCGGCAATTCCAACATTATTGAAGCCGACCTTTACACCTTCGAGGTCTTAAACCGCTATCCGGTTCCCGACGCAATTGCCGGCATGATCCAGCTGGAAAAGATCCAGAATTATTACTATATTACAGTTTCCACCGACATTACCGGAAATCAGGATTTTGCCACGCTGATCCGTGTGAAGCATCTGAAGGATCTTGAAAAGGGCAATTACGAGGATGTCTATGCAAGCTTTTTAGGAGGCGGCACCCCGTACAGCCTTACGCAGATTGACGACCGCTACTATCTTACCGAGCATCGTCTCCCCGGTCACTCCATCTGGAGCTTCCGCGTGGAAAACGATGAAATCACGGATGTCGAGGCTATTTACTAGGGCTGCTGACCTGCTCCGTAAGATATAAAATAAGCTGCATTACTGATCGCGCACCGGAATTTCCGGGAACGGTACCGTAAGCCTGCGCTCCCTTTTCTCATCCCGTTCAAAGGTCTCCATGGTTTCCCTGGAGGCTTTTTTTACAATCTCATGGAACTCGCGCGAAGAAATCAACAGGCACCCCTGACCGATAATAATCACCTGCTCAAGACCATCCGAGGTCACGACGGTGATCTGATACTTCTTCGAATATTCATGGGTAAACCGTTCAATGTAATGATCCGCCGTCTCTGCCTCTTTGGTATACACGACATGAATGTTATGATAATCAAGGCACTCCGTCGGGTGTCCCTGCAGACGGTATGCATCAAAAACAGCAATCAGCTCCCTGCCGTCAATCGCCTGATAATTGCATAAAAGATCAAGGAGCTGTCCTCTGGCGCTGTCAAGATTTACCTCTGCCAGCTCCTTCAATTCCTCCCATGCAAAGATGACATTGTAGCCATCCACCAGAAGGTATTCCGCCTTTCTCTCCTTCGGACGGTATTCATAGGGCTTTGCCTCCACCGTGCGTGCAACAGGCTTCTGCACACTCCCGGCCTCCTGCTTGTCCCTTCTGCGGTTCGCCCCCGAAGCCCGGTCGATGATGGCATCCACCTCCTCCGTTCCCAGTGTCGTTGTGATGGTGGTCTGCTTCCTTCGTCCGATCTCTTTAGCCAAAGCATCTTCCTGCATTCTTCTCTGTGAAAGAATCCCCGGAAGATGCATGTATTCCGGCACCTCATACCATGGCACGACAAAGCCTGCTCCGTGTGCACAGAACACGGAATCTGCCGTATTATACACATCCCGCTCCGGATCATAACCGCATTCTTCCATGACCTCCTCCGGATTGTGACAGGGACCATACCCGTCAAATGCCATCGACCAGATCCCCTGACCTCTGGTATAGGAAATCACCATCTGTCCATAGTCCCCGATCGTTTCCATCGGAGCCCGACCCTTTAACACACTGTAGCCTGCGCGCTCCACTTCATTACGAAAAACTGCTCCGGCATTCGACAGATCCGTCATGGCACGTCCCACATACTCCTCCGGAAGCTCCAGCCGGAATTCCATAAACGGCTCTAAAATCCGGCAGTCTGCCTGCATCAGTCCCTGACGGACAGCCCGGTAGGTTGCCTGCCGGAAATCACCGCCCTCGGTATGCTTCTGGTGTGCCCTGCCGCTCTTTAATGTGACATGGATATCCGTAACCGGTGCTCCAAGCAGAACGCCACGGTATTCCTTTTCCATGAGATGGGTGAGCACCAGCCTCTGCCAGTTCCGGTCCAGCTCATCCTCACTGCAGTCGGTATCACAGACAAATCCGCTTCCGGGCTCTCCCGGCTGCAAAAGAAGATGTACCTCTGCATAATGACGCAGCGGCTCATAATGTCCGACTCCCTCTACCGGCTGTGCTTCCGGTGCAATGGTTTCTTTATAAAGAATTCGTCCCTTGCCAAAGGTGACGTTGATGTCATATCGTTCCTTCATGATCCGTTCAAGAATTTCAATCTGTACCGGTCCCATCACATGCGCCGTCAGCTCCTTCGTATGCGGATTCCATTTCACCTGTAACAGAGGATCCTCTTCCTCTAACAGATGCAGCTTTTCGATGACGGTGTTCATCTGATTTTCCTGTTCCGGCAACACACGATAGCTCATTACCGGTTCGAGCAGAGGATGCGTCTGCTCCGTTTCCACACCAAGTCCCTGTCCGATATAAGTCCGCGAAAGTCCGGTCACCGTACAGATCGTTCCTGCCTGCACACAGTCTGCGAGCTCGAACTTTTCTCCGTTGTAGCAGCGGATCTGGTTCACCTTTTCCTGCCATTCCTCCTGCTGCCGGTTCTTTCCGGTAATCACTGTCTTAACAGGGAGCTGCCCTCCTGTGATTTTCATATGGGTCAGCCGGTTTCCCTGCGGATCCCGTGTAATCTTATAGACTCTTGCCCCGAATTCCGTATGATAAGCAGCCGGCTCTCCATAGGTGTCAATCCCTTCAAGGAGCTCCTTCACGCCTTCCATCTTCAACGCAGCGCCAAAGAAACAGGGAAACAGCTTTCTCTCCCGGATCAGACGCGCAATGCTCTCCCTCGAAACCTCACCGGTCTGCAGATACTGCTCCATGGCTTCCTCACCACACATGGCAACGCTTTCCATAAAGGCATCCCCATGCGGCAGCCGGAAATCCACGCATTCTCCGGACAGGCGCTCCTGCAGCTCCTTATATACCGCATCCGCATCCGTGCCCGGCTGATCGAGCTTATTCACAAACAGAAAGACCGGGATATGATACCGGGAAAGCAGCTTCCACAGCGTCATCGTGTGTCCCTGCACCCCGTCCGCTGCGCTTACTACCAGCACCGCCAGATCCAATACCTGCAGGGTACGTTCCGCTTCTGCGGAAAAATCCACATGTCCCGGCGTATCTAACAGAATCAGTTTGTCCTCATGCACAGGCAGCACCGCCTGCTTGGAAAAAATCGTGATTCCACGCTCCCGCTCCTGATTATCCCTTTCCAGATAGGTATTTCCTTTATCTACACGCCCAATGCTGCGGATGACACCACTTTCATACAGCATTGCTTCCGACAGTGTTGTTTTCCCTGCATCCACATGGGCGAGAATTCCCATTACGATTGTTTTCATGTTCTGCTCCTTGTAGCCTTCTGCGTAACTGCCCCGTACTCTCACAGTGACCCTTCTACTTATTTAATAATAATGTAACTATTCAGAACCACATTCGTAAAACCGTTGCTAACGCAACGTAGTTTACGAATGTGGTTACTCCGCCATATAAATTATGCCAAATGTCCTTACGAATGTGAGCATTCGACGTCCATCTTGTCATAATTTGCATGGCTCTGAATAGTTACATAATAACGATTTGTAAGAGGAATGTACAGAATTGTTTTCCTGATTATTAAAGAATTCGCTTACAAACTCTTCGCGCACACAGTGTTGCAAAGCAGCGAATTTCTTCTCTGCGAGCTGCACATCCCTGCGGAGCTTTTGCTTTATAGAATCAAAACAGGAGGACCGCCATAAGCGATCCCCCTCCTGATGCTCATCATATTATTGCGAACTTAACCGGATCCTCTGATCAGACCTCAACAAGCTCCTCCTGCCCGGTCTCCTTTGGAGTAACATGCTTCTTCCACTTACCCTGTAAATACCGCAGAAACGTGAGTACTCCGGTCAGCAGCCAGGTAAAGGCAGTTGCCAGCCATACGCCCCAGACTCCGACCTGCGGGATCAGGGTTAACGGCTTTGCAAAGCAGATTCTTCCCATCATTTCGATGATTCCATTCATAAATGCAAAGGTTGCATCTCCGGCTCCGTTTAACAGGCCTCTCGTAATATAAATCATGCCAAGCGGCAGGTAAAACCAGCTCGTAAGCTTTAAGGCATGCGCTCCCATTTCAATAACCTCAGGTTCACTGACAAACAGGCGCATGATCGGATTGCCAAAGAACTGTGCAAGCGGAAGCATGGTAAAGGAAAAGACAGCCATTAAAAGGAATGCAATCCGGTAACCCTTTTTCACACGCTCCAGCTGACCGGCACCGATGTTCTGTCCGGTATAGGTAGAAACCGACATACCCAGAGAATTGTAAGGCTGCTGTACCAGCTGTTCAATCCTGCTTGTAGCAGTAAAGGCAGCAACCACGACTGATCCAAAGGTATTCACAACGCTCTGCAGTGCCACACAGGAAATCGCAATCAGTGAGCTCTGAAAGGCCAGCGGCACACCCATACGGATACACTGCCAGATAATTCCACGGTTCAGGGAACGGTATTTCTTTTCAATCCTGAAGAACGGATTCTTTACCAGAGCGAAAATCAGGCTTCCGATACCGGAGATCAGCTGCGCAATAATGGTTGCGAACGCAGCGCCTGCCACCCCCCAGGAAAAGCCACGGATAAACAATAAGTCCAGTACAATATTAACCACACTCGATACCATCAGAAAATACAACGGTGTCTTGGAATCTCCTACCGCACGCAGGATAGCAGATACCGCATTGTAAAGGCTCACACCCAGAATTCCACAGCAGATGATCGTCATATATAAGGTCGAGCTGTCCAGAATGTTATCCGGTGTATTTAAAAAGATCAGAATCTTTCTTGCAAAAATGACGCCAATGCCTCCCATCAGGACCGCACAGAACAGCATGATATAAGCCGCGTTGATGATGGTGTTCTTCACCTGATCGTTCTTTCCTGCGCCAAAATGCTGGGAAATAACCACACCGGTACCGTTCGCCATACCTCCGCACAAGGAGAAGATCAGGAAATTCAAGGATCCCGTTGCACCAACGGCAGCAAGCGCATCCGCACCGACATATTGTCCTACAATGATAGAATCCACCATATTATACAACTGCTGAAAGATATTTCCTATTAATAACGGAAGCATAAAGGATACCAGTAATCCCAAAGGCTTTCCTACTGTCATGTCTGTTACATATGTTTTTTTCATAAAGTTCTCTCCTCTTCTATGATGTTTATAGCATAGCAGTGGTTGGGAAACTATAAAAAAGCGCTCCGGAAATTGTCGATATCTATCTGGGTTTATGGTTTACAAGCTGTGTAAACGTTCAGCCATACTCATTCATAAGCTGCCGGATTGTACAGTTTGGCTGACAAAGATACTTACTTTCCGGCAGCTTATTTCATGTCGGGCGTCTGCCCTATAGAAATGATTGTATAAGCTGTCCTTCGTGAGCAAGCTCCCACGGTCATCTTATACAATCATTTCTGCATGGCTGAACTGTTACACAATCTGGCACTTTTGATTACAATTTGGCAGATGCCCTTGCTTTTTCCTGATGATGCGGTTAAAATACAAAAAGTGCCGTTAGGGGCGGCAATCGAAAAGAAAAGGAGAGAAATTTATTATGAAGAAGAAGTTATTAGCAGTATTATTAACAGGAGCTATGGTAATGTCCATGCTTACCGCATGTGGCGGCGGCTCTGAGGAGACCAGCACCGACACCGCAGCTGAGGAAGTTGTAGAGGAAGAGGATACCGCAGAGGATTCCGCAGCAGACGGAATGTGTTCCGATGAAACCTTCTCCGCTTTACAGGACAATTACGCAAGCATGGTAGAAGCTTACAACGCTGTTAAGGATCTGTATGAAAGCGATGAGATTGAAGCTGACGATTCCATCGAGGATGTAATGAATCAGGCTGCAGATGTAATCAATGAGATGGGTGAAATCTCCCAGGATACCATTACCGAAGAAGATGCTGAAACTCTGAATTCCGCAATGCTTGACATTTTAGATGCTTTATCCTTACTCGTTGATGGTATGACTGAAACAGATGCTTCTGCTGACGCAGCTTCCGAGGGATGCTCCGATGAATCCTTCGCTACCTTACAGGACAACTTTGCTGCATTATCCGAAGCCTATGATGCTGTATCAGACGCTTATATGTCTGACGAAGTAGAACAGAACGACGACATCGAAGCAGCTCTGAACGAAACTCAGGATATTATGACCCAGATGGGTGAAATCTCCCAGGATACCATCACAGAAGAGGATGCTGAAGTATTAAATGATTCCATTCTTGCTCTGTTAGAGGTTCTTGACGCTGTTGTTGACGCAATGTAATTAAGCCCATAAGCATATAATTATATGTAATTATTCAGTAATGCAGAATTATTTCACAGCTTATCTGTAAACCACATAGTCAAAAAGGGAGTAATTGTACTCCCTTTTTGTATTATACCAGACATATACGCAGGAAAATGAGGAGGGAAACTTTTTCATGGTCGCTTTGTATTTTGCAGCCTTTGCATTCTCTGTTTTGTTGTTAATTCTGACTCTCGCCGCAACCAGCCAGTATCGCGGAAATTATCATGTACTTTCTACCATGACTACCGCAATTGTCAACTTTGGTTACTGGCAGCTTGCCATGTCACACAATCTGGAGGAGGCTCTTTTAGCAAACCGGATTGCCTATCTGGACGGAACCTTCCTTACCTTATTTATGTTCCTTGCGGTTGCCCAGTTCTGCCGGATCAGGGTTCCGGCCTTTATGGTCACTGCCATGTCCATTGCCGGATTTGTGGTTCTGGGGCTTGCCTATACCGGCGGCTACAGCACCATTTATTACAGCAATGTCTCCATTGCCCGGCGTCATGGCGTCACCTTCCTCATTACACAGGACGGACCGGCACACATTCTTTATACCTGTCTGATTGTTGTTTATGTCCTCATTGATCTTGGCGTTATGGTCTACGCATTCCGAAACAAGAATAAGGTTTCCTATATCAATACCTTTTTCCTTCTGGCCACGGAGCTGTTCTGTATGGCAGTCTATGCCATCGAAAGCTTGACCGCATGCGAAATCCAGCTTCTTCCCTTTGCCTATGTACTGAATATGGTACTTTTATTTGTGCTGTTCCGCAGAACAAATCTCTATGATCTATCCATTAATGCCGAACACATCCGTGAGGAACGCCGCGAATATGGTTATATATCATTCAGCCGCCATGGAAAATACATCGGAAGCAATGAAGTCGCCAGAAAATATTTTCCGGAGCTGGAGCGCCTCCTGATGGATCACAGGATTCCGCCCAAAGAGGAATTTCTATATGAAGAATTCGGCAACTGGGTACTGTGTTTTAACCCGGATACCAATAAACCCAGGTATTATACCAGAAATGACCGCATTCTCAAATGCCGGCTCAGTTATTTTACCATGGGAAAACAAAGCCACATTCAAGGCTACCTCATCGAAATAACCGATGATACCAACCAGCAGCTCCATATTCAGGAGCTGAATGAAATGGCACGTAAGGCAGAAGAGGCAAATCTCGCCAAGAGCACCTTTATTGCCAATATGTCCCATGAAATCCGCACCCCGATTCATGCCGTGTTAGGTATGAACGAGATGATTATGCGTGAATCCGGCGAACCGCAGATCCGTGTATATGCCGCAAACATCAAGAAATCCGGCAACCTCCTGTTATCTCTTGTGAACAACATTCTTGATTATTCCCGTATGGAACAGGGAAACCAGAAGCTGCAGCCTGTTACGTATGAAACGGGTAAGCTGTTAAGCAATACGCTGGATGTCATCCGGCTCCAAACCAGCAATAAAAACCTCCGTCTGGAGAGCTTTATTGATGAGCATCTCCCTGCAAAGCTCATTGGTGATGATCTCAAATTCCAGCAGATACTGTTTAATCTGCTGACGAATGCGGTGAAATATACCAATGAAGGCTATGTCCGTTTATGTATTTCCCAGAAAGAGCGTCTCGGAGATTCCGTATCCATTACCGTATCGGTCGAGGATTCCGGTATTGGAATCCGTAAGGAGGATATTGCCCACCTCACCAATGCCTTCTGCCGTGTGGATGAGAAGCGCAATCGGAATATAGAAGGCGCAGGGCTTGGTCTTTCGATTGCCAGCCAGCTATTGCAGCAGATGGGAAGCCAATTAATGATTGACAGTGAATACGGTGTGGGTTCGATCTTTTCCTTTGAGCTGCTCCAACAGATTGCAGATCCTGCAGAGCTTGGAGGCTTTTCCCGGTTTTCGGAAGAAGACGGGGAAGATCCGGAAACGCTCTCTCCTGCGCCTCCCCGCTTTACCGCGCCAGAGGCAAGGATTCTGGTAGTCGATGATAATCAGATGAACCGCTTTGTCTTCCAGGGGCTCTTAAAATACCTGCAGGTACAGGTCACCCTTGCAGAAAGCGGAAAAGAATGCTTAAATGCCATTGCCGCCGGTCATTTTGACCTGATCTTTATGGATCATCTCATGCCGGAGCTCGATGGAATCGAAACACTTCATATTATGAAAAAGCGCAGCGGACATCTCTGTACAGACAGCAAGGTCATTGCCGTTACCGCCAATGCCTATCCGGGTGCACGGGATGTTTATCTTAAAGAGGGATTTGATGATTTTCTCGAAAAGCCGGTCGAAGGAAAGCAGTTGGAAGCGATTATTTATCAATATCTTCCCAAAAATCTCATCCGGTTCGCCGATGAAAATATTGAAAATATCCGGAAAGAAACCGGGATTTCTTATAAAGCAAAAGCAGCTGCCGAAAATGTTCCCGCAACAGGTGACGCAATCCTTACCGGGCAACTTTCCCGCATGGGGATTGATGTAGCAAAGGGACTGTCCTATGCCGGCAATGACTGGAGCTTTTATCTGGAAGTATTGAAGTGCTTTACAGAAGAATATGATGTTAAAAGGGATTTATTGCTTACACGCAGGAAAAATCTCTCCGAAGGCAGCCAATTTGATGCCTTCACCAATCTGGCTCACCAGCTAAAGGGCGAGTCCCGTGGAATCGGGCACATGGAGCTTGGAGAGAAATTTTATCAACTGGAAATGGCATCCAAGGCTCACCAGAAGGATACCCTGATGGCTCTCTTTCCGGATACACTGGATCTATGGGAGCATGTCGTTACGTCTTTGAGAACCTGTCTTCCTTAAGCTGCTGCCGGATCTCTCTTTGAAGCCGGACCGGGATCGGAATCACCGCTGAGTTCATCATTTCAATCTCTGCCGGGTCCACATTCCGGACATACAGACGGTTAATGAGATAACTGCGTCCCACCTTAAGGAACTCCGGATTCTGTTCAAAGTCTTCGCAGACCTCGGACAGAACTTTCGTTATGGAAATGGTATCGGTAAGCGTATGGATCAGTGTCACATGGCGGCCTGTTTCAAAATACAGAATATCCCTCAGCGGAATCTGCAGCTCCTTCCCCTGCACATTGATCCGGTACTGCTTCGAGGTTCCTTCAAAGATGGATGTGCAGCGGCGGATGGCATTCATGAAATCCTCATGGTCATAGGGCTTTTGCAGATAATACAGGGCATCTACATTATAGCTGTCCATGGCATGCTCCATCGAGCTTGTCGTAAAAATCAGTCCGCCCTCATAATGCTCCTCACGCAGTGTATGCGCCACACTCATACCATCCGGATCATCCATATAGATATCCAGAAAGATAAGCGATGGCTTCTCCATGGTTTCCTCATATCGCCGAAGAAGCTCTTCTCCGGATTGAAAGGATTCTATCGTAATCTTCTGATCCTGATGTGACAGATACTCCTGCAGATGATGGTTCAGCCGCAGCAGGTCACTTTTAGAATCATCACAGATGTAAATGGTCATTCCTGTAATTCCTCTTTCCCCTTGACTGTCGTATATCCATTGTGTTATTTCATTATAACCCTATATTGAGACAGGGTAAACCATTTTTTTACATCCTTTATAAGCCATCTAATCCCGGCTTTTCAAGAATTTCTTTATCATAAATACACAAAAGTATGGAAATGCCTAAACTGCTGAACCTGCATACTTATCAAAATACAGCTGTGCTGTCTGCGCATCCATAGAAAACCAGCGGATCAGTTTCTGAATAATGATCTCTTTGGCTTTCTTTTCTTCAAGGTTATCTTCAATTAACCGCCTGATTCCCGCTTCCCGCTCTTCTTCACGACCTTCCCTTATTCCTGCTTCGTGTCCCTCTGCTCTTCCTTCTCTTATTCCTTCTGCTCTACCTTCTGCTTTTCCTTCTGCTCTACCTTCTGCTTTTCCTTCTGCTCTTCCTTCTGCTCTTCCTTCTGCTCTTCCCTCTGCTCTTCCTTCTTTTATTCCTTCTGCTCTTCCTTCTGCTTTTCCTTCTTCTCTTCCTTCTGCTTTTCCCTCATTAAAAAAATCCTCTCTTATTTCCCGTAATGCCTGACACATATTGTACTCCTCCTGATCTCCGTTCTGACTTTTGTATGTTTCCATATTTTCTTCAAAAAAGCTACGACCCGTCATGGTTGCAATCGCCTCCCAGGTTTCTTTGGATAAATGTGCATATCGTTCATCCTTCTCCAGACTAAGAAATTTCCTCTTATCCTTCCGGTAATTCATCGCCCGAAGCAGCTCCCGTAATTCAGTATGAAAGCATTCAAATTCTTTCTGCTCATTTACACAGAATAAATTGGCCGGATAGTCAGAAAAATATTCCTTTAGTGGATCCGTCTCTGCACGAAACTCCATCATATCCGACAGCGTTCTGGGGCCGTCCCAGGTTTCTGTTCCACTATAGAGGCAGATCGTATACACCGGATGCAGCCGGTCTGTTTTCAGAATTCCCGACATATACTCTGCATAAGTAACCGGAATAACAAGCGTATCATACTGTCCGGAGCTTTCCACCTGCTTCCATAACGCACTCACCCGTTGTCTGCGTTCTTTCATCTGACGATTATATTCTGCCGCATCATATCCCATGATCCGGACCGGCATTCCATAATTAATATAACTCTGGTTCTCAACAGCAAGCACCTGCAAGACGGTTCCGGAACGTAACTGCATCTTAACATCTCTCATTAACTTCGCTTTTGTGTCTCGTCTTCTTCCCGGCCGGGGTCTGCTCTTCTCAATCTGAATTTCTGTTCCAGCGGCATCAGAAACAGTTGCCTGATCGAGAGTCCTATCCCCGGAGCATTGAAAACAATCCTCATCCCCACCCTTCTTCACCTTCACGGCAGCCAGGGGCTTTTCAGATGTAACTGTGTCATCCCGATCCACCACATATCCTTCCGAGGCTTCTGTCAGTTCACTGGCACAGATTACGGGCTTCCCATGAAAGAAGCAGCCATTAAATAAATCTGCAAAGTACTGCTTATTCTGCAGATACTCCTGCATACAAGTATCATATTTTCCCATAAAATTTCTCCTTCTCGTTCTCTGAGTCTGCATACTTATCCAAATACAGCTGTGCTGTTCGTCCTGCCTTCCTGCTTGTTTACACAAGATAAAAGACAACGTGACTATCCAAGTATAAAAGCATAAACTCATAAATTGTAAAAACGTGATATCTGCACGAAATAAGTGCCTGTCATTGAATTAGAAATATAGATTACTGACCTAATAGCAATTTCTATTCTGTTTTCCATTGATTTGTAAAACAATCATAACAGAGCTTTTAGTAAATTTCAATAGATTTCCTTGTTTTTTCATGATTTTTTCAAGATATTTCCTTTATATTCCGTCATAATTCACAAAAATCAAACCCAAAACTAAAGCTGACTAAAAAGCTTCTTTGCTTGTCTGTTCTGTGCACAGATGCTATACTCTTCTTATACGGGATATCGGGATATCCATTCCCGATCGACTTTGCCGATGGGATTTTGCATTACCAAATCAAATTCTCAGGTCTAGGCAGCAATGCTTCGACCTGTACTAGATAGTTACCTGATTACAGCTTTTATCGGAAATTCTGCCTATCACAGATACATGATGGATATCATATATACACATAATATATAAGGTAATCGACCTATGAAAATTTTAATGTTAGAATGGAAAAGTTTTGGAAACGAAGACATCATCTCTGCTTTTAAGGAGCTTGGACATGATGTAAAAGCCATTCCCTTTTCCAAGGATGAACTTCACCACGATGATACCGAAGAGGTAAAGCTGATTCACGAAATGTCCAACTACTGTCCCGACTTTGTATTTTCATTCAATTATTTTCCCATTGTGTCTCTGGCATGTAAAAAGGCCGGGATGCGCTATGTATCATGGGTTTATGACAGTCCCTATGTTCTGCTGTATTCCTATACCATCATCAATCCCTGCAACTATGTTTTTGTATTTGACAAAGAACTTTATCTGGAATTTCACAAAGCCGGAATCCAGACCATATATTATCTGCCACTTGCTGCGAACACTGAT